>Ga0335070_10000973_pt1 | contig 32818 bp, 32 predicted proteins | sample Lox_Sample_13_FD_206722 | JGI IMG/M metagenome (GOLD analysis project Ga0335070, IMG submission 206722) | Soil microbial communities from Loxahatchee National Wildlife Refuge, Florida, United States - Lox_Sample_1.3 | ecosystem: Environmental > Terrestrial > Soil > Wetlands | place: USA...
GAGAGATTATCCATGCGAAAGATAAGAGAAATTCTCAGGCTGTACCATGAACTGGGGCTTGGCAAAAAGCCGATAGCCCGGGCATGCTCGGTATCGTCAAGCACAGTTGTCGACTATGTCCGCCGGGTTGCGGAGGCCGGACTCGACTGGCCTCTGCCGGATGACCTGGATGAGGCATCCCTCGAACCGCTTCTGTTCCCCACTGCCAGACACCAAAGAACATCTGATCGTCCCTTTCCCCCGATGGAGGAGATCCACCGTGAACTCTGTAAGAAGGGTGTCACACTTCAACTTCTATGGATGGAATACAAAGAGAAGTATCCGGAGGGCTAATTACCCTGCAATCATGCTATGATAGTTTAAGATTCATAGGAAGGAGAGTGGTATGGAAAAAGAAATTATCTTCATTGTTGAAGAATCTAAGGAAGGTGGTTTTGAAGCAAGGGCACTTGGGCTTCCGATCTTTACCGAGGCTGAGACTTTTGAAGACTTAAGAAAGATGGTTCAGGATGCTGTTGTCTGCCACTTTGATGAGACGTCAAGACCGCGAGTCATCAGATTGCATATGGTCAGAGAAGAACTGCTCAGCGTATGAAAATCCCCCGTGACGTCGGCGGTGACGAATTAATACACCTTCTTGCCAAGTTCGGATATTCAACCACCCGCCAAACCGGCAGCCATGTGAGATTGACCTCTTCTATTAAATAAAGGCACGGAACATCACATTACAATCCCTCGTCACAACCCTCTTAAACTCGGAACATTGAGCGCCATTCTGAAAGATATCGCATCCTACCTTGAAAGAGACCGGCAGCAGTTTATAGCAGACCTCTTTAGACGATCGGGATCTTAGGGACTAAACATGGCACCCCTTACGGTTCCGCCGGTCTTTTCAGTAATATAATTTACGAGATTTGCGTGGAGCTCTTCGATCTCTGAGTCGGTGAGGGTCCTCTCCTTTGCCCGGTAGCGAAGCGTAAAGGCAAGGCTCTTCTTCCCTTCCGGGATGTTCTTCCCCTTGTAGAAATCGAATATCGATATCTCTTCAATGAGGTCCGTAGGATAAGACTTCAGCTGTTCCATGACAGCTGCTGCAGGGAGTGAATCATCGACGATAAGGGCTATGTCTCTGTCAATACGGGGATACCTCGGAATGGGGACATACTTCACAGCCCTGGGGACCAGGGAAAGGAGCCTGTCGAGATTGATCTCGAATACGAGTGCTTCGGACCGCGATGCCTTCGAGGAGAACTTTTCGAGAATGTCGGGATGCATGACCCCGAGAAAACCGATCTTCTCGCCCGAGACCAGGATATCGCAGGACTTGCCGGGATGGAGGAACGGTTCTCGCGTCGGTGAGAACGAGCGATCACCTGTGCGGAGTTTATCGAGGAATGCCTCGATCGCTCCTTTGACAACATAAAAATCAGGGGCTCCTTCCTGCCAGAGAGAGGGCGTTCTTTCATGAAAGTAGACCGCTCCGAGATGATGCTCCTCTTCAGGTAGGGGCCCTCCCGTGTCGATAAAGACACGGGAGAGCTCAAAGAGCTTCACGTCCCTGGCGCCCATGGAGAAATTGTATATGAGGTTCTGGAGGAGCGACGGCACGAGGGTCGTTCTCAGATGGGATTCCCCGGCATTGATCGGGTTCCGCAAGGCAAGGGCTTTGCGGCGACGATCACGTTCTCCGATCTTGAGAACGTCAAAGACCTCATAGCTCATGAAGCTGTAGTTTATCGCCTCACTAAAACCGCTGCTCCTCAGCGATTCCTTCACGGCGGATATCCGGTCATAGCGCAATTCTCTCGTCTCCTGCGAAACCGGTATCTTCGGGACTGTTACCGGTATTCTGTTATATCCATAGAACCGGGCGATCTCTTCGATCACGTCAATCTCCCTCTGGATATCATTCCGGAAAGAAGGAGGCGATACAGTAAAGAACGTCGTGTCCTGTCCAGCCTTCATCCCAAGCCTTGTGACGATCATGACCATCTCATCATGGCTGACCGATACCCCGAGTATCTTGTTGACTTGTCCGTATCTGACCTCGATCCGGGTCTCCTGGAAGCGCCTGGGATAGACATCGACTTTCTTCGAAACCCTGCCCCCTGCATGAGTTGCCATGAGGGAAGCCGCCCTGTCAAGGGCCTTATCAAGGAACTGGATATCGGTACCTCGTTCGAAGCGGTAGGCAGACTCTGTCTTCAATCCGAGGGCCTTCGACGTCCTCCGTACCGAGGAGGGCACAAAGTAAGCGCTCTCGAGAAAGATGTTTCTTGTCGTCTCCTTCACCTCAGATTCCGAACCGCCCATGATGCCGGCAACAGCAAGAGGTCCTTCAGCGTCCTCTATGAGGAGAGCATCGTCGGGGAGGGACCGGTCTGTCCCGTCGAGGGTCTTTATCTTCTGACCCGGTCCGGCCCGCTCCACCCGTATCTTCTTTCCCCTCAGCTTATCCATGTCAAAGGCGTGCAGAGGGTGCCCCATCTCGAGGAGGACATAGTTTGTTATGTCAACGACATTGTTGATCGGTCTCATGCCGCATTTTTCGAGCCTCTTTCTCATCCACCCGGGAGACTCTTTGATCGTTACGCCCCTTATGTCCCGTCCCGCATACCGGTGGCAGAGGTCCTCATCGGCAATCTCAACGACCACAGCACATGCATCAGCCTCTCCTCCGACGCTCCATTCAGGGAACTTCAGCGGCGCGTTCAGGAGTGCAGAGACTTCGCGGGCGATACCGAGGATGCTGAGACAATCGGGCCTGTTCGGGGTGACATTCACTTCAAGGACCGTATCACCATTCATCTCTTCGACGCCCTCGACCTCAAGGCCGATCATCGTCAATTTGAGACCTAGTTCCTCGGTACTCAGCGAGAAATCAACCAGTTCTTTGAGCCATTCGATGGGAACGCGCATCAGAACTGCCTCAAGAATCTCAGATCGTTCTCATAGTACATCCGGATATCATCGATGGAGTACTTGAGCATCGTGATCCTCTCGACGCCCATGCCGAAGGCAAAGCCCATGTACCTGTCAGGGTCGTATCCAACCATCTCGAAGACTCTCGGGTTTACCATTCCTGAGCCGAGTACTTCAAGCCATCCCGTGCCTTTACATACCCTGCATCCCACACCTGAACAGAGGATACAGCCGATATCGACTTCAGCACTCGGTTCCGTAAAAGGGAAGAAACTCGGTCTGAAGCGGACAGGGGTAGTCTTTGAAAACATCCGGTGGACAAAGATCTCGAGGATGCCCTTGAGATCGCTGAAAGCGATGTCGGTATCGACAACCATACCCTCGACCTGGTGAAACATCGGGGTGTGTGATACGTCGGCATCACAGCGGTAGACCTTCCCCGGCGCTATAAACCTCAGGGGCGGCCTAAACCGCTCCATAGTCCTCACCTGGACCGGTGAGGTGTGAGTCCTGAGAAGGACATCGTCGCTGATATAGAAGGTGTCCTGCATGTCCCTGGCAGGATGGTCTTTGGGAATATTGAGGGCCTCGAAGTTATAATAATCGAGCTCCACTTCGGGGCCCACCTCTATGTCAAAGCCCATGCTCACGAAGATATCAATAATCTCTTTCAGGACGGTACTTATCGGATGCATGCTTCCCGGAGGCGTGTATTTGCCTGGCAGGGTGATGTCAATGGCTTCGGAAGCGATCTGTCCCGCGCGTTCGCCGTCCTTGATCAGGAGTTCCCGGGCGTCTGTCTCGTTCTCGACAAAGAGTTTGAGTTCATTGATGAGTTTTCCGAAGGCCGGCCTTTCCTCAGGTGGGACCGTCGACAGAAGCTTGAGGTTCGCCGTTATGATCCCTTTCTTCCCGATGTATTTGACCCGGAGCTGCTTGAGATCAGCGGATGTGCAGGCAGATGCCAAATCCTTGAGGAAGGCATCCTTGATAGTATCTATGTCGATCATTGACGAGTTGTCAGGAATCGTGATGCGTAACAGGGAATGAGTTCATCATTACGCACCACGATTGAGGTCGTTAGGAAGCAAGGTTCTGCTTAGCGGCCTCGGCAATCTTGCCGAAGCCTTCGGGATCGTTGTAGGCAATATGTGCCAGGGCTTTCCTGTCAAGCTTGATCTGGGCCTTCTTCAGTCCGGACATAAGCTCGCTGTACGTAAGACCGAGTGCCCTCGCAGCGGCATTTATCCTGACGATCCAGAGGGCCCTGAACTCACGCTTCTTCGCCTTTCTGTCCCTGTATGAATACTGGAGTGCCTTATCAACGGCCTCCGTCGCTATCCTGAAGAGGCGGCTCTTAGCACCGTAATACCCTTTGGCCCTCTCCAGAATCTTCTTCCTTCTCCTCCGTGTCTTGAAGCCACCTTTTGCTCTCGGCATCTGCTCCTCCTTCTCAATGATACATGAATTTATGACAGATGACGACCGTTTCATTCCTCTTCTGCATCGGCATCCCGTTCCAACGGTTTCAAAATACTATCTCTATACTCTTAGCCTTCATCCGTCATGCCCGAGGACCTTAATCGGGCATCCATTCTTTCTTACATTGGATTCCCGCCTTCGCGGGAATGACAGCCAAAAAATGCATACTATTTTGAGATCCTTAATATAGTCTTTATAGATAAGGCAGAAGCCTCTTGATGTTTTCCTGATCGACCTTGGCTACGGTTGTACCTGTCCTCAGCTTCCTCATCCTTTTCGCCGGCTTGCCGGTGAGGATATGACTCTTGTTTGCCCTGCTCCGCTTAATTTTTCCCGTCCCGGTGATTTTGAATCTCTTTGCGGCTCCTCTATGAGTCTTCAATTTCGGCATCTCAATCCTCCTGTATAATAATGTACCTTGCGGAATGGTCATCGAATATTTACGGATCGTCAATGAAGATCAGTCAGTCACAACTACTTGCTGCTCGGCGCTACTACCATGGTGATGTTCTTACCTTCCAGCTTTGGTGTCTGCTCTACAGCAAATTTCCCCGTGAGAAGCTGTGTCAACCGGTCAAAGACCTTCATCCCGAGGTCTGGTCGAATGATCTCCCTCCCTCTGAAGAACATCGTGACCTTCGCCTTATTGCCGTCATCGAGGAAGCGTCTTATATTCCTTGCCTTTAGTTCGAGGTCATGGTCATCGATCTGCGGCCTCAACTTGACCTCCTTTACCTCGATCTTCTTGCCCGATGCATGTTTCTTTCCTAACTGGTATTTGTACTTGCCGAAGTCCATGATCTTGCAGACAGGCGGGACAGAGTTCGGCGCAACCTCGACAAGGTCGAGTTCCCGTTCCTCCGCAAGTCTCAGGGCTTCCCTTGTCGGAATAATGCCAGTCTGTTTCCCGTCGGCATCAATAAGCCGCACCGTTTTCGCATGAATTCTTTCGTTTACCCGTATGTCTTTTCCGATATCCTTTCCTATGATATCACCTCCTGAGTTTAATATCCTCGCACACAAGTTCCAAAAAACACTGTTCCGACAAGGGCGCAAGGGTTTCCCCGTTCCGCCTCCTGACGGACAGCTTCTCCTCTGAAGCTTCTTTGTCGCCTATTATAACCAAATAGGGGATCTTTCTGATAGTGGCGCCCCTGATCTTATGACCGATCTTTTCGTTCTCACTGTTTACCTCAGTCCGTATACCTTCAGCATTCAGTCTGTTCGCAACGCTCAAGGCATAATCTGCGTGTCGCTCTGCGATCGTCAACAGGGCAACCTGAACCGGCGAGAGCCAGACCGGGAAAAGGCCCGCATAATGCTCTATGAGGATACCGAAAAATCGTTCGAGGGATCCCATGAGCGCCCTGTGTATCATAATCGGTCTGTGCTCCCTGCCGTCACTGCCCCGGTACGTGACGTCAAATCTCTCAGGGTTGTTGAAATCCATCTGGATGGTGCTGCACTGCCAAGATCTGCTCAGAGAGTCCTTGATCTTGATGTCGATCTTCGGTCCGTAAAATGCGCCTCCGCCTTCATCCACCTCATAGGAGAGCCCCTTCTCTTCCAGTGCGTGCTTCAGGGCGTTTATCGACCGCTCCCAGATCTCATCGGTGCCGACGTATTTTTCCGGCCTTGTGGAAAGATAGATGTCATAGGCATCGAAACCGAAGGTGGAGAGAATGAAGAGCGTAAAATCGAGGGTCTTGGCGACTTCTTCCTCCATCTGGTCTTCACGGGCGAAGATGTGGGCATCGTCCTGGGTGAAGCCCCTCACGCGCATGAGCCCGTGGAGAACACCAGAGCGTTCGAAGCGGTAGACCGTCCCCAGTTCGGCGTAACCTATGGGCAAGTCCCGGTAACTTCTGAGATGGCTCTTGTAAACGGCGATATGAAAGGGACAGTTCATGGGCTTGATCTCGTATTCGACGTTCTCAACTTCCATGGGAGCGTACATATTCTCACGGTAAAAATCCCAATGGCCGCTCTTCTTCCAGAGATCGACCTTTGCCATATGAGGCGTATAGAGCAGTTTATACCCAGACTTCAGGTGCTCTTCCCGCCAGAAGTCCTCTATGGCCTTTCTGATGATTGCACCGTTGGGATGCCAGAGTATCAAGCCGGCTCCGATGTCATCGGTTATGCTGAAGAGATCGAGTTCCTTCCCGAGTTTCCTGTGGTCTCTCTTCTTTACCTCTTCGAGGAAGGTTAAGTACTCTTTGAGGTCCTTCTCCTTCGAAAAGGCGGTGCCGTAAATGCGCTGGAGCATCTTATTTTTCTCATCACCCCTCCAGTAGGCCCCTGCGATGCTGACGAGCTTGAAGGCTTTGATGAACCCCGTTGAAGGGACGTGAGGGCCGCGGCATAAATCAACGAAACCGTTTTCTTCATAGAGCGAGACCTCATCATCTGCTATTTCATTGAGGAGCTCAACCTTGTATACCTCCCCTGTCTTCCCGAAGAGTTCGATAGCGTCCTCCCGCTTGATGACCTTTCTCCGAAAGGGAATATTGCTCCGGATGATCTCTGCCATCTTCTCTTCAATCCTCGTAAGGTCTTCCGGGGTTAAGGGTCTCTCTATATCGAAGTCGTAATAGAACCCTTCCTCTGTTGAGGGGCCGATCGCGAGCCTGGCCGCGGGGAAAAGCTCTTTCACCGCATGAGCCATAACATGTGAAGCGCTGTGACGGTAGATATCCAGCCCCTCCTTTGAGTCGGGGAGGACCGGCTCCACAACCGAGTCATTTCCGAGATCCTTCAAAGAAGAGATATCCGTCAGATTGCCCTGGACTTTCAGTGCTATGGCGCCCGCCTTTTTCAGTCTCGACTCTGCTTCCGCAAGCCCTGCCGAAACCTCGCTCCCGTCTGCATACCGTATCTTAATGTCTCCACCTCCTCGAAAATCGAGCACTATATTACCTGATTTTATTTTTGTATTTCAATATTTTTTCGGGTTTGTGGTCTGAAGGAGACATTGACAAAAGGAGGATCACTCCCTATAATTAAAAAATCAGAATTTCCAGGAGGTTGTCATGGCTGAAGGCATTCTTGATGTAACAGGCACGAGCTGGGATAAAGAGATTGTTCAGAATCAGGGTTTGACCATGGTCGATTTCTGGGCAGTGTGGTGCGGGCCCTGCCGGATGATAGCGCCCACCGTCGAGGAACTCGCAAAGGAATATGCAGGAAGACTCAAGGTGGCAAAACTGAACACCGATGAGAACCCGGACATCGCGAGTCGTTACAAGATCATGGGTATCCCGACCATCATCTTCTTTAAGGACGGCGAGAAAGTCGACCAGGTTGTCGGCGCGGTACCCAAACCGCAGCTCAAGGCAAAAATCGACTCCCTCCTTGCCCCCTGAGACCTATCCGGACTCTTCTGTTCCTCGGGATCCTGAAAGGCAGGCCATGAGAAGATTTCCCTCAAGAGCATCTTCAGCAGTCATCTGTCTGCTGGCGCTGGCTCTTTTTGTATTGTCCTGCACGCGAGAAAAAGAGAGGGTCCTGGAAGAAGGCAAGGCGCCAGGCTTCACCCTCACTGATCTTCAGGGGACGAAGGTCAGCCTCTCCGGCTTCAGGGGGAAGGTTGTCCTCCTTGAGTTCTGGGCAACGTGGTGTCCTCCTTGCAGGGAATCGATACCGGAGCTGAACAGGCTCTATGACAAATACCGGGACAAGGGCTTAACCGTTATCGGCATATCCATGGATAAAGGTGGGGACGTCTCTTCCACCGTCGGGTCTTTTATGAAGGAGCAGGGCGTCGTCTATCCGGTATTGATTGATGATGGGAAGGTGAGCGCCCTCTATGGCGTGACGAGTATCCCCGCCATGTTCATCGTAGACAAAGAGGGGAAGATGGTGAAGAAGTTTGTCGGGTTCATTCCGGGACTCGCTGAAAACCTCTCCCGGGAGATCGAGGCACTCCTGTAATGCTTGAAGCGCTGAGCGAGAAGCTCGAATCGATATTCAAGAGATTGAGAAGCAGAGGTATCCTCAAGGAAGAGGATATCGATGCAGCCATGAAGGAGGTGCGTCTCGCGCTCCTCGAGGCGGATGTCAATTTCAGGGTGGTAAAGGATTTTATTGAGAACGTGAAGACGAAGGCTGTGGGAAAGGAAGTCCTCGAGAGTCTTACCCCAGGTCAGCAGGTTGTCAAGATTGTCCATAGTGAACTCTGTGGGCTTTTGGGGGGGAGCGGCAGCAAGATACACCTCTCTCCCAATCCCCCTACCATTATCATGATGGTCGGTCTCCATGGTTCAGGAAAGACCACGACCTCTGCAAAACTGGCCAGACTCTTCAAGCGGGAGGGAAGGAGGCCGATGCTTGTAGCCGCTGACCTTCAGCGTCCTGCTGCGATTGACCAGCTCATAACCCTCGGCAGGCAGATCGATGTGCCGGTCTTTTCTTCGAAAGATACCAAGGACCCTGTGAAGCTCTCTGCCGAGGCTCTGAAGAAAGCCAGACTCGATGCTCATGACGTGATGATCCTCGATACGGCGGGCAGGCTCCATATCGATGAGAGCCTTATGAAGGAATTGGGTGAGATAAAGACCGAGGTTGTTCCGAAGGAGATACTCTTTGTGGCGGATGCCATGACCGGCCAGGATGCTGTGAATATCGCGAAGAACTTTAACGACCAGATCGGCATTGATGGAATCGTCCTCACGAAAATGGACGGAGATGCGCGAGGGGGCGCTGCGCTCTCGATCAGGTCGATCACCGGGAAGCCGATCAAGTTTGTCGGCGTGGGCGAGAAGATCGATATGCTTGAGCCCTTCCATCCTGACAGACTGGCTTCAAGGATCCTCGGGATGGGCGATGTCCTTACGCTCATCGAGCAGGCCCAGCAGGCATTTGACGTGAAGGAGGCCGAGAAACTTCAGGAGAAGATCCTCGGAGAATCCTTCACCTTTGAAGACCTGAGGGACCAATTGAAGAAGGTGCGGAGTATGGGACCCATAGAGAACATCCTGAACATGATCCCAGGGCTCGGGGGTAGGATGAAGAACGTCTCCGTTGATGAGAGAGAGTTTGTCAAGACAGAGGCGATCATTAATTCCATGACAAGGGAAGAAAGAAAGAACCATAACCTCATCAATGGGAACAGGAGGCGAAGGATAGCCTCCGGGAGCGGGACGACGGTCACCGACGTTAACCGAGTTATTAAACAATATGTCGAAATGAAGAAGATGCTGAAGATGTTTAAAGGCAAGAAGGGTCTCCGCGTGCCAAAGGGCTTTCCTTTTTAGCACCTTCACTCCTTGTTGCTGAAGGCAGAAGGTCTCGGGGTTTACTTTCATCGGGAAATATATTACAATTCAGATCACAGCATGAAGGAGGTGAATCGTTGGTCAAGATCAGATTAACAAGATTGGGAGCGCATAAGAAACCTTTTTACCGCGTCATTGTATCGGACTCCAGAGCGAGAAGAGACGGACCTTTTATAGAGATTCTCGGGACCTACGATCCCCAGAAGGGTGTATCGGAGACGAAGATCGACTTGGATAGGGCAAAGCACTGGTTAGACCGGGGAGCACAGCCTACTGACGTCGCGAAGAAGCTTTTGCAGAGGGCGGGTCTTTAGGAGGCTCACAACTCGTACGGAGGTGGACGGAGATGAAAGAATTAGTCGAAGCAATGGCTAAAGCTCTGGTTGACAGGCCTGAAGAGGTTGCCGTTAAGGAAGTGGACGGTGAAAAGACGACGGTCTTCGAACTCAGGGTGGCTCCGAGTGATCTCGGGAAAGTTATCGGCAAACAGGGTAAGACCGCACGATCCATGAGGACCATCCTCGGAGCAGCTGGCACGAAGATAGGGAAACGCTGTGTGCTCGAGATCCTCGAATAAGAACCATAAAGAAACGACGTTTGGAGTGCCAGGGCATATCTCCTGAACTCCAGACTATTTCTCTCTTCCTCAATCCACGACGTACGTCCGAGATGAGTCCTTCCTGTTCTTCGCAGAAACATCCTTGTCCGCCTTGACGGAACGGTGACAAGGCAATATACTCATGGAGCTATGGAATGGAAATGAAAGAGGCAGAGAAGCTCTTTCGGAAAGGGTTGGATGCTCTTGCTCAGGGCGACACCGTCTCGGCCCTTGCCGCCTTCGAGAAGACGACCAGGATTGACGACAATCCTGTCTATGCTTCCTATCTCGCCTTCTGTGTAGCGAAAGAGCGGGGACAGTTCCAGCTTGCTGTAACCATCTGTGAGAAATCGATAGCGCGGGAGCCCAAGAACGCCGTACACTATCTCAATCTCGGTAAGATCTATCTCCTTGGGAATAAAAAGGCTGACGCGATAAGGACATTCAGAGATGGCTTGCAGTATGGCGAGAACCAGGAGATCATTGATGAACTGGCAAGGCACGGGACACGAAAGCCTCCGGTCTTCCCTTTCCTGAGCAGGGGTAATTTCCTCAATAAATATACCGGTATTATTCTTAAAAAACTCGGCCTCCGATAGGAAGCTTCTCTCTAACGTTCTTTGGTTTTCTGGCAGCAGATTCGGCAGTAACCCTTTATCTCGAGGGTATGCTTAATCCCCCTGAACCCGGTTTCTCTGCAGAGCTCGTCCTGAAGAGCCTCGAGTTTTGGCGAAAAGACCTCAATGACCGCACCACACTGAACGCAGATAAGGTGGTCGTGATGTCCGTGACCGAAGGTGTGCTCATAGTGGGAATGCTTGTCATTCTTCTCGACCTGTTCAATGAGACCGCTCTCGAGGAGAAGCGGAAGGGTTCGGTAAATAGAGGCCCTTGATACGCTGACGGCCTTGTTCCTCATGCTTAGGAGGAGTTCTTCAGGATCGAAGTGGCCATGAAAGTCAAAGACCTCAACAAGGATCCTCTGTCTCTCCTTGGTAAATTTGAGGCCCTTCCTGGAGAGAAATGCTCTAAATATCTTATCCTCCATGCTCTATTCTAAATAATACGGGGTTATCTTTCAATGCGAAAGAGGGGCCGGAGGAGTGAAGAGGTTTCAGACGTTTTGTGCGCAGTCAAGAATCCTTTTGTCAGTCACGATCTTGTGAACCGGTATGTCGTGCGGCTCTGAAGGGACAAAATCGATGATCTGCTCTTCGTAGGCGAGAGCGATTAAGGGGATCTGTTTTTTCAATCCTGCCAGCAGCATGTCGTAATAGCCAGCCCCGTACCCCAGCCTGTTGCCCCTCGCATCGAATGCCGCACCCGGCATGATGATGAGATCGGAGTCGTTTACATCTCTTTCCCTCTCGAGGGCTACGTCCGGTTCGGGGATGCCCATATGGCCGGTCGTCAGCTCCCGGATGTCCAGAATTTCAAAGAGCTTCAATCTTCTCAGGTGTCTGTCAACAAGGGGAACGATCACCCCCTTCCCGGTACTGAGAAATTCCTGTAACAGCTGGATCGTTGAGACCTCGGAACGAAAGGAACAGAAGGAAAATACACGTGCTGCCTGTTGGCATTCAGAAAGGGAAAGGAGCCGCTCCCTGATACAGGCGTCTTTGATTTGCCTCTCGTTTACGTCGAGGGCATTTCGTATGCCGAGGACTTCCTGTCTGATGCGGGACTTCTCATTCAACGCTACCCTCCAGAACGGCCTTGATCTTCGATATGTCATCAACGGCGCTCTTCGTGTTGAAGGGGGAGATGCCGGCTATGTCGGATTCCATGATTTCATGGCTGAATCTGACGGAGCCGAGAAGGTGAGCGTCGGGAAGCTGTTTTCGTATAAATTCGAGGTCCTCTTCTCCCCTCACCTTGTTCGCGACGACGAATACTTTTTTTACTCCAAGACCCGTTGCAAGTTCTTTTACCGTATTGGCCGTCTGTATGCTCCGCTGGCCCGGCTCCACAACAACGATAAAGCCGTCAACAGCTTCCGTTGTGCCCCTCGTGAGATGCTCTATTCCGGCCTCCATATCGACAATGACAATCTCGTCCCGATTGAGCACGAGATGTCTGAGAAGTCTCCTCAAGAATACGTTTTCAGGGCAGTAGCATCCCGAAGCCGCCTCTTTTGACTTGCCTGTTACGAGGAGCACAATATTGCCGGCGCGGTAACCAAACTCCTCAGGGATGTCGTCGACCTTCGGGTTGAGCTTGAAGACGCCACCGCTGCTCCCTGGTCGTGCGCCCATCCGCTCCTCAATAACATCGGTCATCTCTGCTATGGGACGAATCTTCGAAGCCTTGTCAGAGGGGATTCCGAGTGCTGCGGCAAGGTTCGCATCGGGGTCTGCATCGACGGCGATGACCCTTCTTCCCTCTGCCGCATAGAGATGGCTCAAAACGGCCGAAAGTGTTGTCTTCCCGACACCTCCCTTACCTGTTATCGCCAGTTTCATCACGTTATTATACCATAGAGAGCAGGGCTCATCCCTACCGCGTCAGGCGCGCAGCTTTATTGATCGCGGGGTCTGCTTTCGTTGACACCCAACTTTTTTTCCTGATATAGTTAAGTTCTCGGTACAAAAAGACATGGAATTGTATAGATGGTTTGACATGACTCTTGCTCCTCCCCCCACCAGAGATAACAGGAGAAACAGAGCCGTTCTTGAAGGACCTGAGGTCACATGAGTCTTGTTGGGAGGCTCGAAGATCTCGCCCTCGCTGACATCCTTCAGATACTAAGCATCGGGAAGAAGACAGGGACCCTTACCATCAGGGGCGACGGTGAAAACTCCTTTATCGTCTTTAAGAACGGACTGATTGTGAGGGCCGAGACGAGTATGCTCGAGAGGAGTATGGGCCATGACCTCGTAAGGCATGGGATCGTCAAGGAGCATGTCCTGAAGACGGCAACGGAACTCAAGAGAAAGCTGCCCACAAAGTCTATCGCTGAAATACTCTACGAGCTCAATTCCGTGAGCAGGGAACAGATGGAACGAGCCGGGAAGAAGAGGATAGAGAAGGTCATCTCCCGCCTTGTAACGATCAGCAGCGGTGATTTCCGGTTTGAGCTGGACAGCCTTGATCCGGGCAGCTATGGAGAGATAGATGATACGGGCTGGGAGATCTCGAAAGGTCTGAGCGCCCAGTACCTTCTCATGGAAGGAGCGCGGATCCATGACGAACAGGCGGTCGGTCAGTCTGAGAAGGAAGACCTCTCGGGTGAGGAAAGCGATGAAGGGTGGGGAGAAGACGAGCAGTCCACTGCCGCAGAAAGACGGGATATCTTCGCCCTGAAATCTCTCACCCAGGAACTGAGGTTTCCGAATTCCATGTCAGAGATAACCCTGCTCATCCTCAGATTTGCCAGTGACGTCTTCGAGAGGGGTGTCCTCTTTCTTGTCGGCGATTACGAACTGACGGGTTTGGGCCAGTTCGGACTGGAGATCGACGGGGCTGATGAGAAGATACGGGAGATTGTTATCCCCTATGAGGACAGTCCCTTTCTGAAGGGACTTGTGGCGGCTGGACGTCCTTATGAGGGCCCTATGGGGGAAGACCGTTTCACGGAGTTTCTTCTTCGGGAGATCGGTGAAAAGCGGCCCTCGAAGGTCGCCTTCTTCCCTGTTATAGCGGAGAACAGGGTGGTTGCCCTTCTCTATTGCGATAATTCCCTTACGGGTGCGGATTTTTGCCGTGCCGAAGGCCTTGAGATATTCATCGATCAGGCCGGACTCGCCCTCGAGAAAACGTTGCTCGAGAAGAGACTTCAGGAGATTCAGAGGAGGACGGGTTCCTCATGATTTTTCTCGTCTTGATCTGATAAACTGTTACGAAGTTCTATCGGAGGTAAGGTGAGTTCACTGCTCATTGTAGAAGATTCTGCTGCGACTAGGGCGCTGATACGGAGTGCGATAGAGGAGATCGGTGAAGACCTTAGTACGGTGGAAGCTGCATCGGGGTTTGAGGCGCTGAAACTGCTCCCGACCGAGAACTTTGATCTTATCATTACAGATATCAACATGCCTGACATCAACGGGCTCGAACTCATCCATTTTGTTAAGACAAATCCCCGATACAGTGGTATCCCCGTCATCATCGTCACTACGGAGAGGAGTAAGGAGGATAAAGAGCGAGGATTGGCGCTTGGCGCGAGCGCATATGTGATAAAGCCTTTCAGGGCAGAAGAACTTCAGGAAGCGATAACCCGTATCCTGAACAGATGAAATCGTCAAGAAAGGATTTTGTCGCCGAGTCGGGAGATCTTCTGGAAGAAGGAGGAAGACTCCTTCTCGAGATCCAGGAGACCTCCAGTGCCGGCGTTAATCCTGACACCATCAATGCCCTCTTCCGTACCTTCCATACGATCAAGGGGATCTGCGGCCTCTTCGGCTTCAAGGATATTGCCGATTTCAGCCACGCCCTTGAGTCCCTCCTTGATGATATCAGGCTCGGAAGGATCGAGATTTCCGACGATGTCGTAGCCTTCCTCTTCTCTAACATCGATATCCTGAAGAGGACCGTCGAGGATATCGCCAATGACAGGGAATATAGTGTCTCCGATGGCCAGAAGGAGCTAGCATCGTTCCTTGAGTCACGAAAGGGCGGACAGGAATCTCAAAAGGCGGCAGACCCCTTCAAGAGCATGGATACCTCCATTCTCAAGGCCCTCTCAGAGTATGAAGAACACCGATTAAAGACGAACGTAAAAGAGGGCAAGGGAATCTACCTTGCCAAGACCGTCTTCAGCCTTACTGACTTCGACAAAGGGCTCACCGAGTTGACGAAGCTCATAAAGTCACAGGGCGAACTGCTTGCTACGCTCCCGACGTCTACGGATCTCCCTCCTGACGTCATTGGATTTAATCTCCTCTTCGGGAGTATCAAGACCCCTGAAGATCTGAGGAAGCTCCTGAATCTTGAGATCGAAATCATGAAACCGGGTGAAGTGAAACCGGCTCCCCTCCAGGCGCCCGCAGCCCCGCAGCCGCCCGCCCCAAAGGCCCAGGATGGGTCCCTGAAGAGTTCAACGACATCGGTCAGGGTCGATATCGAAAAACTAGACAGGATCCTGAATACGATCAGCGAACTTTCTCTCGCAAAGGCGGCCACTGACAGGATAGCGGCTGAAATGGCTGTAGCCTATGGTCAAACAGGCCTCGTCATCGATATCCTGAAGATCACCCAGACTCTGAGGAAGAAGATAGCGGAACTCCAGGAGCAGGTGCTTGAGATCAGGATGGTGCCGATCGGTCAGATATTTTCACGGCTCAGCCAGGTCGTCCGGCGGTATTCCCGAGAGACGGGGAAACAGATAGAACTCCTCTTTTACGGTGAGGAGACAGAGATCGACAAGTTCCTCGCTGAAGAGATCGTCGATCCCCTCATGCATACCGTCCGCAACGCTATGGACCATGGGATAGAGCCGCCTGAGGAGCGGAGGAAGGCAGGCAAGAAAGAAGCCGGGACGATAACCCTCAAGGCCTTTCAGCGGGGCCACCACGTGGTTGTTGAGGTGAAGGATGACGGCGCCGGGATAAATACGGAGGCTGTGGAAAAAAAGGCAAGAGAGAAGGGTCTTGTTCCTGATGGCGTGAAATTGGAGGAGAAGGATATTCTCGATTTCATCTTCCTGCCCGGGTTCAGCACGAAGACAACGGTAAGCGAGGTCTCAGGGAGAGGGGTAGGGATGGATGTGGTCAGATCAAAACTCCTGCCCTTTGGCGGTTTTGTAGACCTCAGCACCGAGAGGGGCAAGGGAACGACCTTCATGCTTACCATGCCGATTACCCTTGCCATCGTGAAGGCCCTTTTTGTCAGGGTAGGTACCGAGCGGTTTGCCGTGCCTCTCACCTCTTTGTCTGAGACGCTCGTCATAGAGGAGAAGGATCTCCAGACCATCGAAGGGAGAGAGGTCTATAACCTGCGGGGCGAAATGCTTCCGATCGTGAGCATCGCAAAGATCTTCGGTCTCGAGAGCGATTCCGTGGAACGGTTCTTTACGGTCGTGATCCGTTACGGCGACAAGAGTCTCGGCTTCCTTGTGGACGAACTGATAGGTCAGAATGAGATCGTTATAAAGTCCCTCGGTAATTATTTCACGAAGGTGCGGGGATTTGCTGGCGCAACGGAGATACGGAAACATCAGGTGATCCTTGTTCTCGATATGGAGTCAATTGTCGAAGAATCCGTCCCGAAGCAGAGGGGGGTTGTCCATGTATGAAGATTTTTACGGGTTTACGGCAAAGCCCTTTGCCAAGACGCCTGACCCGAAATTTCTTTTTCTGTCCAAAGTCCACGAGGAGGCCCTTGCTAGGCTTCACTATGCCGTTGAAGAGAAGGAGATCACCGTACTGACCGGGGAGATCGGCTGCGGGAAGACGACGCTCACCAGGGCTCTCATGGATTCCCTTGATGAGAGATACCGGGTGGTTCTTATTATCAATCCTCGACTCACATCGATCGAACTCATAAAGACCATCTGTTCACGGTTTGAGTGCGACTCCCGATCACCTTACAAGAATGACCTCATCGATAACCTTTATGCCCGGTTTTACGACGATTATCAATCAAGGATAACACCTGTCATTATTATCGATGAAGCCCATCTCATTCCTTACCGGGAGACCTTTGAAGAGATCAGGCTGCTGACAAACTTCCAGATGGATGATACCAACCTCATAAGTCTTATCCTCGTCGGTCAGCCGGAGCTGAAGAGGAAACTGGACTCTGAGGCCCTTGCCGCGCTCAGACAGAGGGTCGGACTCTTCTATCACCTCGGGATGATAAGAGCGGATGAGGTAAGGGGATACGTGGAGCACAGGATGAAAGCCGGCGGAAGAGACGGCCCCCTCTTTACCGACAGTGCCCTCACGTCCCTTTACATCTATTCGAGGGGGATACCGAGGATCATCAACAGTCTCGCAACAATGGCGCTCCTTGAAGGTTTCGCGCAGGATGCCCCGATGATCGATGACGGTATTATTTTATCTGCTGCAAAGGAGATCGGTCTCAATGGATATCGCAAAGATCAGGAAGAAGAGTAAGGATACCGGAACGGCTGCGCAGCGGCCGGCTGAACCGGCAACGGATATCATTCGCGATGAGGCCGTGCAGCGTCCCACATCGTCGCTGACGGGGACAGCATCGGAAGAGGGACAGGTTTCCGAAGGGCGCAAAGAGGAGCCCGATGCCGCTACTATAGAACTCCTCACCTTTGCTCTTGCAAGGGAGGAATATGCATTCAGGATCGACGACGTCCACGAGATCATCAAACCCCAAAGGGTAACAAAGATCCCGCGGTCTGAGCACTATCTTATCGGTATCACATCCCTCAGGGGGAGGATCATACCTGTCCTTGACCTGAAAAAGAGACTTTCTCTTGTCGAGGGAGGCGCAAAAAATACACGACAGAAGATCCTCATTCTCAAGGGGCCGAAGGGACCTATCGGCGCCATGGTCGACAGGGTTATCGGCGTGATAAGGCCTCAGGCGTCGAAGATCGGAGAGACGCCTGCCCATCTCAAGGAAGGAGAGACAAAGTTTATTGAAGGTGTTGCCCTTCTCGACGGAAGGTTCATATCCATTATAAAGACGACGGAGGCCATGAATATAGAGTGAAACCGCCAGCCCTCTGGGGCAGAAAGTTTCATTGTTCATGTTCATTCTTGATGACATTGCCGGAGGCATAATGAAAAAGAGTCTTGAAATCAAGGTGGTCGGGATTGTCGCAGGCATGGTTCTTGCTTTTGGTCTTGTGGCGGGGCTGATGTCTTTGTACATTCAGCGCGCCACCGTGCTCAGCATGACTGGGTCGAGCAGCGAAACGACTGCGCGTGTTGTTCATGGAGAGATCAGTCTTGCCATGCTTGAGGGTAAGGCGGATGTCATCCGCGAGAGCGTCGCAAATCTCAAGAAGATCAGCACGGTGGAAGAGATAACGGTCGTCAATTCCGAGGGAAGGGAGGCTTTCAACCCTAATTCACCGGTCAAAGATTCCGCTATGATTGAAGAATTCAGGCGAGGCAGGGAGAGTTTTTCAAACAGGGAAGGCGGGAGATTCATTTACTCCATGCCTCTCTTCAATGCCCCCTCCTGTCAGAAATGCCACGGCACAGATAAACCACTCCTCGGTGCAGTGAAGATCTCCGTTTCGCTCGAAAGGGAATTCGCAGATGCAGCGAAAAGGACCTCGCTCATGGTCTCTTTCATGCTCCTCCTGTCCCTGGGCTTCGGCTTCCTGCTCTGGATTATGTTGAGAAGGATGCTCGTATCCCCGATCAAGGCCATCGAGGCATCTGCAATGAACATTGGAGAGGGTGACCTGTCTTTTGACACCGATATCAGGGGCGATGACGAATTGGGGAGACTGAGCAGGCTGCTGAAAGAGTCTTCCATGTCATTGGGCGGGATATTCGTGAGGATAAAGGATCTCTCCGGCAGGATAGCAAGGGTTGCTGAAGGCGTTGAAGAGGAGTCGGGGAATCTTGTGAGGGGCGCCGAGGTGGAGGCCGAGGCGGTCAGCAACATCCTGAAATCAGTCGAGGAGATCAATGAAAATGCCGCTGTGATCGCTGATGGTACCGAGGGACTTGCAGCCTCGGTGGAAGAGACATCCTCATCGATGGAAGAGATGGTATCGAGCATCGGTACCGTCAATGCGAACATCCACGAGCTCTCATCAGCGGTGGAGACCACATCATCCTCTATCGAGGAGCTCTCCGCGACGATCGGTGAGGTGGCTGCCAGTGCATCTGAGCTTGCCGCTTCGGCCGAGGAGACCCTGTCGGCGATCTCTGAAATAACGGCAGCCGTCAGGGAGGTCGAGCAACATGCAAAGGAGTCAGCCCTCCAGTCGGAGAAGGTGACGAGCGAAGCAGCGACAATCGGAATGACATCGATGGAAAAGACGATCGAAGGCATGGGGAAGATCAAGACGTCCGTAGAACGCACCGCCACCTTTATCGAGAAGCTCGGAGGCAGGTCTGACGAGATCGACAAGATACTCACGGTGATCGATGACGTCACGGACCAGACTACCCTCCTTGCTTTGAACGCGGCTATTTTGGCTGCCCAGGCCGGGGAGCACGGTAAGGGCTTTTCGGTGGTGGCCGAGGAGATCAAGGAACTTGCCGAAAGAGCCGCATTCTCGACTCAGGAGATTGCGTCACTCATACAGTCCGTTCAGGAGGAAGTCAGGAACGCCGGTGATGCCGTGGAAGCGGGACTCGACTCCGTTGAACACGGCTTCAAACTGGCAAAGGACGCAGGTGACGCCTTGAAGAAGATACTCGACAGTTCGAGAAAATCTTCTGAGATGTCCCGTTTCATCGAGCGTTCGACAGCAGAGCAGGCGAAGGCTACCAAACTCGTTACCGGGGCCATGGGGCGAGTGAGGAGCATGATTGACCACATCGAGAAGGCCACCGCCGGAGAATCGAAGGGGATCATGCTCATTATTCAGGCAACGGAGAAGATGAGGGACGTATCGAGACAGGTCAGTAAAGCCATCGACGAGCAGAAGATCAGCAGCAGGCAGATATCGGGGGCTGTTGAGCTTACCGCTGAAAGAAGCCAGCGGATATCCCGTTCCTTATCGGACCATAAGTTCAGTTCGCAGTGTATTTTGAACGTTATTGATGGGGTAAAGGGAATCCCTGCTGAGAACCGCATGCTGGCGTTCAGGATAAGCAATTCCCTCAGGGATCTTCAGAAGTATGCCGAACTCCTGAGGACGGAGACCGAGCGTTTCAGGTTTTACAAGGGAGGCGATTCCGTAATGCGGCTTGGCGTTTTGCCTCTTGAGTCGCCGGCAGTCATGTTTAAGAAATTCGCTCCTTTGGCTCATTATCTGAGCAGAGCACTGGGAAGAACGGTGGAATTGAAAGTGGCCGTTGACTTTGAAAGCGCTTTAGAAGATATCGGGGAGAATATCACACAATTCTGCGTTATGGGGGCATCGACATATATTGAAGCCCAGAGGCGATACGGGGTAAAGGTTCTCGTCAAAGGCCTGCGGGACGGAAAGCCGTACCATCACTCGGCGATAATCACACGGGCCGACTCGGGCATACGGTCTGTGGGGGACTTACGGGGACGGTCTTTTGGTTTCGGTGATGCACGCTCGGCATCAGGCCATATCGCTCCGAGACTGATGCTGAAAGAGGCGGGAATAGGTCTTGATGACCTGAGGCATTACCATTTTTTCGGATATCACGACGAGGTGGCAAGGGCGGTCTTGAGGGGTGATGTTGATGCAGGTGCTGTCATTGATCCGGTGGCCCGGAAGTTCAGGGACGAGGGGCTCCAGATTCTCATGACCTCCGATGAGATACCCGAATTAAACATATGCGCAAACAAGTTCGTCAATGACGCCGATGTATCGCTCATGACGACGGTGCTTGTTTCCCTGAACGCCCTGACTGACGAGGGGAAAAGGGTGCTGAAATCGATTGATGAAAGTTATACCGGATTTGTCGATGCCCATGATGCTGACTATGACAGTGTCAGGCTCAAGATCTCGAAGCTGGGGATACGATAGGTATGATGATGAGAGTATGAACAACCACGATGCCTGGGGAAGGAGGATGAGGTGAAGAACGTGTGTATTGTTCCGACCATCAAGACCCCCTCTGTTGCAACATGAAGATACGGGGGTCGGTCGCACCAAGATTTATTTTTGTCGTGCTCATGGTGCTTGTTGTTGGGCAGAGTTCTCTCTGGACGTGGTTCCTCTACTGGCAGAAGACGAACTATGCGGTGGCACTGGAGAACAAGGTAAGCGCCACAGGCAACCTCCTCGCCACCTTTTCAAAATCCGCCATCATGAGCAACAACTATAGTCATCTTGACCAGTATATAGACGCTATCGCGAGAGACGGGGACATGATTTCGATCAGGGTAACAGACAAAAGGGGGAACGTCCTGCGAGAAAAGCAGGGTCAGAGGGAGACCAGGGGCATATATTTCAATCCCTTTTATATCCCCTGGAGTAGTTCCTTCAGATCGCCCATAGGGGGAGGCGGCGAGTCCTATGGCGACGTTGAGATCATATACAGCGGCCGGAAGCTGAATGAGTATATGAAAAAACTCCTCACCATCTGGCCTGTGGCCCAGATTGTGGTCTTCGCCTGTGTAATCTGCGCAATATACCTTTCGTTCCAGGAGGCCGTGGGCAGGCCCGTACAGGAAATCAATGAAACCCTTGCGAGGGTGACGAGCGGTGACCTGACCGTGACGGTGCCTGAATTGGGAGACAACGAGATGGGAACAATCGGCAGGGGCATAGGCTTCCTTGTTGAAAGGCTCACGAGGACCATTGCGCGATCTCATTCGATTTCCGGGAATGTTGCGATGGGGGTTGAGCAGTTGACGGTCGCCCTGAGGAACATGAACGAAAACGCCCGGAAACAGTCCAAGGCCATTGACGATGTCGTGGCTGCCATAAGGGTTGCCAATGTTTCCCAGAAAAAGGTGAAGGAGAATACGGACAAACTTTCTACCATCTCATCGGAGAATGTTGCGTCCCTCCTCGAGATGAAGTCGACAGCCGAGGAGATTGCTTCAAGCACCGTGAGACTCTTTCGGTCGACTGAGGACTTCTATGCCATGGTTGCTGAAATGTCGCAGATTGCCATGGGTATTGCAGACAATGCGAAAGATGCCTTCCACGCCGTCGAAAATACCACAGCCTCCGCCGAAGAGATCAGTGTCTCCCTGAGTGAGGTTCTCGAGAACGCCAAGAAGTCGGCAGGTTTTGCTTCCGATGTGCAGGAACTTACGGGCAGTGGCACGCTGGCGGTAACCGGTGCCATCGAAGCGATGGAAGAGATTCTCCAGGAGGTCAATCATTCTTCCGGTATCATAATGCGGCTCCATGAGCGATCGAGGAGCATCGAGAAGATCCTTTCCGTAATAAAGGAGGTGACGGAGAGTACGAATCTCCTGAGCCTGAACGCTGCGATCCTTGCTGCTCAGGCAGGGGAATACGGAAAGAGTTTTGCCGTTGTGGCCGACGAGATGCGTGCACTTTCCGACAGAACCTCTTCGTCGGCGCGGGATATCGCCGGTATTGTCAGGACCATACAGACCGAGATCAACGAAGCTGCCGCTTCCATACGTGTCGGTGTCCAGAAGGTTGAAGCAGGTAAAGACCTCATCTTCAACGCCGGGGCGACGATGGACGGTATGCTTGATGCCGTAAAGAAGTCCGTTCAGATGGCTGAGGTCATTGAGAAGGCTACCGGCGAACAGACGACGGGACTTCGGCAGATAACCCTTTCCATGGAGAATGTCCGTGACATGATCGAGCATGCGGCCAGATCTACCGAAGAGCAGAGAAAAGGATCGAGCCATATGCTCGAAGGTATCAGCGATATCAAGGAAGTTGCCGAGGTGGTGAAGCGGGGCACAGAAGAACACGCGGCGGGTACCAGCGTGATTTCGCGGAACCTCGAAGAGACCTTTGAAATGGCCGCAAAGATCAGCAAGTCATCGGAGGAGCAGTTGAAGATCAACGACGGCATTGTCGTTACGGTGGAAGAAATAAAGAACGCCAGCACTGCTGCGGCGACAGATATGGAAGAGGTGACGATCTCCTTCGATACCCTTAAGAATGAAATAGAGTATTTGAAGAGGGAGATAGGGGTGTTCAAGATTCATCTGCGAACAGAGGCGAAGGGCGAAGGATAGGCATCTTACGGACCTTGCAAAGAAGGGGGACCGCATGATTATTCTTTTGAACATCGAGACGTTGCTCACGTCCGAGGAGAAACTCCAGATGGAGACCGTGACGAGGCAGATGCCGAGTTAGGTTGCCGATCAATTTTGAGATGGCGGGACGACTCATGCCCGCCGGAAAGGTGTTACCCGACAGAGATGGAGGACATCGAGAGACTTCTTGAGCACGAGGACGTGGAGGTCAGGAAAAAGACCGTTGAGGGGCTGAAGGGCAGATCCCCTGATGAGGCGGTACCGCTCCTCCTCAAAGCCATCGAGGACAAGAGTTGGAGGATCAGGAAGACCGGTGCCGACCTATTGATTGCTGAGTATCCCATGAACCGCTATCTCCATGGCCTTCTGCAGCTGCTCTATAAAGGAGATAATGCCGGCGCGAGAAACACAGCCATAGAGGTTTTCGTTCACCTCGGGAAGAAGGCGACGACATTTCTGATGAGCGCCTTTGAAACTCCCAACAGGGACGTGAGAAAATTCATCATAGATATCCTTGGAGAGATCAGGGACAGGGACGCTCTGCCCTTGCTTTTGGAGTCATTGCATGACGAGGATGATAACGTCAGGGCCTCTGCTGTTGAGTATCTCGGCAATCTGGCGGAGCCGGCAGTGGTGGACGGCCTGATCGGAATACTGAGAAGCGGCGATGTCTGGACAGCCTTCCCGGCCGCTGACGCCCTCGGAAGGATAGGGGACCGGAGGGCCGTACCTGCATTGATAGAAGCGCTTTCAATTAAGGCATTGAGAGAACCTGCGCTCAAGTCCCTCGGCCGCTTGTCCGTCGTCGAAACCCTGGAGCATGTTTTTCCTTTCCTCATGGACAAGTCAAAAGCAGTACAGGAGGAGGCCGTGAAGGCGGTAGAGATGTTCTACCGTAACGGTATTGCAGCCGAAATCATCTCGGAAGCCCTTTACAGACTCTGCGGGCCGGAGGGCATCACCGTTCTCATTTCTAACGCCTGGAGTAAAAAACGCGATGTGAGATCATCAGCCATACTCCTTCTCGGACTGGCGCAGGATGAAGGGGCCCTGGGACCTCTTCTTGACCTCTCCGCAGAGGATGACCTTATTGATGAGGTGAAAGGGGCGCTTATCTTCATCGGAGGGAGGAGGCCGGAATATCTCGTTCCCCTCTTTGACACGGACAGTCCGCAAAAGAAGCGGTTCGTTGCAGAGGTTGCCTCTCTTGTTGCTGCCCCTCTCTATTATCCGATTTTTGAACGGGAACTCGGAAGCAGCGATGGGCATGTACGGGCGATCTCTGCTGCAGGGCTCGCCAATATCGGCGACGAGAGGGCCATAGAACCACTCAAGAAGCTTCTCACCGATCCCTATCAGGACGTGCAGGAGGCTGTTGTCAAAGCCCTCGGCAAACTCGGGAGGGGGCTGAAGGTTGAGGAATTTGTCGGGTATCTCAAGGATAAGAACCGCTTCCTGAGAAGGAACGCCGCACTGATCCTTGGCCGGATCTCTGAACAGGTTGCCGTGCCTGCCCTCGGTTTTGCCTTGAAAGACGAAGACATATTCGTAAGAAGCGCCGTGGTTGAGGCCCTCGCTTCGATAGGGACGGCTGAATCGGTGAGATATCTCATGTTTGCCCTGACAGATGAGGATCCGGGTATACGGATGTCTGCCGCCCTGAGCCTTGGATTCCTTGGCGGCGAAGGCGTGTACGATTCATTAAGCCTTCTCATGGAAGACGCCAGCGATAACGTGAGGGCGGCTGCAGCCCGTTCACTCGGGATCATGGGGGACAGGAGGGGCCTCGGGGATCTCGTCCGTCTGCTCCGTGACGATAACGGACTTGTCGTCACTGCGGCTATTGAGGCAATCGGAAAGATCGGGGGGGAGGAGGCAAAGGAGGCCTTGATTGGGATGCTTCTCACATCCGACAGGGAGATACGGCGGACTGCGATTAGGACGCTCTCTTCCTTTGATGGGATCGAAGATGCCATCTTCCCGTATTTGAGAGACCCTGACTGGGCTACGAGGGTATCTGCCATTGAAACAGCCGCCGCAAAGATGACTGACAGGGTGAAGGCCGAGATCGAAAGCCTCTTTGACCAGGAGGACGACCCCATCGTGAGAAGGGTGATTGAGGAGTGTCTCCATGTTCCGTAGAGAGACGGAGCATAACGATCTCATACCACTCAGTGAGGACGTCTTTAGGCTCATCCGGGATCTCATACGTGACTACTGCGGTATCTTTTTTGACGATGGATCCCGTTATCTCATTGAGAAGAGACTCTCGAGGAGGGTGAGACTCAATCACCTTGACAATTTCAGGGACTACTACAGGCTTCTCCTTTACGATAAGAACCGGGAAGATGAATTGTCGGCTATCATAGATATCATAACAATCAACGAGACCTATTTCTTCAGGGAACAGAATCAGTTGAAGGCCTTCACCGATGAGATACTTCCCGTATTGCGTAACGATTGCAGGGAGAGCAGGAAACTGAGGATATGGTCTGCCGGCTGTTCCACGGGAGAAGAGCCTTATACGATCGCTATGCTTATCCTCGAATACGGGGGGATGCACGGCTGGGATATCGAGATACTCGGGAGCGACATCAATCAGAGAGTCCTGGCTTCTGCCCGGCGCGGAGTCTACCGGAAAAACTCATTCAGGAGTCCGCAGGAGTATTTTACCAATAAGTACTTCAAGGAAGAGGGCGGGGGGGCATTTGTCATATCAGACAAGGTCAAGGAGCTCGTCAATTTCTGCCATCTCAATCTCCTTGATCCTTTTCGGGTGAGATTCCTGGGGCAGATGGACGTCATATTCTGCAGGAACGTCCTCATATACTTCGACCATGAGGCGAGGAAAAGGGTCGCGGACAACTTCTATGGCAGACTTTCGAACGGCGGCTATCTGCTCCTCGGCCATGTGGAGTCTCTTATGAATGTCTCAACCTCCTTCGCCCTTACCCATCTCAAGAACGATATGGTATACCGTAAACCTTCGGCGCTGGGGGAACATGCGCATGTCTGACAGGATCAAGGTGCTTATTGTCGATGATTCGGCTTATAGCAGGCAGGCGATCAAGGGCATGCTGGAAAATGACCATGATATTGAAGTCGTCGGCATTGCCTCAAACGGCATAGAGGCTATGGCAAAGACGTTGAAACTGAAGCCCGCTGTTATAACCCTGGATTTTGAAATGCCTGAGATGGACGGTTTCAGCTTCCTGAGGTGGCTCATGGAGAAAAAGCCTCTGCCGGTGATCATGGTCAGCTCCTACTCAGACAAGCGGACGGTCTTTACGGCCCTGGAACTGGGAGCCGTGGATTTCGTTCCAAAGCCCACGACGAGGGCTTCCCTTGATCTTCTGACCATACAGGATGACCTTCTCGAAAAGGTCAGGGGCGTAAGAGGCCTGAGGATGGACAGGCTCGGCTTGCACAGGAACATGATCAAACAGGACCGTGAAACCGTCAGAACCAGACGCGACCATTCGAGGAATTACCTGAAGGGCCGTGACATAGGGGTCGTGACGATCGGGTCTTCAACGGGAGGGCCCCCGGCATTGCAGATTATCCTGACGATGCTCCCTGCTGATTTTCCTGCGGCAATCCTGATAAGCCAGCATATGCCGAAAGGCTTTACCGAGCCCTTTGCCGACAGGCTCAACAAGCTTTCCAAGATCAGGGTGAGGGAGGCTGACGACGGCTGCCCCGTTGAAAAGGGAACTGCTCTTATATGTCCCGGAGGCAACCACTTGGCGCTCAAGGGGAAGGGTCATGCTTTCCGCGTTGCCCTCGTCAACCCCACAGGGGGGGACCGCTACACACCTTCCGTCGATGTCATGATGACGTCGGTGGCCGAGCATTTCGGACACGCGGCAATGGGCATTGTCCTGACGGGCATGGGGAATGACGGCAAGAAAGGTGTGGTGGAAATTAAAGAAAAAGGTGGTTATACTATAGCGGAATCTGAAAAGACGGCAGTCGTTTTCGGTATGCCTCAGGAGGCGATAAAGACCGGAGCCGTTGATATGGTTCTGCCCCTGGATGAGATACCCGATGAGATAACACGGGTCGTCATGGCAGGGAAGAAGACGTGATATGGAAAAAGATACGGGAATCGTAAAAAGGGCCGACGAGTTTCTCCTGATGCTCAGGAAGGGGGAAGAATTTACCAAGGAACTTCTCAAGGAGAACGAAAAGCTCCGGTTCAGGATCGCACAGCTGGAGGAGACTGTTCAACGTTCCTCCGATGATACAAGGATTAAGGCTTACGAGGACCGCATCAGAGGTCTGGAAGAAGAGCTGAAATCTCTCATGGAGCGTTACGAACAGGTCGAACACGAGAACAAGGACTTCGCCTCGAAGTACCTTGACGTGGAGGAGCAGAACAACGCCCTTGCGAACCTTTACGTTGCCAGCTATCAACTCCACTCCACCCTCGATTTCAATGAGGTCCTCAGGATTGTGCTCGAGATCGTCATAAACCTTATCGGATCAGAGGTTTTTGCCATTCTCCTCATTGATGAAAAGACCCAAGAAATCGTCCCTGTTGCATCCGAGGGTATCCCTCTCGATGCCGTACCGAGGCTCAGAGTGGGGGAGGGCATCATCGGGACTGTCTCCAAGGAAGGGGAGAGTTATTTCGCTCCCGACCTGAGGGGAGGCGGTGACGTAGCCCAGGGCGTTCCTATTGCCTGCATACCCCTGAAGATCAAGGACCATGTGATAGGCATTATCGCCATATTCTCTCTCCTCATTCAGAAAGAGAGCTTCACAAACATTGATTATGAGCTGTTCCATCTCCTGGCAGGACATGCCGCAACGGCCATATTCTCCGCAAGGCTCTATTCTCAGTCAGAGAGAAAACTGACCACCATACAGAGCTTCCTCGAACTTCTGAAAGATAAACCGATCGACAGGGGGTGAAATGCCAAACATTCTTGTTGTTGATGATTCACCGACGATGAGACAGTTGATAAGCTTTGCGATGAAGAGGATACCGAATACCAAGGTCATTGAGGCAACGGACGGCGTCGATGCCCTGAAGAAGCTTTCGTCGGAAAAGGTGGATCTTATTCTTGCAGACATAAACATGCCGGTGATGGACGGCCTTAAACTTGTCAGCCTCGTAAGGAGCAACGCTGTCTACAGAGACATTCCGATCATCATTATTACGACAGAAGGGGCACGAGAAGATCGTGAAAGGGCCATGGCCATCGGGGCCAGTGCCTATATTGCAAAGCCGATCCAGACGCAGGAGCTCATCAAGATGGTGAACGGGTTCATCAGCTCCTAACGTATGCAGCCTTCAGTTGGCCGCAGGCCGCACTAATATCCCCTCCCTTGCTTTTTCTGATCAGGGCAGTAAGATTGCCTTTCAGCAGTATCTCCTGGAACTCCAGAACGGTCTTCTCCTCGGGCCTCAGGAACTCGGAACCTTCATACGGGTTGAAAGGAATGAGATTGACCTTTGAGGGGACGCCTCTGAGAAGGATCACGAGTCTCCTGGCGTCCTCGGGACGGTCATTGACGTCTCTGAGCATCACATATTCAAAGGTTATTTTTCTCCTCGGCTGCAGGGGAAACTTCCTGCAGGCATCGAGGAGTTCCTTCAGGGAATAGGTCCTGTTCAGGGGCATGATACGACTTCTTACGCTGTCCGAGGTTGCGTTCAGTGACACCGCAAGGTTTACTCTCGGGGCCCTTTTCGGCAGTTCCAGTATCTTCGGCACGATGCCTGCGGTAGAAAGGGTTATTCGCCTTGGTGAGATCTTCAGAAACCCCGTGAGTCTCCAGAGAGCCTCAACGACGGCATCGAAATTTGCCAGGGGCTCTCCCATGCCCATGAAAACGATGTTCGTGATCCTTCTCGGTGCGGCGAGCCTGCCCACGGAAAGGACTTGATCGACAATCTCGTGGGTCATGAGATTTCTCCTGAGCCCCAATCTCGCAGTGAGACAGAAGCTGCAACCCATGGCACAGCCAACCTGCGAAGAAATACAGAGGGTAAGACGGTCATCATCGGGAATGAGAACGCTTTCGATCATTTCACCGTCTTCAAGGCCAAAGAGGAATTTCTCGGTGCCGTCTGCCGAAATCTGTCTGGCCAGGATGCCGAGATTACTGATGTATGCCTTCTCTGAAAGGTCTTCCCTCAGTTCCTTCGAAAATTCCGTGATGTCGCTGATTGACAGCGCACGTTTTTCGTAGATCCAGTGAATGAGCTGTTTTGCCCTGAAGGCAGGCAGGCGTGATTCACGAAAGAAGGTCTCCAGTCCCTCTTTCGAAAGGGACTTGAGGTTAATTTTCACTATGGCAACCTTAATGTTGTAAACAACGGTGAGGTAGACACGGATAGAAGCCCTCTCCATGCGATGGGATTCCGACAATAAGGTACTTCGAGGACTTCACCGAAAGCGATGTCCCGTACACAGCGGCAGTCGGCAACCATCGAAGGAATCGCATACAAGGTTTTTCTCACTATGCCTGCCTTCCCGAATAAGATAAATTTGTGCTGGAAAGGTACTGGAAAGGTAAGAGAGAATCCTTGCTGTAGTATAACAAGTTCCGAAGGGAACGTGCTAAAATCGAACCGGGACAATTTTTGCTTCCCTTTTTGACGAGGAAAGGTTAAAATAATCAATACTTTTTCAGGAGGTATGCCCTATGGCGAGAAAAGATTACTACTTCACGTCAGAGTCTGTCACGGAAGGACATCCTGACAAAATAGCAGACCAGATCTCTGATTCCATCCTCGATTCGATCATGGCGAAAGATCCTGTGGGAAGGGTTGCCTGTGAGACTATTGTGACGACAGGGCTTGCCTTTGTTGCCGGTGAGATAACAACGAGTTGCTACGTAGATATTCCCGCTATTGTGAGAGAAACGATCCGGGACATCGGCTATACAAGGGCAAAATACGGCTTCGACTACGAGACCTGTGCGGTAATAACGTCGATCCATGAGCAGTCCTCCGACATTGCCATGGGAGTGGATCCCGGAGGAGCCGGGGATCAGGGGTTGATGTTCGGCTTCGCCTGTAACGAGACTCCCGAGTTAATGCCTCTGCCCATCATGCTTGCCCATCAGCTTGCGATGAGGCTGACGGAGGTGCGGAAAAAGGATATCCTGGGGTATCTCAGGCCTGACGGCAAGACGCAGGTGACCATCGAGTACCGTGACGGCAAGCCCAAGAGAATTGACACCATTGTTGTGTCGTCGCAGCATAGTCCGGACATTACGCTCAAAGAGTTGAAAGAGGATATCATTGAGAAGGTCGTTCGCCCGATAGTCCCAAGCCATCTCCTGGATGAAGAGCACGTGACGTACCATATAAACCCGACGGGCAGGTTTGTCGTCGGCGGCCCGATGGGCGATACCGGGCTGACAGGGAGAAAGATTATCGTCGACAGTTACGGTGGCGTCGGCAGCCACGGCGGAGGGGCCTTTTCAGGAAAGGACCCGACCAAGGTCGACCGTTCCGGAGCGTACATGGCACGGTACATCGCCAAGAACCTTGTGGCCTCAGGCATTGCCGAGAGGATCGAGGTGCAGATCGCATACGCTATAGGAGTCCCTGAGCCGGTCTCTATCTTTGTTGATACCTTCGGGACCGGAAAGATACCGAGTGAGAAGATTATCCCCTTAATCAGGAAGAACTTTGCCCTGACACCGAAGGCGATCATCGAAAGCCTGAACCTCAGGAGACCGATATACAAAAAGACAGCAGTCTACGGCCATTTCGGCCGAAATGACGAAGACTTCACGTGGGAAAAGACCGACAAGGCCGATACCCTGAGGAAAGAGGCAGGACTGTAAGAAAACAAGGTTGTGACAAAGGCCCGGAACATTCCCGGATATTAGCCTTGTCTTGGCCCCGTTATTGGAGGATCCATGGTCAAACACGATGTGAAAGATATCAGTCTGGCGAAGAAGGGCAGGTTAAGGATTGAGTGGGCAGCCCAGGAAATGCCTGTCCTCAGGAGCATTGCGGAGCGCTTTAAAAGAGAGAGACCGCTGCGAGGGATAAGGGTTACTGCCTGTCTTCACGTGACAACGGAGACGGCCTCTCTCATGGAGACCCTCAAGGCAGGAGGCGCCGAGATCGGTCTCTGTGCATCGAACCCCCTCAGCACCCAGGATGACGCCGCAGCGTCCCTTGTGAAGAATTCAGGGATATCGGTCTTTGCAATAAAAGGGGAGGACACCCTGACCTATTATCGTCATATCAGGGATGCCCTTTCGATAAAGCCACAGATAACGATGGATGACGGGGCCGACGTTGTCTCTACGCTCCATAAAGATGCGAGGGCGCTGTTGAGCGGCGTGATCGGGGGGACCGAGGAGACGACGACAGGAGTCATACGACTGAAGGCGATGGCCGCGGACGGCGCCCTCGAGTATCCCATTATCGCCGTGAATGATGCCTATACAAAACACCTTTTCGACAACCGCTACGGGACGGGACAGAGTACGATGGATGGGATTATCAGGGCCACGAACAGGCTCATTGCAGGCTCTGTTTTTGTGGTCTGCGGATACGGCTGGTGCGGCAGGGGTGTCGCCATGAGAGCAAAGGGACACGGCGCACGGGTCATCGTTACTGAGGTCGATCCTTTGAAGGCCCTTGAGGCGACTATGGACGGATATGAGGTTATGACAATTAAGGAAGCGTCACGGATCGGTGACATCTTTGTTACTGCGACGGGGGACATCAATGTCATTTCTAAGGACTGTTTTACGGTCATGAAGGACGGTGCGATCCTCTGCAATACCGGCCATTTTAATGTCGAGATCGACATAGAGGGCCTCGGGAAGATGTCAAAGGCAAAGAGGGTGATCAGGGATTATGTCGAGGAGTTTACTCTCAGGAACGGCAGGAGGATCTACCTCCTTGGTGAGGGCAGGCTCATCAACCTCGCTTCAGCCGAAGGCCATCCCTCGGCGGTCATGGACATGAGCTTCGCCAATCAGGCCTTATGTGCAGAATACATGGTCAGGAATGCAAAGAGACTCGAAAAAAAGGTCTACAGCGTTCCTGAAAAGATCGACAAGGAGATTGCCCGCCTCAAACTGAAGGCGATGGATATTGCCATCGACACCCTCACTCAGGAGCAGAAAAAATATCTGCAGAGCTGGGAAATGGGAACGTAAGATTCAGTGTCTGCGCGGGGGCAGCCATGCCCCTGCGGTCAGATATAGCTGACACGAGGAAGTGTCTCTGCCTATCATATTAATCTCTCTCATCTCCACAATAGGCTCTGTCCCCTCATTCCCACCGTCAACCCCCTTGTCTGTGTCGGATATTGAATTCCTCGCGGCGCCCTCTGTATACTTAAAGTAAGAAAGTAAGGAGGTAAATATATGCCTGCCGTTAAGATTGGACCAAAACACCAGATTACGATACCCAAAGAAGTCTTTAATTCTCTTAACCTTGAGGTCGGTGACTTCCTCGACACCCGCGTTAAAGAGAATATGATTGTCCTTATCCCCAAGAGACTGGTGGCCAAAGACCAGGAATGGTTCTGGACAAAGGAATGGCAGGAAAAAGAGCGCCAGGCGAACGAAGCCATAGCGAAAGGCGATGTGACCGGGCCATTCTCAAAGGCATCCGATCCGGAAGGATCGTAGTAGCTTGATTTTAAAGGCTGGTGCGAGAGAGGGGAGTCGAACCCCTACGGTTGCCCACTGGATCCTAAGTCCAGCGCGTCTGCCAGTTCCGCCACTCTCGCATGCTTGATTGTAAAGAATGTTTTGAGGTTTCTGCAATCTTTTTGCGCGCTACAGAAAATATCCGGGGCGTTAAAGAACAGCGCATTGATTGTAAAGAATC
>Ga0335070_10000974_pt1 | contig 32772 bp, 29 predicted proteins | sample Lox_Sample_13_FD_206722 | JGI IMG/M metagenome (GOLD analysis project Ga0335070, IMG submission 206722) | Soil microbial communities from Loxahatchee National Wildlife Refuge, Florida, United States - Lox_Sample_1.3 | ecosystem: Environmental > Terrestrial > Soil > Wetlands | place: USA...
AGAGGCTTTTCATCATTGCCCTTGCCCTTTTGCTCGCCAAAGGAAGAGAAATTTTCTTTGATAATCAGGGCGAACTTGTAGTCCCGGGAAATCATCAGTTCCTTAACCTCTTCCGTGGTTACGTCTTTCTTAATCAGGTGAAACTTGAAACTGCGAAGGTCATCCATTTCCTTCAAGAACGCCTGTGACTTCTTTCCCACATCCTGATTAACGGCAAGTACGTCAATACTGGCACTGCCGTGAAGCTCGAAAAGGTCACGCATGGCCAGGGACATGATCATAATGAAGACAGCGGGCATTACGAAGAGGACCGTTACGGCATGGATGTCCCGGACTATCAGCAGAAATTCTTTTTTCAGGGTGTAAAGTATCTTGATCATATTTAATAATGCCGTCAGTCTTTATCTCGCAGACTGATGTTTGTCAGCTTGAGAAAAAACTCCTCCAGGGTTCTATGGCCGAAGACGGCGTCCTTTACCTGAATCCCGCGATTGCGGAGTATGGTAAATATCGCTGCCATATTTTCATTGAACTGTCCGTCACGTTTGACATGGACGCAATCCTTCTCCACCTGTATTCCGTCGATCTGCTGCAATTCCCTGATGGCTTCTTCCCCCATTTCCTCGACACTAATCAAAGCAGTATCGGTATGTGTCAGAATCGCTTCTTTGCTGTCATGCAGGATGATTTTCCCCTCGTCAATAACGGCTATATCATCAGACACATGCTCGATCTCATCCATGTAATGGGATGTATAGATGATGGTTATGTCCTTCTCCCTGTTAATTTTTTTTATCGTCTCCAGAATGTAGCTCCGTGATTGTGTATCGACGCCTACCGTCGGCTCATCTAGATACAATACTTCCGGATCGTTCAACAGGCCTATTACCAGGTTCAGCCGTCTTTTCATGCCGCCGGAATACTTATCTACGCGCTTGTTGACGAAGGCCTGCATGTTTCCTGTATCGATGCAGAACTCCATGCGCTCCTTCAGCTTCCTTCCCTTCAGACCCCATAGGGCGCCGAAGTATTCCAGGTTCTCGCAGCCTGTCAGTCGCGAATAGAAAGCCAGTGTCTGCGGCACATAACTGCATTTTAACTGGATGGAGCTGAGTTCATGATCGAAGTCCCGGCCGCCGATGGTTATGCTCCCGCCGTCTTTTTTGATAATGCCTGTGAGGATGGATATAAGGGTCGTTTTCCCCGCGCCGTTGGGTCCCAACAGCCCCATAATGGAGCCGCGGCGTACTGAAAGGTTTACATCTTGAAGCACCGGCTTTTTGTCGTAGGACTTGTAAAGACGTTTGATCTCGATCAACGGCTCACCATTTTTAAGGGGTTAGGCGATTTTCCTAACCCCTTGACTCCCCGTGGAGCCGATGGCCAGAATTGAACCGGCAATCCACTAATTACGAAGCGGTCCATCGGCTTTAATATCTTGATGATAATTCTTAACTAACTGATTTTCTTAAGGTGTGTTATATAAACAATAGAACGGGAATAAGCAAGAAAAATAATTTTTGTCACATTGTGTCATAACAAAAAATTGGGCGGCATCTTATACTGATGCTACCCCATTAATTTTTATAAATAACTTGCATTCAACTTTATGTAGCACCTACTGCACGCTCCAGAAAATTTCCTACGTCAGCGATTACTGCTTGAAACATGCGTAAGAAAGGGCAAAGCCATTTTTAATCCTGTCTTTTATGGACATCTTTATGATCCCAAATGACCTGCTTGCAGCTTCATGTTTTGAGCATACAATCAATGCCTTCTTAAGGACTGACAGGAACTAAGGAGTAACCCTTAGCCTCATATCCAATCAAGGAGATCCAGCCATTGCCTACCTGTTTAATCTCCGGTAATATTGAAGATGGCTCCACGCCTAGCATTTTAGCTGCAATAAGGCAAATTTCAAACTTGATCCCATCCTTTGCCATTGCTGAAATGGTGTTTGCATACTCATCGAGGATTTTTTGATCATCAGCAGTAAACCCGCCTCTGTCTTTGGATACCAGCTTTACAGAAGGGCCAATAAATACAACCACAATATCCGGCTTCTTTTTTTCCATCCATATATTTTTGTCCTTGAAGGTCTGATGAATGACTTGGAGGTGCAGCAATGCGCTTTGAGGGTTTCCCAGCTCGAAATCGAATACTGCCTTGACAGACTTCAGACCTTTCAGAGTACTGTACTCTTCACTAAAAACATTTCCAGCTATAACGAAGAGCAAACAGATTGTCAGAATGCTCACTCCTATGATTTTCGCAAACTTTCTCATGGTTAATTTCTCCTTTCAAATATTTTATTCCTCCTATACACTAACAAAATTAAGAATTGGGCTAAATCAGGAGAAATCTGATTTTTTGTTTCGAAATATCTTATACGCCTTGTATCAGCCAACGGAAATGAGCTTTAGATATCCATGAATATCACTATCCTCAATCGATGAATAGAGAGTTTAAGAAGTAAGGAAGTTATGCTCTAAACAATCCTCAACCAAAGCACACAATATTTGTAGGCCTGTCTCGACTATGATTGTTTTAGGCCAAACGAAATTTCAGGAAAGCTCTTTTTTAAATTCAGCGTACCGTTATCTCAACCCGGCGGTTCCGGGGTTCCGGTACGCCATCGGGGGTGGGAATAAGGGGATTACTCTTGCCATGATAGGTTATCTGAATATTTTTCCGATCTATGCCCTTGGCAACAAGGATGTCCGCTACGGCCTTGGCACGTTGAAGTGAAAGACGGCGGTCGTAATCTACCGATCCAACAGCATCAGTGTAGCCGCTGATGATAATATCTGTCGATTTCCGGGCATGGATCTCATCCATGACTTTGGTCAATAATGCAATAGATTCTTGTGAAAGCGCAGAACTGTCTTTCCTGAAATATATGATGAAGCTCACCGGCTGGATGGGTTGCGCCTCCAGGGCTTCACGAAATACTTGTCGGACCTGCTTTTCTTCCAGTATATTCGGTTCGCTCGGCGCCTTGTCCATACTTGCAGATTCTGTGGCCTGCCAGGGCTGATTGAGTGTTTGTGTGCCCTTAACATTTGAAACTTCAAGTGTTCCCACCTTACCGTCGGGATCCGGCAGAATAACTACTTGTGTCGTGGAAGCACACCCAGACAGCAAGATCACCAAAAGCACAAGATGCAGCATGATCTTCTTTATTCTCATGAGTCGATTATATTTCATCGCTGTTGTATCTCTGATGTGCCGCACTTTGCAATGCGGCGGTGAAAACGTTTCTCATCCCGCTAATAATCAGATCCCCGGTTCTTCAACCTTGATCGCAAAATGTGTCCCACGGACACCGCATACAGCTGTAGGAGTGTCGAATTTTACGCCGCTGCGGTTCAGTTTGGCAATTAGGCCGCTGAGGTAAACCATTGTGCCTTTTTTAATCTGTGCAGTGAATGAAAGTTTTTCGTCGGCTGGCTCGAATGCGAATTTCGAAATGGCAAGACGGGTATTGGGACCAATAGACATGACACTGTTGTCCTGCAGGATGACCCCCATAGATCCGCTGCGGCCCGTAACGAGGACATCGTTCTCCATCAACTCGTCTTTAACCTTGGCGGCTGTTAAGACTTTATTGCGCTCAATGAATGCCTCCCCGGAAACGTTTTTCACAAACCCTGCCCTCGGTTCGGCAGCTGCAGATGTACCTATACACCAAATAAATACGAAACAGATTATGATTACAGATATTCTCATAAACTCTTTAATGCCGGCATTTGATGATTAAAAAAATATTTATTTCATCAGACCGTTTCAGTCAGCAGAAATCTCCCCGCAATTAGCTACATGCCGGAAGCGAAACCTTTAATAAACACTTTGTTTCTCAATACAGGTTTGAACATCGAATTGCAATTGGCAATAACCTGATTTGCAGAATAAAAAATTCTTAAGTCGGACTTCGAAAATACTTACAGGTTATGGCAGCTAGGTTTTGACTAAACCGCTTAAAATCTCTGGAGCCGATGGCCAGAATCGAACTGGCGACCTACTGATTACGAATCAGTTGCTCTACCGGCTGAGCTACATCGGCTTTTTGAAGTAAGATTTGATGGTTGTCCGGCAATATTTTCCTAAACAACTAAATGGTGATTTATATTATCACAGTTTCCATGTCAAGATTTTAAGATGCTTGAGGATATCAATACCGGTTGTCACTCTATGACTGTCCTTCTTCCTTGACTTTCAAATCGTGTTTGGTATTATTCGAAAACTTCTAAGGGGTGAAGCTGTATCATGAATGACCGACTAAAGAAAATACTTTCGATATCACCTCTGAAAATAGCGATCTTTGTCATTTTTATCGCCCTCATCATGTTTTTCATTGATGTGCGCTTTCTGCGATTTATGGAATTGAAGGCTCTCGATTTAAGAATGTTCTACAGGGGAAAGATGCCTCCAGGAGGACAAACAGTTATCGCGGCAATTGATGAAAAAAGTTTGAGCGAATTAGGACGATGGCCGTGGCCGAGGACAACCCTTGCCCGGCTGGTTGATAAACTGAAGGAGTGTGGCGCAAAAGCGGTGGGGTTCGATATTGTTTTTTCAGAACCGGATCAAAATTCAAGCCTCAAAACCATTATCGATCTTTCCGAAGAAGTAAAAAAAATCGGGATTCAGGATGTAAGAATACAGGGGCTGCTAAACAGGGAAAAACTGGCAGCCGACACCGACGCCGCGCTGGCTGAAGCGATTAACCGGGCAAAGAATGTTACACTCGGTTATTTTTTTTACAGATACAGGGAGGAAGCCGCTCATATCAGCGAAAAAGATGTAAAAGCTTCTGCTGAAAATATCGCCAACTCCAGGTATCAGATGATCAAGGGCGAAACACCATCTAGCGACTCCGCATTTGTTCATGCCTATTCAGCCGTGACAAATCTCAAACCCATAAGTGACGCTGCCGAGAACAGCGGCTATTTTAATGCCTTTCCTGACAGTGACGGGACTCTCAGATGGTCACTTATGGTCATTAAATTTCAGGACGACTACTATTTGCCGCTGTCTCTATCCCTGCTCCTCCAGTATCTGGATTGGCCGACGCTTACCCTGAAGACAACCCCATACGGCGTTGAGGGGATTAGGGTGAGAGATATCGATATCCCCACCGACGAATCCGGGAGGATGCTGATTAATTATTTAGGACCGGCGCAGACATTCCCCTATTATTCAATATCCGACATCATCAACAGCCGCCTTTCTCCGGACAACTTCAAAAATAAAATCGTTATAGTGGGCGCTGCGGCCATAGGAATATATGATCTGCGCGTAACGCCGTTCAGTGTTGTATATCCGGGCGTGGAAATTCATGCCACTGTAATTGATAATATTCTAAACCGTAATTTCCTGCGACAGTCAGTCTTTACATCACTCATGGATGTATGCGCAATCATAGTCTTCGGTCTTATAGTAGGTATCGTCATCCCGAGGGTTAATGCTGTCCGGGGGATTATACTAAGCCTTTTCATAGTCACAGCCTTCATTGTAACAAATGCATTTATATTTTCTCACTTCAATATCTGGCTGAATGTTATTTATCCGGTCCTCACCATGATAACTATTTATCTGGGAATAACTATATTCCGTTACATCACCGAAGAGAGGGAAAAGAAAAAAATCCGTGGCGCCTTCCAGCATTACCTTACTGCTTCGGTCATCAACGAAATGTTAAAAGACCCGTCTAAACTTAAACTCGGGGGCGATAAAAAAGACCTGACTGTGCTATTTTCTGATATAAGGGGATTTACGACCATATCGGAGAAACTGACACCGGAAGAGCTTGTTCATCTGTTGAATGAGTATCTGACGGCCATGACCAATGTCGTTTTTAAATATGACGGACTGCTGGACAAGTACATAGGAGATGCCGTTATGGCAGTATTCGGCGCCCCTCTCAATCAGCCGGATCATGCCCTCAGGGCATGCAAAACCGCCCTCGGTATGATGGAAGAACTAAAGAGGCTGCAGAAAAAATGGGCAGAGGAAGGTAAGCCTGTGCTTGATATCGGCATAGGTATCAACAGCGGCGACATGGTAGTCGGAAATATGGGCTCAGACATGAGGTTCGACTATACGGTCATGGGAGACATGGTGAATTTAGGCTCCAGACTGGAAGGAATTAATAAGGAGTATGGAACAAATATCGTCATCAGCGAATATACACATGACGATGTCAAGGATGTCCTTTTCTGCCGCGAGCTGGACTCCGTCATAGTTAAAGGTAAGAAACTCCCGGTAAAGATCTTCGAGCTTCTGGGTGAGCGGAAAGATGCCGAAAAGTGGGAAAAAGCTGTTAGTCTTTTTGAGGAAGGGCTGTCAAAATACAAGCAGGGCCTGTGGGATGAGGCCATCGAGTCTTTCCGGAAGTGCATCGAAGTTAGACTGGACGATGCGCCTGCAAAACTGTATATCAAAAGGTGTGAGGAGTTGAAAAAGAATTCTCCCGAAGGTACATGGGACGGCATTTTCACAATGACGAGAAAATAAAATAAAAATTAGAATAGTCTCTGACTGAAATCATGACTTTTAAAGAAAAACAGAAATACAGAAGCTGGGTAGAGGTCGACCTCGACAATTTCACGAAAAATTGGAGTGAGATGAAAAGGCTGGTCGGCCCCGATTGCCGGATTATGCAGGTAGTCAAGGCGGATGCCTATGGTCACGGTGCGATTGAGATCTCCAATGTTGCCCTGAAAAACGGCGCCTCTCTCTTAGGTGTCGCAAATGCAGACGAAGGGATTCAACTTCGCATCAGCGGGATCACGGCGCCTATCCTCATCCTGAGCCCATCTACAGGTTCTGAGATCGATGAAATTATCAAATACAATTTAATACCATCCGTCTCTGATCTCAACTTCGCCCGGGAACTCCAGCGAAAAAGTAAAAAGGCGGACATACGAACGCCGATCCACATTGAGGTGGATACAGGAATGGGGAGAGGCGGAACGATTTATCACGAGGCCTTCCATGTGATAAAAGAAATCCTTGGATTTCCCAATATCATTGTCGAAGGCATATTCACTCACCTTGCATCCAGTGAAAGACTGGACGACTATAACAATATGCAGTGGAGGCTTTTTAAGGAGCTTCTTGACAAACTTGAGGAATACTATATCCGCATTCCCATCAAACACATGGCAAACAGCGGCGCTATACTCAATTACCCCGCATTCCATCTGGATATAGTGAGGCCCGGCCTTATGTCCTACGGCGTCTATCCCGGCCCTACAACAAAAACGAAGGCGCATCTTCTGCCTGTCATGTGTTTCAAAACAAGAGTCGCCCTCATCAAGGAATTCCCGCAGGGATACAGCATAGGGTATGGGCGGTCCTACATCACGACGAAGCCCACGAAGATAGCAACCATACCTGTAGGATATGGTGACGGTTATGAGCGCATCCTTTCCAATCAGGGAGAAGCATTGATCAGGGGAAAGCGGGCGCCCATCGTCGGAAACATCTCCATGGATATGTGTACCATTGATGTCAGCCATATAGAAGACTGCCTGATCGGTGATGAGGTTGTCCTGATGGGTGGCCAGGATAATGAATGTATCTCGGCTGATGAAATTGCCGGTAAGGTAAAAACCATAAGCTATGAAATCCTTTGCGCCCTGGGGAAGCGGGCGCCGCGAGTGTTTCTGCACGAGGGAAAGACCGATACAGTGGAGCCCCGATTGAGGAGGGTCTTCATCCCTGATGAAGAAAAGTCGATCACAAGAATAGATAACATCATCCGACACTGCTTCCAGACGAGGGCGCGGAATGAGGAGTTGGGGAATGCCATATATTACGAGATGTTTGAAACTCTCTTCGGCAAGGAAGACCGGCAATTGGAGCTGAGGACCAATTTTAAATACAATATCAATGTAAGGGAATTTTCAAAGAGAGAGGTCCGCAAAGACGCGTCGGCAGATGATTACTTCAAAGTTACCACCCATATTGAATATATTAAAACCATAAAAAATTTCATCTTCATGATAGGATGCGCACTGAATGAAGCACAGTTGGCCGCTTTCTTTGATGATAAACGCTGTGAGTACCGATGGCTTTTAAATCGGGAGGATGACCCGGTCACGGAAAGGGATTTTAAAGTCGAGAGGGTGCGCATTGATGATAAAGATATTCCCATTATCAGAACAGAAAATACAAAAAGAGGTTATGAAGTCTGGTGCGGCGATGAAAAGCTTAAAAAGAAGTTGAACAAACAGGCCAAGGTGGAAATTGAGATCGTTACAAAGAAACCCAAAAGCAGCAATACCTTCTCCGTATATCTCGTTTATCCCACCAGGGGTTTGGACATATTGTTCAACTATGAAGGGGTAAATTTTAAGTATGTAAAGGAAAGCAGTTTCTTCGCCGGTAAACAGCCTTATCCGGAAATCATCAGGAAACAGGGAAAATCGATCAGACTTAGAATCAGCGACAATGACTGGATCTTTCCCAACAGCGGTGTCACTTTTTTCTGGGGTATGTAATTTATGGCAAGATTAAGAGTAGGAATCATATTAGGCGGCATGTCTTCGGAAAGGGAGGTTTCCCTCAACAGCGGCAGGAATGTCTTTGATAACCTCGACACTGAATTTTACGAAGGCATACCCATATTCATGGATACCCAGGGAAGACTGTGGGTCATTACATGGCAGCTCATTTCTCAAAACACCACCGTTGACATATCGGAACGCATGGAAAAGGAGGCGCGCAGGATTGCATACGAGGAGCTGAAGACGGAAATTGATTTCGCCTTCATCTCCCTTCACGGAAAATACGGAGATGACGGCTGTATCCAGGGTTTTCTGGAACTGCTGGGGATACCGTACACAGGCCCGGGCATACTCGCGTCGGCCTTAGGTATGGACAAGCACATGCAGCAGAAAATCCTGCGAGGCGCGGGGCTCAACGTTCCCGACAGCGACATCATTCACGAAAAGGAGTGGCGGGATAAAAAAGAAGAAGTCAAAAATAAAATGATTGATCATTTTAAATTCCCTTTCTTTACGAAGCCGATCAGGGAAGGCTCCAGTGTGGGCGTTACCGCCGTCAAGGATGAAGCGTCTCTCGAAACGGGTGTGGAAGAGGCCCTGAAATGGGACACCGCCGCCCTGGCTGAGGAATACATCGATGGGATAGAATTTTCGTGCATCATCCTGGAGGAGGACGGCGAAGCCAGGCCTCTTGCCCTGACAGAGATTTATCCTCAAAGTGAATACTACACGTACGATGATAAATACATGCCCGGTCGGTGCAGAAAGTTCACACCACCAAAAAATATTCCGCCCGATGTGGTGGAAAAAATAAAAGCGGAGGCGCTTAAAGCATACCACGCATTGGGGTTCAGATCATACGGGCGCATCGACGGCTTTCTTGCGAAAGACAGCCGGATCCTTATCACAGACCCCAACTCATCATCAGGTATGGCCCCTTCTTCCTTTTTCTTTGAACAAGCCGCCTCCGCAGGAATGCTTCCCACAATGATTATATCTACGCTGATACAAAACGCGCTCAATATCCACAGGGAAAAACTGGGCCCCCTGTAATACCGGCCTGCCGTATTTTACCAGCCACGGCAAAATGACTTTACAAAATTCCAAAATATCATTATAGTCCCGCCAATTATTACCCGTAGGAGTGCAGAACCCTTGGAAGATAGAGGCGCGAAAAAACTCAGAATCGGAATCATCATGGGAGGGATATCCTCGGAGAAAGAAGTCTCTCTCGAGAGCGGCAGAAACATCTACAATAAAATCAGTCGGGCTAAGTATGACCCCATTGCGATATTCATGGACAGCAAGGCCGCCTTCTGGGAGATACCGATAAAACTCCTCATGCGCAACAGTACCAAAGACATTGAAGAAGATCTGTTAGAAGAAGCAACCCACATTCCATACGAGTCATTAAAGGCACAGGTGGATTTCATTTATATAGGCCTGCACGGAAAGTACGGCGAAGACGGGACCCTGCAGGGACTGCTGGAGCTTCTGAATATCCCCTATACGGGATCGGGTGTCCTCGGCTCCGCCATTGGGATGGATAAATTTACATGCAGGAAGATCCTGTCTATGAGTGGTATCGACGTGCCGAAAACGATGCCGGTTTACAAACAGCAATGGGTAAGTGGAAACAATAAAGAAATCCTCGACAGCATTGAGAAAGAGATCGGTTTCCCATGCGTTATAAAGCCGACTCGGGAAGGTTGCAGTACCGCTGTTAAAAAAGTTGTATCAAAAGAAGGCATACCTGCAGCCGTCGAAGACGCATTGCAGTGGGATAACACAGCGTTGGTAGAGGAATTCATCGACGGGATCGAGGTCACATGCGGCGTCATAGAGAATGATTACCCCATGGCCCTGACCCCCTCCGAAACCATTCCCACCCAGGATGTCCTTTCCCTGGAAGACAAGTTTCTATATGGCCAGGGCGAAAATAAAACTCCTGCCCGCGTGCCGGATGATATATTAAAGAAGATACAGGATGTTGCGGTTCAGACATTCTGTGCCCTTGACCTTAAAGGTTATTCGAGGATCGATATGTTTGTCAGAAAAGATGGGCGCGTCGCTGTTCTTGAGCCCAACACCCTCCCCGGGATGACCCCTTCCACTGTCCTCTTCCACCAGGCGGCGGCCTCCGGAATCACCCAATCGGAATTGATAGACAGGATCATCGACGCAGCCCTGAAGGCGCATGCGAAAAAAAGAGGGCCGCTATAATTGAACTGAATAACTTCCGACCTCTCAAACCACTAACTACTACCTTCCATCTTTATTACTGTAAGTGTGATTATCAAAAAATGTACTTGCGTAGCAGCTTTCGACCGGTAATGTGTAGGTCGGATTGAAGAAAAATTTCATTACGTCGGTTGTTGCTTCCACCTACAAGTCGGCAAAAGAACAACTCTAAAAAAACAATGAATACTGTTAGTAACGGTGAGCCTACTACTGACTATTTCCCGGCCAGTTCATTCATTACGGCCAGTCCAAGTTTCTCTATGACATAGGGTTTTCTTATATAGGCACCCGCACCGAGGGCCTGGGCGGCAATAACCCGATCTGTCTCCGAAAAACCGCTGACGATAATCGCCTTCTGTTTCGGATGAATCTCAAGGATCCTCCGATAGGTATCAAGCCCGTCCATACCTGGGTCCATGATCATGTCCAGAACCATCAAGTCAGCTTGATGTTCCTTCAGATATGCAACTGCCTCTTCACCGCTGGATACACTTGTGATGGTGTAATTAAGTTTCTGGAGCATCTCGGCCGCCAGGTCGCGCTGCTCTTTTACATCATCCACAACGAGAATGGATTCGCCCTTCCCCATGTATTCGGAAATGGCAACAGCAATACGTTCAGCGGATATGTCTTCTCTCGTTACGGGAAAATAAAGGGTAAAGACACTCCCTTTCCCCTCTTTGCTCTGAACGTTAACATATCCATTATGATCCTTCACCGTACCCCAGACTACTGCCAACCCCAATCCCGTTCCGCTTCGCCCCATGACCTTCTTCGTATAAAACGGCTCAAAGATGCGCTTCAGATCAGCCACCGGTATTCCTTCACCCGTATCGGATACGGAAAGAACAACATAGTCGCCCTCCCTGACTTCATCATATCCCTGAATCGGCTTGTCCAGATACTGATTGGCCGTTTTGATGGTCAAAATGCCACCTTTCGGCATCGCTTCGCTTGCATTCGAAACCAGGTTGAACAAGGTCTTGCCAAGATGTACGGAAGAACCGGAGATGTTCAGTAGATCCGGTTCAAGATCGGTCTTGATCCGTATGGCGGAATGGTAGGAAGACAGCTTCTCAAACTCCGGTGACTGTTGAGAATCAGCGATGATCTTATTCAGATTAAGAACCTCTCTGCCGGAGACTCCTCTTCTGGCGAGAGTCAGCAGATCCTGAACAATCGCAGCAGCTCTCTGTCCCCCGTTCATAATGTTCACGAGACGTGGTCTGATCGAACTTGACTTATCCACATCCATCAGGAGCATTTCCGCATAGCCGACAACAACGCCCAGTACATTGTTGAGATCATGGGCGACACCGCCCGCAAGAGTCCCCAGAGCTTCCATCTTCTCCGCTCGCTGCAGACGCTCTTGCAATACTTTGCGCTCCTCCTCAGCTTGCCTGCGCTCAGTGATGTCGAACAATGTGGAGCGGCTCATGATGTAACGACCTTTATCATCTTTGATGGCCGTGGCATTCAAAAGCACGGGTAATCTGGTGCGGTCCTTACGGATGAGTTCGAACTCAAGATTGTCCATCCAACCTCGCTCCTTGAAAACAGGAAAGGTCTTATGGAAAACGTCCATATACTCCGGGGTCAACAGATCGCTCCATTTCATCTTTCGGATGACTTCCTCCCGGGTATAGCCCAGCCATCGGAGCTCTGTGTCATTCATCTGCAGGAAGGTGCCGTCCGGATCCAGGGAATGATAGCCGCAGGGGGCGTTGTTATAGAGATCACTGATTTCTTCGGAATATTTTCTTAAATCATCTTCTGCCCGCCTGCGTATTACTGCCTCCTTGCGCAATTCCGCATTGGTCAGCTCCAACTCCGCAGTACGCTGCTCGACTCGCTTTTCGAGCGAGGCATGAGAGGCGCGTAATTGTTCGAGCAGTTTGTTGAAAGCGGAACCCAGGAGGCTGATTTCGTCGCTCCCTGTGACCTTCACGGGTGTCATCCATGGACTCTCGGTGTGCGAAGCGATATCCTGAAAATGTCCGGAGATTGCTGCTAGGCGTCTCGTAACCAATAATTTGAAAACGACTATGATCAATCCGAAGAGGAGGGCAAGACCTGCTGTCAAAATGAGTGTCTGGTGACGCATCTCAGAGGCCAGGGCGGCATTCACCTTTTCGATGGGAACTGCTACCATGTCAAGTCCTGCCACGTCTCCCACCTTCCGATAGAAGCTTCCTTTCGATCCATACCGTTTCACAAGTTCCGCCGGTGCGTCTTTAGGGTCGCCATGGCAACGCATGCATTCGCCCTTCAAAAACCTAGGTGTGAAGTGAACCAAATAGAGCTGGCCGTTAATCTCGACCTTGTCGGTGCGTCTTTTGAATTGTGGATTCTCGCGGAAGTAATTGATCATCTTCAGTTCTTCTGCGTCGGCCAAGTTGGAAGGGTTCCGAGGGTTTTCAGACGAAAAGCGAATGATGTAATCAGGGAATTTCTTTCTGACTTCCTCAAATATGTGCCGTGAAATGTAGGATGTGGACATTGTCTCGGGGTTGAATCCGTCCCTGCCCATCAATTTCTCCAAGTTGGGGCGGATCTTCTGACCCGCATAATTGCGAATCGCTAGATCAAACTCCAGAGCCAGGTCGGCCTGCTGATTAACAAGCTCATTGGCGTGTTTTCGGCTTGCGTCGTAGGTTTGATAAAGGACAAACACAGAAAACACGACTGCGAGCAATCCAAAAGGCAGAAGGAAACGCATTCCCAGACTTTTCATGGCTTTTCTCCCAAGTGTTCAGACATTCCCGGTGTTTATGGCAACGAATGGGTGACCCGAGTATAAAGAGAAGTCAATTGTATGTCAAGGAATGCCGATGATAGGGTGATCATTACCAAGAGAAAGCCTGGATAATTTTCATTACCTCTAAATTGTGAATAACAGGAAGTGTCTCACACATTTCATAGACGGGAAATAGGCTATCCGGCTCTTGCATATTACGACCAGTATTCAAGGGACTAGCACTGAGCTCACGAATCCACCTTTGTAAGCGAAATATTCATTTCTGTTTGGTCTTGAATCTGGGGGGTTTAATCTGTTTTAGATTGTCTGGATGGGTTTAAATCTTATACTGAAAAACATCAAAAGTTTCCAATATTATTACAGATATCTTAAAAAAAGCTTACCTTTGAGTGACGCCCGCCACCTCATAAAAAATATTGACAGAACATAAAAGATGAATATATTAAGCACAATCCTTAAGGGGTACTAAACAAATGGCCAGTGCGACCATGCACTTCAATTCATTACAGAAATCTCTCGCGAATAATATTTTTCAGCAGGCGGAGACGCTGGCCGGAAAATACTTTCGTCTGAGTCGTGAAGAGATGAAAAATTACCGCTATGACGTTAAGACCCTTGCCCATCTCGAAAAGCATGAAGTGAAGGACGGGGCATTCGCTCATCTATGCAGGTACCACTGTACAAAAGATGAGGGTGCGAACCGGCCGGATGATATTTATTTTTACAGGATATGCCTTCAGGATAACAGGATTTTAGATGCCGTTGAGAGGGGCCAATCTTTCATTAAACTGAATCCCTTATTATTATACATTGCTGCACACGAACTTGTCCACATCATCAGGTTCGAAGCCAGAGAGATTGATTTTGACGCCCCCCGGGAAGAAAAAGAGCGGGAAGAAGATAAAGTGCATACGATCACGAAAGATATGCTTCAGTCCTGCATTTCTCCCGATATCAAACTGATCCTTGATTGCTTCAGCAATCGTTATAAAATAGGAGACCTTTTTAATTAAGAATTTTTTTGTTGGAGGATTATATGCCGATTTATGAATATAAATGCAGGAAGTGCGGGAAACAGTATGAGCTGTTCCAGAAGATGACCGATCCGGCCATCAAGACCTGCAAATTCTGCAAAGGTCCAGTTAATAAACTTATTTCTGCCACATCGTTCCACCTGAAGGGTTCGGGATGGTATGCAACCGACTACGGCGGAAAGAAGGCGCCGACAAGCGAAGTGAAAAAAGACGACTCGGTAAAATCAGAAACAACAGAAACTACAAAAACGGAATCAACTCCGAAGGCTAGCACAGAAGATTAAACACCTTAAAACCTTCCGATATGGGCGGCTATTTTAACAGGTTAGCCGCCCTTTTTTTATATCATCTACCTATTTTCATTTTTGACGAGCGAGTAATGTTGAAGGATGCGGATTCAAATATACATAAAAAAAGGCATGGTCAATCGTGCGAAACAGCTTCCTGATATTTCTTTTTTGCTGCTTCCTTTGCTTTTAGCCATTCTTGCTTAGCTGATTTTTTAGCCTGCTTTAAATTCTCCTTGGCGGTCTTCATCGTATCAAGACTGGTTTGCCTGATTTCTTTCGCCTTTTCGGTAGAAGATTCCTTGACAGCTTCCATGTCTTCTTTTGCCCTTTTCACTGCCAGCCGATATTCTTTCTTGGCTTTTTGAACCGTATCGGCAAAGATTTCCTTCGCCTTACTCATTTCTTCATCAAAGACCTTTTTCGCCTCCGCGATTTTTTCTTTTGTGGTTGTTGATGACGTTGAGTCTGATGTCGAAGCAGCCCAAAGAGGAACACTAATAAAGAGCATTAAAAAGATCATGGCAAAACTTAGACCGGTCTTGACGAATGCCCTACTCCTGATGTTGAAATGCCTGATACCTGAGAAATACATAAAATTACCTCCTTTTGCGATTTCCTTCATTAAATAAGATTCACGTACCGGTTCATAAAATAACCATAAGCAAATTAACCGTTACTAATTTATAAACATTAGCCGCAATAGGACAATCGGGAATTATATGATTACATCCCTCGAAATATCTTAGAATCTTCCAAACTAAGTATTACAGAAAGAAAGTATGCGCCATCTGATAGGCATTGTGTCTTATCCGAACTCAGGGCCAAGAGTGGCGTAAAGCATCTCTGTTTGGCCAGCATATTTATTTGTCCCGCGATACATCCTAGTCAAAGGACGTGAGAATTGGAAGCCGCGAGCTTTAACCAGCTTCAGTGCCCAAGGATTCATCCGCAGACAATCAACAAATATAAGTTCTTTCGACGATCGGACTAAAAACAGATTAAGCAGCTTCTCCGCTACATCTTTGCTACAAGCAACCCATGGCCCCATATGATCGGCGCGGGAACCCAAACGACCAAAACAGTATCCGGTGACTTTCCTCTCTTGCTGTTCTACCAATGCGAGATGCGGCGCCTCTTGAACGAGAGACCGGAGTAGTCCGCTTCTATCCGCTCCAAATATGTCCCAGTCAATTCGCAGCACGTCTTCTATTGATACTGGCCCATTCTTCACCGCGTGTTCTTTTGCTGTACGATTTAACATCCATCGCTCAATGTCGTACTCGCTCATGAAACCAAGTTTTTCATAAAGGGGTTTGCCCTGCGGTGTGGCATCGAGCTTCATGGTGGGAATCTTTTGCGAATCAAGGAAGTCGATTGCGTGTTCGAGTAGAGCAGTCCCAATACCTTGACCTCGATACTGCTCGTCAACGATGAGCATGCCAATCCACGCAAATCTGCCCTCATACGCGATTGTTGCAGATGTACCTATTACATCACCATGATATTCCATAACAAAGCATCCTTTAGGACTGGCCGATATAAATCGAACCCAATCAGCAGCTGTCTGGTTCCAACCGGCCGCGTCTTTCAACCGCAGCGCGCCGGGAATGTCCTCAAAGGTCATCGTGCGCAAGTCAAGTTTCATACATCCATAGGTCCAACATCAATACGTTTTATACTTGTATCCTACACTCATTCATTTCATTGTCCAATGGTGCGGGTCGAGAATATCTTAAGAAACCATATTTACAGTCACATTGAATACAAATTAAATAGTTTGATTCTCATTTAAATATCTGGATGCTTTGTTTCAGGAAGTTTTGCAATTCCCTTTATTATGGGGAAAATTCGGTTATCGATGTGAATCTTTCGACCCTATTCAATACTTTATAACCAGCGGCGGACATGTTTTTTGTAGGAGTGATACTGTTCGCCGAATCGGGACTCAAGATATGATTCTTCCCGTCTAATCACGTAAGCATAAATGATAAGAATAATCGCTGGAAGAAAGATGAATGCCCATGCAATGCGGAACAAGAATCCAAGACTAATGTAGAGTAGGGTTAGGGAGACATACATGGGATTTCGGGTGACACGATAGGGACCCACGATAACGAGTAAAGACGACGGCTTGTTGGGGAACGGATTGGTCTTGGCGCGCCAGAATTCCAGCAGCCCCCAGAGTCCAAGGACTGCCGAAGGGATGGCAGCAAGCAGGGCCAAAACAATCGATAACGGAGGACCAAACATGGGGATCGGGTAAAATCTGTCCACGGCGTAGGCAAAGAGCAACCCGGCAAAGTAAATGAGTGGAGGCGGGACTATTATTCCCGGACTACCTTCAGGGTGTGTCATTTATCATTCCTTTTTAATCCATATGAGGTTGAAGGTAATACTTCTTTTCACTATCTTTTATAGCACTAATAATAGTGCCGTCAAATGCTGTGTCAAGAAATTTATAATTGATAATATTGATGTAAGGCAAATAAAATACTAGTTTATATGAGAGAAAGTGCGGCATAAAATTGTATCAGCAAGCGACGACAAAAGGGATATCAGACGATCAGGCCAGGCCTTGGCCGGATGACATTTAAATAGCGCAAGCTATCAGAGAACGTGTGAACATGCTCGGCCTGAATAAGTGAAAAGATCTGAAGGTATTATTCACCTTCTAAAATGAAACTTTTCTTAAGACATCTATATGATCGAGGGCCATGCCTGCACCTCTGACCACTACAGTAAGCGGATCGTCTGCGACTGCAACAGGAAGTCCGGTCTCCTCTTTTATAAGAAGGTCAAGATTTGTCAAAAGAGCTCCACCTCCGGTTAAGACAATGCCTCTTTCGACAATATCTCCGGCTAATTCCGGGGGGGCATTCTCCAGAACATTTTTTATTGTAGCTATAATCATGTTTACCGGTTCAATAATGGCTTCCCTTACCTCTTCAGAATTAATTTCAACAGTAGTTGGTTTACCCGATACAAGGCTCCTTCCTTTGACGTCGATTGCCCGCAACTCTCGATCCGGATAAGCGCACCCGATGGTCATTTTTATTATTTCTGCCGATCGTTCCCCAATAAGCAAGTTGTATCTTCTCTTCATGTACTGGACAATTTCCTCGTCCATTTTGTCGCCGGCAATCCTCACAGACTTTGAGTAAACAATGCCCGACATGGATATTACGGCTACCTCAGTGGTTCCGCCACCGATGTCCACAACTGTAGAGCTTGTCGGGTCCGTCACGGGCAATTCGGCACCAATAGCCGCTGCCATAGGCTCTTCGATGAAGTATATTTCCCTGGCGCCCGCTGATTCCACGGTTTCCCTGACTGCTCTCCTTTCTACCTGAGTAATACCCGAGGGTATCGATACGATAATTCTCGGACGGACTAATGACCTGCGATTATGAACCCGGAGGATAAAGTGTCGGATCATGGCTTCGGTAATATCGAAATCGGCTATGACCCCTTCTCTCAGGGGTCTGATTGCCACGATATTGCCTGGGGTTCGTCCCAACATCTTTTTTGCTTCCAAGCCGACAGCAAGAACTTTTTTTGAATTTCGTGAATCTTTACTTATTGCAACCACCGAAGGTTCATTCAATACAATTCCCTTACCCTTCATGTAAACGAGTGTATTTGCAGTTCCCAAATCCATTGCAATATCGCCGGAAAATTTTCCTAAAACAAAATCAAAAAGCAAAATCCCCTCCTTACTTTTATTAACCGCTATCGCGTTACTTTAGCATGAAGGACAAATCAGAATAATGGTGAAATGATTGGTTTCAGTGCAGTCTATCTCTTCCGGGAAAGTCGTCTCATCTTGTATTTGTTATCAGGGCAATGAAAAGTAGAAAGTTGCCCCCTCGTTCACCCGGCTTTCGGCCCAGACACGCCCGCCGTGCCTGCTGATGATGCGTTGGATGGTCGCGAGGCCGACTCCCGTGCCCTCAAATTCTTCGCCGCTGTGGAGACGCTGAAATATGCCGAAGAGCTTATCACAGTAGGCCATGTCAAAGCCGACCCCGTTGTCTTTTACATAAAATATGTCCTCCTCATTCTCGGTATAGCCGCCCACTTCAATATACGCTGGGTCTCGGTTCTTCGTGAATTTGACGGCGTTGTCAAAAAGATTGGAATACACCTGTCTGATAAGCTTCCTGTCTCCGTATCCGGAAGGCATACTCCGGATGTTCAGGGTAATGTTTCTCTCCGGATTGATGGCTTGCAGTTCCTTCCACACGTCCCTGACAAGTTGATCCATGTCTATCTTCGACATAACCATTTGCATTTTACCGAGGCGGGAGAAGGCGAGGAGATCATCAATAAGCTCGTCCATCATATGCACGTTCGATCTGATTGCATTGAATTTTTTCAGCGTGTCTTCGTCAAATTTATCCACCTGTTTTTTGAGGATCATGCGCGCATACCCGTCTATAGCACGTAAGGGCGCGCGCAGGTCATGAGAGACAGAATAACTGAAACTCTCCAATTCCTTGTTGATCTCTTCCAGTTTCGCTGTACGCTCTGCAAGAGCATCTTTAAGATGTGCCTTCTCAATGGCATTTCTGATCTGAAAGAGAAGACTACGATAATCAAATGGCTTCTTCAAATATACATAAGCACCCTCTTTCATTGCTTCGACCGCACTTTCAATAGTCCCGTATGCCGTCAGAATGATGACAGGAAGACCAGGATAAATTTCATGGATACTCTTCATCAACTCTATACCGCTTCCACTGGGAAGCTTCATATCAAGAATAGCGAGTTCATATTCATTCCCTAAAGCCAGATCCTTTGCCGCTTCAATGTCCGACGCAGCTTCAATCTGATAGCCTTCGGATTCCAATCTCATCTTAAGCACTCTTAATATACTCAAATCGTCATCGACAATTAGAAGTTTTTTCATCACTGATCCCAGCCTTATCTACTTAGTGATCGGGAGCCTTTTGGCGGTAAACAAAATTCACAATCTTCACATAATTGTTGATGACAGGTAATGTCATAATACACCTTCATAATCACTATCTTGAAATTAGGAAATCATTAAATATAGTTCTTCGATCTTACATCACCAAAGAAGATAATAAAGCAAGAGATATTCCATAAATAGCTGTAAATACATAACTTATTAATGTTTAAACAGAATTTTATTATATTTATCCTGTAAAAGGACCAGGGGTGGGTGAAAAAAATGGATGGATTATCCTACAATAAAACATTTAAAGTGTGATAATTCATAATTAATTTAGCAATTATTACATGAAGGATTTTCTCTTCATTACCAATTGGACTCAATTGAGTAATGCGCGGTGGCGGAGAGTCTGCTGATAACACCTTGCATTTTAACTGGTATAATATTATTCATAAAAAAGAATATGTGAGTTATAAGATTGCCGCACTTCCCCTCACGCTTCGCTCAGGGCTTCGGCTCACCGCGATGACAAGAGGGATGAGAATAAACCTTGATGGATAAAAGGATTGGAAAGGAGACAAGTTCATGATCGCCAAAATCATCCAATTTATAGAGCGCGATATCTGGCGCATTCGTGTAAAAAACCTTCCTGCCGCAAAAGCCCTCCTCATCGAACATCTCAGGATTCTGCTTGCCGCATGGAAGGGATTTGACAACCACCAATGCCAATTGAGGGCTTCCGCCCTTACCTTCTTTTCACTCCTTTCTATTGTCCCAGTGGCTGCAATGGCCTTCGGTATTGCTAAAGGATTTGATATGCAAACTGTCCTGCAAGAAAGGCTGCTGGAGAAGTTTGAAGGGCAGGAAGAGGTTCTTACCAAGGTCTTCGACTTTGCCAACGCGCTCCTGGCAAATACGAATGGGGGCGTGATCGCCGGTGTCGGTGTGGCAGTCCTTTTCTGGACCATTATAAAAGTCCTCGGGAATATTGAGAGCTCGTTGAATGATATCTGGGGTATCAAGAAGCCCCGATCTATTTCCCGTAAGGCCACAGATTATCTTTCTGTCATGCTCATCTCGCCTATCCTCCTTGTGGTGTCCGGCAGTGCTACGATTTTCATTGCCTCGCAGGTAACGTTCATTACCCAGAAGATCGCAGTGCTCGGCGCCCTTGGCACCATCGTTTCTTTTATTCTCAAGTTCGCCCCCTACAGCATTATGTGGGCGCTCTTTACTTTCATCTACATTTTTATGCCCAATACCAAGGTAAATTTCAAATCAGGCATTTTCGGGGGAATAATTGCCGGAACAATCTATCAGGCGGTACAATGGCTGTATGTAACCTTCCAGGTGGGTGTCGCGCAATATAACGCGATCTACGGAAGTTTTGCCGCCCTGCCTCTATTCCTGGCCTGGGTACAGCTCAGCTGGCTCATTGTTCTCGCCGGTGCGGAGCTTTCTTACGTTCATCAGTATTCAGATATGCTTGAGTTCGAACCGGACATTGAACGTGTGAGTATCTCCTTCAGGAAACTGCTTACTTTGCGAGTTGTGAGCCTGCTCGCAAAGAATTTTTCGCAAGGGTTGAAGCCTCTCACCATGTCGGATATCTCGCATGCGACGGATATTCCCAAGAAGCTGATCAAGCAGATCCTCAATAACCTCACGGAATGCGGCATAGTAATCGAGACTTCAAACAAGCAGGGACATGAAACGGTTTATCAGCCGGCCCTTGACACCGATCATTTGACAATCAATTATGTCCTGGATGTTATGGAAAGATGCGGTATTTCCGACATACCTGTTGAAGCTACACCGGAATTGAATATCCTTACAGAGAGCTTACAAACATTCAAAAATGAGCTTGAAAAATCTCCGGCAAACAGGATTTTAAGAGATATTTAACGATTATTTCATTCATGACTTAACAGTATTTTTGAAATTACGTTTCCCGCGGAGGCGCTGCATGAGGAATTGGTCGATCGCTTCGTCAGAAATATCATTATGCAGAGTCTCTTTGATCGTCTCGAGGGGAATCTCCACCCGCGCAGCACTCCTGTGACCACCGGCGCTTCCATAGTTTTCAAACGCCTTTTTAGCAATCGCTCCGCAATCCTGGCGGTAACCATCTCCCCTGAAAACTATGATAAGCCTGTCTTTGACGATCCCTGCGATAATAACGTAAGAGATGTCAATAATCCGCAGAAAAAAGTCGGCTACCTGAACACATGCGTCAACACTTTCCACCCTTCCGAGAAAACTGATAATCCTGTCACGGTAACGACGTTTGTTATGGTAAGCGTAATCGTAATACTTGAGAAAGCGATCGGGGATTTGATTCAATTCAATTCGCCGGATAAGCTGCTGATTGGCGCGGGCAAAATTCAGATAATACGCACTGATATCTTCGAGAATGACATCACGCTCGAAATTGTTTGTATCTGCCTTAATTCCGTAAAGCAGAGCGGTATGGAGCTTCTTGGGAATTCTTATTTTTGCCGCCAGGAGGTACTCCGTCATCATCGTGGATAGAGCGCCGTAGTTTTCACGAACATCGGCCAGTTCCGCGTGCCATACAGTCGTGCATGGATGATGATCAAAAACGATTTGCGGACGAATATCTCCGTGTGCCTCACCAAAGAACGTCGGCTGAGCATCAACAAGGACTTTCAAGCGGTATGACCCGAGATCGATTTTGCCCAGCAGGTGAATCTCAGCTTTCATTGCCCGGATAAATTCAACATTCTGATGCCGGCTGACGGGTTCGGTTGCAACAAAGACGTATTTCGAGAGAGAGGCAAAACGTCTGAAGAGTTCGTGTATGGCCATGGCCGATGCGACAGCATCCGGGTCCGGGCTCCCATACATCAGAACGGCAAGGGAATCATTCTCCTGCACCATGGTTTTCAACTTCATTACATTGTGTAGAGTCTCCTCTTTAATGAGGAATGATTCTATACGCTTCATATAATGCGAATTTTCCCCTTGGGTTTAGAAATGACCTCGCCGACTATAGCCGCTTCGGTTATGCCCCGCGCATGCATCTTCCCGATTAATTTTTCCGCCTGAACTTCCGGCAGGGCGATGAGAAGCCCACCGGCTGTCTGCGGATCAAATAAAATATCCACCATCCAATCGGGACAGGACAGATCAACCTCTATAAGTTTCGTGCGATACTGCCGGTTTCGGTGCAGTCCTCCCGGCACAACCCCCGTCTTGACAAACTCCTGTATCTCAGGAAAAAAAGGGACGGAAGAGGCGCGAATCATCATGCCCACATCGGAATTCTCGATCATCTCAAGAGCATGACCCAGAAATCCAAAGCCGGTGACGTCTGTACAGGCATGAACACCGGGCATTTCCTGCATGAGTTCTGCAGCGTCCTTGTTTAAGGTAATCATGCATTTTACCGACTTTGCTACCAGTTCCTCGCCGGCCAGTTCATCTTTCAGTGCTGTACTGACAATACCGGTACCTAACGGCTTGGTAAGGATCAGTTTGTCCCCTACCTTCGCACCTCTGTTTAACAGGACCTTATCAGGATGGATCACTCCGGTGACGGATAGGCCGTACTTCGGTTCGTCATCATCAATACTGTGCCCCCCTATGAGAAGTACGCCGGCCTCTCTCATTTTATCAAGTCCGCCATGGAGAATCCGATGCAGAATGGACATATCCATTTTTTTAACGGGGAAACAGACGATATTCAAAGCTGTGAGCGGCCTTCCGCCCATGGCATAGACATCGCTAAGGGCATTAGTAACGGCAATCTGACCAAAGGTATACGGATCATCCACGATGGGCGTAAAAAAATCCACCGTCTGGATTATAGCAAGATCATCGCGGAGTTTATAAACTCCGGCGTCTTCCGCATGCTCCATCCCGACAATCAAATTCGGATCGGAAATCAACGGCAAATTCCTCAATGCTTCACTCAGGTCGCCCGGACCGATCTTGCAGGCTCAACCGGCCCCGTGAACCGTCTCGGTTAGGCGAATTTTCGCTTTTTCATTCATGTGAGCATCCTACAGTAATTGTAAAAAGGCGTCAATGGTTTGTGTTAGTCAAAATAATGATGAAAAATATCCAAAACTCCAGCTTTGATTGTATTATATAAGTATGATATTTGGACAAATATGAGTTACGATACATTTAAAGATATCACCATCCAGCAACTGGAAGTCCTTATTTCCCTTGTTGAAGCAGGCAGTTTCACCAGGGCTGCCGAAAAACTCCATCTCTCACAGCCGTCTCTGACCAAGCAGATTCAAAACCTGGAAGCGGCAACGGGAATACAATTAGTCAAACGGGGCAGCACAGGCATTTCTCTTACACCGGAAGGCCGGGTCATCTATGATTATGCAAAACGGATCATTCGATTGCGTGAGGACGCCAAGGATCGCGTCATACGGCTCAAGGATCAGGAATCGGGTCATATCTATGTATCCGCTAGTACCATACCTGCCACGTATATACTTCCCCACTTGTTGAGCAGCCTGAAACAGACACACCCCGATATACAGGTACACATGCAGATGCACGACAGCGAGGAAACACTGCAAATTGTTCTGAACGACCAGGCGGAACTCGGATTCATAGGAAAAGAACCGATGAATAGGAAACTGGCTGCGGAACGCCTCTGGAAAGACAATCTGGTCCTTGCCGTCCCAGTTGACCACCCCCTTGCGAAACACAAGACTGTTACTGTGGAGAAGCTGAGAGGAATACCCTTCATCATCCGGGAAAAGGGGTCAGCGACGCGTGATATTGTCGAGGAATGTCTTCAAAGGCATCGCGTCACAAGCCTGTCACGGTTTAACGTGATTTGTGAAATGGGAAGTTCCGAGGCTGTGAAGGAGGCCATACTGGCGGGCCTGGGTGTCTCGATCCTTTCTGTTTTTGCCATTAGGAGGGAGATCTCACAGGGCTTATTGACGGTTGTAAATGTAACTGACTGCAGGATGGAAAGATACTTCTATCTTATATACAAGAAACAATTCCCTCTCATGAAATACCACAGGCGCTTTTTAGATGCCGTGAAAGGGTATTCGCCCTTTGAATGAATTACCTCGCTGCTTCATATAAGTCAGGACGCTGTTAGAACTATTCAGTACTCGACAAAAACACGTCATTTCTTCTTGATTTTTTTTATTTTTCGACGTACTATTTGTTTAGGGAATTTCGAGGATCGACATCAGACACGTGATGTTGTATTGATCACGTAGGGAGATCGATGGGAGTAAGCGGAAACCCCTCGCATTATGATCCACAAAGGACCTTTCAATCACCTCTCTGAAGAAACTGCGTGATCAAAACATCCCCGAAGTAAAGAAGACAATTATTAAACCAATAAGAGCTGAAATGACCAAGATATTCGGTTATGCGGATATGGTCATGATGCATTGTAAGAGTTACAAAAGCTCTATTTTATGGAGAACATCAATATGGCAAGTATACAAAATACAATTAAGTGCGTCGCCTTTGCCGTTATATTGGCCGCCTTGTCAGGAATAATGTTATTAGGTTTTTCTAATCAAGCGAGCGCTCAGAGGCACGTTTTCGTTCCATCCGGATCATACAGTGGATATCATGGCGGGTACGGTGGATATCACGGTGGATGGTATGGTGGATATCATGGCGGGTGGCATGGTGGATATCGTGGGTGGTATTATGGTGGATGGTGGTATCCTTGGGCTGCTGTAGTTCCTTTTTTGCCGTTTTATTACCAGACCATCTGGATAGGCAGTTATCCTTACTACTACGCCGATGGGATTTATTATGCTCCAGCTCCAGGCGGTTATATGGTTGTCAGTCCACCACAAGGTACAGTCAGCCAGGAATCTCCGTCGGCGCCATCAACACCATCAGTAGATAAGCTGTTTATCTATCCCCGTAAAGGCCAGAGTGAGAAGCAACAGGCAGAGGATCAGTATCAGTGTCACCTCTGGGCGGTTGGCCAGACTGGCTACGATCCGACCCGAGCTTCGGGTGGCGCACCATTGGTTCAGAAACGTGCGGATTATCAACGTGCGATGGGTGCGTGCCTTGATGCACGCGGATATACTGCGAAGTAGAAAAAGAATTGCATAAGCGTTCAAATGAGTCAATTATTGATATATAAAAAGGGATGAATAGGATGGGAAAGATGAAAAGGTATTGGCAGGTGTTGCTGGCTGGCTTATTCATATTGGTAATTGGTGTGACGCCGATACTGGGAGCTGATGCTAATCCAAACAATTATGTGGTCGGAAAAATAGGTTTTTATACACCTACGTCTAGTGACCTGAGCGGATATGATACAGGGTTTAATACTGAGGTTGCTTTTGGACATTATTTCACCCCTAATTTTGCATTAGAAGGGGCGATAGGTTATTACCAGACAAAAGGCGATGTTATTGTTGTAGATCAAGGCTTTTTGTATCCCGCAGATGAAAAGATCGAAATAATGCCTGTTACCCTATCCCTCAGGGTAAGCATACCTATTACTCGGCTGGAGCTTTATGGAATAGGCGGAATAGGCGCTTATTACATATATGATCGCATTGAATTGAAATATGATCGTTACCATGATTATATCAGTGACGATAAGACAGCTCTTGGATTCCATCTGGGTGGGGGGCTAAATTTCAATATCAGCAGGCGTTTTTTTGTTGGAGTTGAGGTTAAATATGTATGGTTGAACGCCACTCTGTACGGACAGGATGTAAACCTTGGCGGGGTTAGGGGTACCGGAAATTTTGGCTTCAGGTTCTAATCAGGTTCTTACCTGGAGGGAAATCTACACTTTCCCTGCCTTAGAATTTTATAGATCAGCAGTAATTTCATGTACGGGGCGGTTCAAGTTGTTGAGCTTCCGCCTCATGGAATGTATATGTTCTTTCAATGTATAAACTTCATCGTAAAAAGCAATTGACACACGAACGCGACTGACAGCCTCATCAATTTGATCAAGTCTTGCCTGCAATTCCTTGCCCCTTTCCGGTTGCATTTGTTCATTTAATTCCATCTCAATATTCTTGAGCTCTCGGTACCACCGGTAATATTTCGACCGGTTTCGCCAGGTGTAAATCCACGGGATAATTCCGACCAACGGAATCAGAACAACTCCCAGGGGAATTAATATAAGGATCATGCGGTCAATGAATGTTGCTACCCAAAAAGGAAAATAGTTATAGAGCAATGAACCGCCGCCCGACTTATAAAATCGTTGCGCCTGTTCACTCGTCTTAAAATCCTGCTTGTTCACTGATGGAAACTCCCCGGCTTTATGGACCCATCCGGCGCCGCCATGAATTTCGACGGCGGCCTTTAGAAGCAGGTAAACAAGGGCGGGATGCAGGTCTTCATGGATAATGAGATTTACCGTCGGAGACAAGAGATGGACATCAGCAGCCGGTAATCTTTGTGACGGGTTAAGAATACCCTTCGGCAAAATCACATGGGAGATATCCGGAAAAAGCCGGGTGTAGGCTTCGACCTGGCTGAAGCTCATCAGCTTGATGTTTTTCGCTTTGAGCAGGTCCATTATAAGCTGGTTATCGGTAGCGCCGAATTCCATGACCGCATCCACTCTGCCTCCTAACATCGCCTTGTTCGCGTCTGAATATTGAATCTTATACAACACTGTTGGAGGATCAGACGCGTTCGCAGTCTTCAGAAGATCCAAAGCAAATTTCTGTGCCCCACTTCCCTCCGGTCCGATAGCGATTCTCTTTCCCTTAAGTTGTGATGGATCATCTAGGATTTCATCATCCCTGTAAAAAACCCACAAGGGTGTGTAGGTTAGGCTGCCGAGAGAAACAAGATTCACTTTTTCTTCACTTCTGGCTATTCCACCCTGGACGAAACCTGCATCAACCTTTTGAGATTTATCATTCAATAATCTCAAATTCTCGACAGAACCTGATGACAAACGAGTTTCAAGATGGATGTTATCACGGGCCAGTATCTGCTGGTAACGTTCACCGAATAAGGCAAATGCACCGCCTTGCATACCGGTAACCATGACCAGAGATTTTGGTGGGAACGGTTTGACATAGTAATAGCTCACCAGAAATACGATGAGTACTATCAACAGGATCGATATGAAAACAACTGATAAGGCTCTTGGAGTTAATTCCCTGACCTTCTTGCGTCTCATCATCCATCTCTTTTCCGATGTTTATGACAGTGCGATAATTACATTAGTCCATGGACTGTCAACCAAAGCAATCCATGGGGAGGAATACGGATTTTGGTATAATTTATTTAAGTATAAAGAGAAGTAAACTGTAAGTCAAGTGAAGCTGACTGCGATATCCTCGCTATTCTCTAAGCCGCCCAAAAGGGCGATGCGCGAAACAGCCGTTCGGATATTTCTAAGTGCTCAGTTACAACTATTTAGTGCTGAGAAGCCTCGCCGCTTCTTCCATCGCTTCAGGCTCTTTCAGTTTTGCCAGCTTCTGCGGCGATTCCTGAAAATTTTCAAGGGCGCTGAAAAATTGATCGAGTACATCACCATCATAAGTAGGAACCACGAATAGATGGGTATGGGGAATTCTGTTACAAAATAATTATAGAAACAACTGCTCCTACCGGCACGATATAAAGAATGTCTACCTCGCGAAGCAAAGCGACTAATGCTGCAAATCCTAGTAGAATCCTTATTGTATCCCAGGGAACAGCCATAGCAAATTTAAGGCAGACAAATAAAAGCAGTCCAACAAAGGAAACAAATACCCCTTCTATAGCCCTCATGAAATATGCCGAATTTCTCAGCCGTTCAAAAATTGGCGCAATTGTAACAACCATGAAAAAAGAGGGTGTAAATATTGCGATAGTCGCCACAATTGAGCCTGCAATGCCACTTATCAAGTATCCTACAAAGGCTGCCGTGATTACTATGGGTCCTGGTGTTATCTGACCGAGCGCTATCCCATCCATGAAGGTTTTGTTCTCCATCCATCCATGATTAATGACGACCTCGTGCAGCATGAGTGGAAGAGAAGCAAAACCTCCGCCAAAGGCGAACAGGTCTATCTTCAGCATGACAGTTGCTAGATTGAATAGAGTGGGGTTTAAAAAATAGATCACGGAAAGACAAATAAACACACAGATCAGAAGATACGTGATCTGCCTGGTATGCTTTTGAGATTCCTTTGTTTCGGAATTGGCTGTAGCACTTGGGATAGACACCTTTAAGAAAATAATGCCGAGTATGCCAGCACCAACTATAACAATGAAGGGGCTGACACCGAACCAGAATGAGATGGCAGCAAGGAGGGCAAGGATGATGCTCTTGTAATCATGTACAACATTCCTGCCAAAAGAATAGGCTGCGTTGAAAATTATAGCGACTACGATCACCTGAAGGCCATTGAACAAGGAAACGAATTTGGGGAGGCTGTTGAATCGGGCATATACAATGGATAGTATCAACATCAGGATGAAAGCGGGCAATCCAAAACCTGTATACGCTGACAGTGCTCCTGGGAGCCCACGAATCCCAAGTCCTACATAAGCAGCCGTCTGCATGGCTGTAGCGCCAGGTATAGCCTGACAGAGTGCAACACCGTTTTTAAAATCAGATTGATCCAGCCATTGATGACGCTCGGTAGACAGTTCTCTAATATGGGCAATCATGGCCGGTCCACCGAAGGCGGTAATGCCTAGTCGGAAGAAAAAAAAGAATATGTGTCTAATGGAAGGATGTCCGTTCAATACCTATCCTCCAGACTAATTGGATATCTGTATGTCAGATACTTGGCGTTGGCACATTTGCCCAGGCGGTTGCCTTCTCAACAGCCACTATGTTGACAATTGCGCCGGTATCGGTATTCAAATCTATGGCGTAACGGGGCGTCCTGATCGTTCCAAATGAAAATAAATCACTCCCGGATAGACGCTTTCCCGTTTCATTCTGGACTTCATCGATAATGACCCGCCTATACGAGCATGTATTGCAATCCATACTCATATCATTTATTCCAAGGGGACAGTGATGCCGTCTTGCAATAGATGGATCAACGTTATGAATCTTGGCCATGTGAAGAGCAGGAGAAGCCCTTAGATGCTCGAAGGGATGCAAGACCCACTCAACTATCATGGCGATAGTGTTGTGCTGCTTATACAAATGAAATTCTCCCCCGGTATTTGCTATCATGCCCTGCATTATATAATCAGCGGGCATCAAATAGGCGAGATAGTCCTTGTCAGCGGACAGTGCTATCTTGCCTTCTCTTTCTCCATCAAGGATAATATTAACTGCATTCGCATCTCTGCTAATGTCTTCCGGCAATAGGGACACTATGGTGATATTAGCGTTTGATTCTAGAGGAAGAGAATGTAAGGTTATTGTCCTTAAGACAAAGCCCGACCCAATAACAATTACGACAATTACCATGGAGACGATGGCAGACCTGAGAGAAGTCTTTGGGACAACATGGTTCATAAAAGAAAACCATGCCTCAACCACTTTAGGGAGGAACATACCTTTATCGCTCATATACGTTTCATAAGACTTTTCGTAGAGTTTCAACATCCTCCTCTCTTCGTCTTTCGCCAGAAAATAATAGAGAATAAACATAATGGAAAGGCATGCGAGTACGATAAACCGTGGCCAGAGTATTGCCATTCCGATACCCCATATGCCCAATGCGAGATACTGGGGATGTCGAATATATCTATATAGCCCTTTATCTGCTATGCCCCACTTGAACAGCTTTCCAAGATAAACTTGTAAGGCGCACACTATAAATAAAACTGCACCAATGATAAAGAATACCGAGCCGGCAATACGTATAGTCTTGAGAAAAAGTGTAGGGGGTAGGATCATGTGGGGCAGAAAAAAAGAGGTCAGCCATCTTGTTGCTTGATACTGTCCAAGCCAATCGAATATTGGATTAAAGACAGAATAGAAGAAAAAGGCAAACGGGCTAATCATGATCATAATTTCAAACGCCACGATGACAAATACGATAATGCTTGCAAATGCCGAAACTGTTGTTATCTTCTCCTTGAGTGTTTTCCAAAACATTTTTTACCTCCTGGATAACTAATCTATTACATGTGTTGTTATAATTCAATGGGAGTTGGATTCTTTCAAGAAACCCCACACAAGTATTCATCACTTTATAACTTGACCGGGATCACCATGCCGCCTGACTCTAGTTCTCATGCTATGGCCAAAGCCACAATTAGGTCCGCAGGATTGTAACTTCTCTTTCTGTTCCTGAGTTAGCATATTGTAAATCTTAAGCTGATAAACGTCTCTCTTGTCTCTAATTTGATTCCTCAAAGCCCTGATCTCTTCCTGTGCTATGGCGATCTTTTCCTTGTCTGGATTCTGATGCAACCAGAGCTGCTTCAAATCATTCCTTTTAGCAAACATCTTATCCTCAAGAGGTCTTGTTTCTTTCAAGAAAGTCTCTCGCAAGAAACTGATTTCAGTTACTTGCTGAACTGTCAAATTCAGTTGCGATAGGACTGTTGGATCAAAATCATCGTGAGGTCCAATACCATTTTCTTTACCCGAGCTAATGCTGAAAGAAGACACAGAGTGAGAAAAGGATAAAACAAAAACTAAGGTAAATAATGTTATTACCAAATTCTTCATGCTCGTCACCTCCCTTCTTTCGAAGGGCATAAGCCCATTTTCTGACTCTTAGGAAGAGGCATACAGTATGATTCCGAGACAACAGAATCCATGATGTACTTGTTGAAAAGATAAGTGATTGATATGAAGATTAACAGCGAAGAGGGATTGATGAGATGTCGATAATGGAATGAAAAGATTCAGGTAGAACATTTAAGTCCTTCAGAAAATACGATACCTCGGGATAAGAAGATTTTGCATAACCCGTTCCAGCATCAAAGTAGTTCGGTGAGATAAGGGATTGAGAGAAACAGTTCTTATAGCTGCATCCATGTTTGCTTTGACTTTGTGCAGGTGGTATGGCACGCGCCATCTTGTTAACCAATTTGAGAGGAGTCAGTATCAATAGAAGGGATATGAGCACTAGTGCAGGGACAAGGATGAACAGTTTCTTATTGCAAGACATGACAAAATCCTACTAATTCATAAAAATCATGATGACACAAATGACCAGTCCTCAAAGATAGGTCATGCCTCTGAATGGTGCAATATAAATGCCAAGCGAGTCCACACAATCATAAGCTATTAACATAAATGGTTTATTGACAATATTGACTGAATTGAAGGAACGGTGAAGACTTTGTTTTTATGAAAAAGTGGATATTTTTGATACAAATGAGGTATCCAAATGGATATAAAGTATCCATGTCAATGTGCGATCTGACCCATACGAGAAGTTGGAAACTGGGAGCCAAAATATGGCAGAAACACATATTGGACTAATCAATCATGAGAAGCCTCGCGGCTTCCTTCATCGCTTTTGGCTCTTTCAGTTTTGCCAACTTCTGCGGTGATTCCTGGAAATTTTCAAGGGCGTTGAAAAACCTATCCAGAACATCGCCGCTGTATGTAGGAATCAATAAAAGATGTGTATGGGGAATTCTTTTGCCCCGTGCATAGAGAAAAATGAAGTCCGGATTGAATTTATCCATCATCCGGTTGGCAACAACCTTCGCCATCTTGAAAAGACTTGCATTCTCTTCGTCCGTCAGTTCATGCCACCACTGGATATGCCGTTTTGAGATTACCAGGCAATGACCCTTTGTGTAAGGGTGGATATCCAGTATGCACATTGACAGCTCATCCTCACAAATCTTATATGCTTCTGCCTTGCCCGCTATGATGTCGCAAAATACACACCCTGTTTTGTTCTCCATTAATTCTCCTCCTAATTTATTTCTTTTTTCCATCCTGATAATTCCGAGTAAGTAAATAATTCATCCTTTTAAGCAGTTCCTGCATTTCTGATACTATTTCATTCAGCTCCGTGGCGGCAACATCGGTCAGCTCTCCATAACCTCTCATATACTTTGGCCTTTTCTCCTCCATGGCTATGTCAGCAAAATGAATTGCGGTGCGAATGGCATCCACGGCGCTTATACCCGGGTG
>Ga0335070_10000975_pt1 | contig 32770 bp, 23 predicted proteins | sample Lox_Sample_13_FD_206722 | JGI IMG/M metagenome (GOLD analysis project Ga0335070, IMG submission 206722) | Soil microbial communities from Loxahatchee National Wildlife Refuge, Florida, United States - Lox_Sample_1.3 | ecosystem: Environmental > Terrestrial > Soil > Wetlands | place: USA...
CGCGCCTACAGGTCGTCTGGGACCCGTGCAACGCGCTGGTCTCGGGCGAAAGCCCTTTTCCGCAGGGATACCGGCAGCTGCCGCCCGGGCGCATCGCCCATGTCCATGCGAAGGACTGCTTTGTCAATAATCACACGCCTACATTTGGACCGCTAGGCGAATGCGGCATCGATTGGAAAGGACAAATCCGCGCACTGGTCGACGACGGCTATAGAGGCTTCATCAGCTTGGAAACCCACTGGGCGGGGCCGGGAGGCGACAAGCACACAGGCAGTATGATCTGCGGACGAAATCTGAAGACGCTCGTGACCGCGTGATATTCTGAAGAGCAGCGAGGGCTTCGCCGATGGGCCTCTGCTTCCCGCTGAGAATCGTGAATTGCGGCTCATTCATTTGCGTCTCCGGTGATCCCCGGCGAAAAGTTCCGGCCATTGAAGCGTTACCTTCGGGTCCCGCCGCACGTATGAAATTCATGGGATCGTTTCGTCTCAAAGCCGGTGTCCAAGACATGAACGAGAAAGTGACGCCCTAGCCGCGTCCGCCCTGGCCCTCATTTCGATGTTCGAATTTCTTTTCAAGTATCCGGCGGCGGTTTTTTCACGCGGGCAGTTTGTGTTCCTGGCGCCGTGGCCGGCATGGCTGCTGGGGGTGGCCATTATGATTGCCGCCGGAGCGCTCGCCTGGCACATCTCGCGTCGTCGCGGGCTGCTCTCAGGATTACGTCCCGCGGTGGTCTGGCTGCTGGAGACGGCCCTGGTTGCGCTGGTGCTGTTTCTGCTGTGGCACCCGGCGATCAGCATCGCGACTTTGCGCCCGCAGCAGAATGTGGTCGCGGTACTGATTGACGATTCCCGCAGCATGTCGACCTCGGAGAATGGAACAACGCGGCTGGCGCAAGCCGAGAAGCTTCTCTCCAGCAGCATGCTTCCGAACCTGGCCAAAAAGTTTCAGGTGCGGCTTTACCGGTTTGCCAACAACCTGGAGCGAATTCAGAAGACCGATCAGCTCACCGGCGCCCAGCCGGCGACGCGCATCGGCGCCAGCCTGGAGCAGGTGCTCGCCGAAGCTTCGACGTTGCCGCTCGGAGCGGTGGTGCTGCTCAGCGACGGCTCGGACAACTCCGGCGGCATTGGTCTGGATACCATCGCCCACATCCGGCAAACGCGCGTGCCCGTTCACACCATTGGTTTCGGACGTGAGAAGCTGGCGCACGATGTCGAGGTTTCGGACGTGACGGCGCCGGCGCGCGCCTTGGCCGATTCGCGGCTGGCCGCGGAGGTGACCTTCCGGCAGTTTGGATACACGCGCGACAAGGGCCGGCTGGCGGTGCGCGAAGGCGGCCGGTTGCTGGCGTCGCGGGAATTCGCCTTCAAAGCCGACGGGACGCCGCAAACCGAATCGCTGGTCTTCAATGCGGGCCTCGCGGGACCGCGCAGCTTTCAATTCTCCATCGAACCTCTTCCCGGCGAGGAGAATCAAAATAACAACACAGTGACCCGGCTGGTGAACGTGACTTCAGCCAAACCGGGCATTCTCTACATGGAAGGCGAGCCGCGCTGGGAATACAAATTTATTCGGCACGGCATCGAAGACGATCGCAGTCTGCAGATCTCGTCTCTGGTTCGCACGACGCAGAACAAGATCTACACCCAGGCAGTGGACGCGGAAGACCGCAAGCGGCTGGAGGGCGGATTCCCCTCCAAAGCCGACGACCTGTTCGTTTACGACGGGTTGATCATCGGCAGCGTGGAAGCCGGCTACTTTACGCCGCAGCAGCAGGAATTGATCCGTGAATTTATCGACCGGCGCGGCGGGGGCGTCCTGTTTCTGGGCGGCCGCGCAGCGCTGGCGGACGGCGGCTGGGCACACTCCCCGCTGGCCGATCTGCTGCCGGTCCACATTCCTGAAGCCAAAGATACGTTCCATCGCGACCCCGCCACTGCCGAGCTTACCGCGCAGGGAAGCGAGAGCCTGATTTGCCGGTTCGAAGAGGATCCCAAGCGCAACGTCGAGCGCTGGAAGACCATGCCGGTGCTCGCGGACTATCAGCAGGTCGGCGACGCCAAGCCCGGGGCGCTGACGCTGCTCGAAGCAAGCGCCGGCGGGCGGCGGCATTTGCCGCTTCTGGTCCTGCAGCGCTACGGCAAGGGCCGCACCGCGGTGTTTGCTACCGGCGGAAGCTGGCGCTGGCAGATGATGCAGCCGCTGGCTGACAAGACGCACGAGATGTTTTGGCAGCAACTGCTGCGGTGGCTCGTGGCTGATGCGCCCGGAAGCGTCATGGCATCTACCGATCGCCAGATTCTTTCCGACGAGAGCCGCGTACCGCTGCGCGTGGAGGTGCGCGACAAGAGTTTCCGGCCGGTGGCGGCGGCCACCGTGGAAGCGCACATTGTCGGCCCGGCCGGCATTGCGGACAATGTTTCTCTGAGGCCGGCGCCGCTCGAAGAAGGGGTCTACACGGCGGATTGGAACGCCAGTCAGCCGGGTTCTTATATGGCGGAGATCGTCGCCCGCCAGAGCCAGCAGGAACTCGGCCGCGACGTTCTCGTTTTTCGGCGTGAAAATGGCGTAGCCGAAAACTTTCACATCACGCAGAATCGGGAATTGCTGGAAAAGCTGGCGGAAGAGACCGGAGGCCACTACTATCCGGCGAATCGTGCTTCCCGGCTGGCCGAAGATATTTCGTATTCCGAAGCGGGCATTACCTCCCGCGAAACTAAGGACCTATGGGACATGCCTGTGGTGTTCCTGGCGGCGCTGCTGTTGCGAGGCTCCGAGTGGCTGCTGCGAAGAAAGTGGGGTGTGGTGTGAGGTCTCTCCGTCTCCCCATCTCCGCGTCTCCCCATCTGTTGATCGTTGCGGGACTGCTGTTCTTGCCGACGTCGCTGAGTGCCACCACTTACTACCTGACGGTAGCCGGACTTGGCGGGGAGCCGGAATATGAGCAGCGCTTCACAATGTGGGCCGGAGAGATCGAGTCGATTCTCAAGCCAGCCGGTGCTGAGGCCAGCGTCCGGACGCTTAAGGGGCCCGCAGCCACTCGAGCCAATGTGCGCGCGGCTTTCGAAAAGATCGCGGGTGAGGCCAAACCTCAGGATGCCCTGGTGGTCACGCTGATCGGGCATGGCAGCCACGACGGCGTGGAGTACAAGATCAACCTGCCCGGGCCGGATCTTTCCGCCACCGAGTTGGCCGCATTGCTCGACCGCGTGCCGGCCACGCGCCAGCTTGTGGTCAACATGACCAGCGCCAGCGGCGGCGCCATCAACGAACTGCGCAAACCCAATCGCGTCGTCATCACCGCAACCAAAACCGGCACCGAGCGCAACGCTACCGTGTTTCCGCGCTTCTGGGTGGAGGCGCTGCGCGATTCCGCCGCCGATACCGATAAGAATGGAACGATTTCCGCGCTCGAAGCGTTCCATTACGCCGAACGCAAGGTTGCGGAGTATTACGAGTCGCAGAAGCGGCTCGCCACCGAGCACCCGCTGCTCGAAGACACCGGTAAAGGCACGGGCGTCCGCGCGCCTTCGGCGGAAAACAGCGAAGGGCTGCGCGCCGCCGCGTTTCCGCTGGTCCGGCTGGAGGCGGCGAAGTCCACCGCCGGTAATCCCGAAAAACGAAAACTGCTCGAGAAAAAAGATCAGCTCGAGCAGCAAATCGACGAGCTGAAATACAACAAGGCCGTCATGGCGCCGGATCAATACCGAAAGCGCCTCACGGCATTGCTGCTGGAATTAGCCAAGACGCAGGAGGAGTTGGACAAGTGAAATTTGCTCTGCGTCTCTGCGCCTCAGCGGTGATCTCTTTGATTGCGGTTCATGCGCAGACTCTCGAACGCGCCGAGACGTTGTGGAAACGGCAGCAATACGATGCCGCCAACAGCGAGTTTCGGGCTCTGGTGGCGGCGCATCCGAAGAATCCCGATTACCGCGTGCGCTGGGGCCGGCTCTTTCTCGAACGGTTCAATGCCGCCGATGCAGCCAAGCTTTTTCAAGAGGCGCTCGAAATCAAGAAGGATCATCCCGGCGCCCTGCTGGGCATGGCTCTGGTCGCCGCGGAGGATTTCCAAGGCAAAGCCGTCGACCTCGCCGAGCAGGCGCTGGCCGCCGATCCCAAGCTGACCGAGGCGCGCGTACTGCTCGCTCGGCTGGCGCTTGAGGATAACGATCCCGCGCGCGCCGCCGAGGAAGCCGACAAAGCGCTCAAGATTTCGCCGGATGCGCTCGACGCCATGGCGATCCACGCTACCATCGACTGGCTGAACGACCAGTCCGATAGCCCGTGGATGAGCCGCCTTCTGGCAAAGAATCCGCGCTACGGCCAGGCCTACGCGCTGGCCGGGCACTTCTTCGTCCTCAACCGGCGTTACGAAGAGGGAATCGCGTATTACCGTAAAGGCCTCGATCTCCAGCCCGATCTCTGGAGCGCGCGCGCACAGCTTGGCATCAATCTGATGCGCCTGGGACTCGAGGACGATGCGCGCACGCAACTCGAGGACTGCTACGAACACCACTATCGCGACGCCGCTACGGTCAATACGCTGACGCTCATCGACAGCTACAGGAACTTCGTGACCTATCGAACCAATAACACGATTCTCAAGCTGCACAAGAAGGAAGCCGAACTGCTTCATCCCTACTTTGAATCTGAATTGAAACGCGCGATGGCCACCTACGAGAAGAAGTACGGCCTCAAGCTCGACAAGCCGGTCCAAGTGGAGGTCTATCCCGATCACGAAGACTTCGCCGTGCGCACCATGGGCATGCCGGGCCTGGGCGCGCTGGGGGTGACGTTCGGCTACGTGGTCGCAATGGACAGCCCGTCCGGCCGCAAACCGGGCAGTTTCCACTGGGCCAGCACCATGTGGCACGAGTTGAGCCACGTGTATGTGCTCACGGCCACCCATCATCGCGTGCCTCGCTGGTTCACTGAAGGTCTCGCGGTTTATGAAGAAACCGCCGCGTCCCCGGAGTGGGGCGACCGGCTGGATCCGCACGTCATCGCCGCCATTAAGGAAAAGAAATTGCTTCCCGTAGCGGAGCTGGACCGAGGCTTCGTACATCCCACATACCCCACCCAGGTACCGGTCTCGTATTTTCAAGCCGGCCGGATTTGCGGATTCATCACCCACGAGTGGGGCTACGACAAGCTGCTTGCCATGATGCACGACTTCGCCACCAACACCACCACCGCGCAGGTGATTGAGAAGGAACTGGGGATGAAGCCCGAGGAGTTTGACAAGAAATTTCTGGCTACGGTGGGCGCCGAAACCAAAACCGTGGTGGATGGTTTCGACGAGTGGCGGAAAGGGATCAGAGAAGTGGCGCGCCTTGCCAAAGCCGGCGAGAACCAGCAGGTGATCGACAAGAGTGCCGCCCTGCGCGATATATATCCAGATTACGTCGAGCCCGGAAACCTTTACGAGTTCCGCGCAGATGCGTATCTCGCGCTGAGTAATCCGCGCGCCGCCATCGACGAACTGGAGCGCTATGCGAAAGTGGGCGGTCGCAGCCCCGAGACGCTCAAGAAGCTGGGTCAGCTCCTGGTCGAAGCCGGGCGTCCCGCCGATGCCGCCACGGCGCTCGACCGGCTGAACTACATCGATCCGGTGGATGAAGACTTGCACCGCCGCTTGGGCGATTTGTGGTTTGCCGCGAACAACATCGACGGCGCAATTCGCGAATATCAGGCGGTGGTGGCGGAGACGCCGGTTGATCCCGCGGCCGCGCACTTCAACCTCGCCAAGGCATATCGCCGCGCCAACCGGCAGGACAACGCGCGCGAGGAGCTGTTGCTGGCTCTCGAAGCCGCGCCCGGATACCGGCCCGCTCAGAAAATGCTGCTCGAAATGTCTCAATCAGAACAGGGAAAATAGGAAGAGCATGTCAACTTTAGCGACGTCTCAGTTGCAAGCCGAAGAGTTAAAGGGGCGCATCGCCCGGTTCCGCGAGGTGGACGCGGAGATTGTCCGCCAGGTCCGCCGCGTGATCGTCGGGCAGGACGAAGTTCTCGAGCAGATCATGATCGGGCTTTTCGTCGGCGGCCATTGTCTGATCACGGGCCTGCCCGGCACGGCCAAAACGCTGCTGGTGCGGACGCTGGCGCAAAGCCTGGGCCTGATGTTCAAGCGCATCCAGTTCACGCCCGACCTGATGCCCTCGGATATCACCGGCACCGACATCATTGAAGAGGATGCCACCACCGGCCATCGCACCTGGACGTTCGTGAAAGGCCCCATCTTCGCTAACGTGCTCCTGGCCGACGAAATCAACCGCACGCCGCCCAAGACGCAATCGGCGCTGCTGGAGGCCATGCAGGAACTCGCCTGCACGGTGCGCGGCAACAACTACAAGCTGCCCGCGCCGTTCTTCGTGCTGGCCACGCAGAACCCGATCGAGCTCGAAGGAACCTATCCACTGCCTGAAGCGCAGCTCGACCGGTTCCTGTTCAACACGGTGCTCGATTATCTAACCCCGAAGGAAGAAATGCAGGTGATCGATTTAACCACCACCACGCACGTGGCGCAGGCTGACCCGGTGACCAATGCCGGAGAGATTCTGGAGTTCCAACAGCTCGTGCGCATGGTGCCGATCGGGGAATCTGTGGCGCGCTACGCCATTGACCTTGTGCGAGCCACGCGCAGCCGTGACGAAACCGCGCCGGATTTCGTCCAAAAGTACGTGAACTACGGCGCCAGCGTCCGGGCCGCGCAATTCCTGGTGCTTGCCGGCAAGGCCCGCGCCCTCAAGAAGGGCCGCTACCACGTCTCCTACGAAGATATCCGCGCGCTGTTCATCCCAATCCTGCGGCACCGCATCCTGCTCAACTTTCACGCCGAATCCGACCGCCTCCGCGCCGACGACATCCTGCGGCAGGTGCTGGATTGGAAACCCGCTCCAAGGGAATGACGTATGAAACGCCGAGACGCCGAGACGCCGAGAGAGGACAAGGTCACTGACAAAATCATTGGTGCGGCGATTGAAATCCACCGAGTCCTGGGCCCTGGCTTGCTGGAATCGGCATATGAGGAATGTCTTTGCTACGAGCTCTCCCAGCGGCAACTCCCATTCAGGCGGCAAGTCGCACTGCCTGTGACCTATAAAGGCATCAAGCTTGCTTGTGGCTACAAAATGGATCTGCTCGTTGACGATTTAGTTATCGTCGAATTGAAAACGGTCGAGACGTTGTTGCCCGTTCACTCCGCTCAACTCCTAAGCTATCTACGTCTGTCCGGAAAACCGGTCGGCCTCCTCATCAATTTCAACGCGGCCGCACTAAAGAGCGGCTTGAAGCGAATCGTAAACCAATTCTCAGAAGACTCGGCGTCTCGGCGCCTCGGCGTTGAAAAACCAGGGCTGGAAGATGTTACAGCGCTTTCTTGATCCCGCTACGCTCGCCGGACTCTCCGGGCTCGACCTGGTCGCCAAGACCGTGGTCGATGGTTTCGTATCCGGCCTCCACCGTTCACCCGATTTCGGCTTCAGCCAGGAGTTTGCCGAGTACCGCGCTTACACGCCGGGCGATGACCTGCGGCATGTGGATTGGAACGTCTTCGCGCGCACCGAGCGTTGTTATCTCAAGCGCTACCGCGGCGAAACCAACACGCAGGTGCTCATCCTCCTCGACACCAGCGCCTCGATGTCATTCGGCTCCGCGCAAGTAAACAAGCTCGACTACGCACGTTTCGTCGCCGCATCCCTCTGCTATCTGGCGCACGAGCAGCGCGACGCCGCCGGATTGATCGTCTTCGACCAGGATGTCGTGAACTATGTCGCGCCGTCATCGCGCCAAGGGCAATTGTTCCGCTTGCTGCACGCGATCGAAAAGGCTGAAGCCGGCACGCGGACGGATTTCGCCAAGCCATTCGCGCACTTCCAGACATTCCTCAAAAGGCGCGGAATGGTGGTCGTGTTATCCGATTTCTACGAGCAGCCGGAGATCATTATCAAGAACATCGAACCACTGCGTTTCCGCGGTAACGACGTAATCTTGTTCCACGTGCTCGATCCCCAGGAGATCGCACCCGTCGTGCCCGAGCCCGTGCTGCTCATCGATGTTGAAACCAAAGACAGCATCGAAGTGTCTCCCGAATATGTGCGCCACGAGTACCGGCAGAAAATGGACGCCCACATCGCCGCGCTCGAAACGCGCGCCCGCGCAGCCGGTCTGGATTATTTCCTCATGAATACCGGACGCCCCCTGGATGAAGGCCTGCGCGAATACCTGGCGGTGCGGCAAGGGAGGATGTAGTGGGATTCCTGGCGCCGTGGTTTCTTGCGGGGATCGCAGCGGTCGGCCTCCCTGTCTGGCTGCACCTGCTGAAACAGCACAAGACCACTCCCCTGCCCTTCAGTTCGCTGATGTTTTTCGAGCGGCGCGTGCAAAGCTCGGTCAAGCACCGGCGGCTGAAATACTTGTTGCTGTTCGCGCTACGCACGGCGCTCATCGCGCTGCTAGCTTTTGCGTTCGCCCGGCCTTTCGTGAATTCAACCACGGTTGCGTCGGCGGGCGGCGGCAAGCTGCTGGTGATGGCGGTGGATAACTCGTTCAGCATGCGCCAGGGCGATCGTCTCGAACGCGCCAAATCCGGGGCGTCCGCTGCGCTCTCCGGCCTGCGTCCGGAAGATCGTGGGTTGGTCCTGGCTTTCGGTTCGCAGGCGCACTTGATGGGCGAGCCCACCGTCGACGTCTCCGCCCTCCGCGCGCAGATCCGGGCCATCCAGCCCTCCGACGATCACAGCTCTTACGCCGAACTCGCGCGCGCGCTCAAATCTCTTCAGCAGTCCGCTCGTATGCCTGTCGAGGCCCACCTGTTCTCAGACATGCAGAAGTCATCGATGCCGCCCGCCTTCACCGATCTCGAACTGGGTCAGGGCGTCACTCTGACGCCGCATCCCCTAGCCACTCAGACGCTGGCCAACTTCGCGGTGGAGAGCGTCACCGCACCGCGCCGGCTCTACGACCCTAAAAAAGTGCGCATCCAGGCCACCGTGGTCGCTTCCGGCGGCGCCAGCGGACGGCGGCGCGTGTCGCTCTGGCTCAACGGACGGGAACTGGCCTCAAAACCGCTCGATGTCCTTGCGGGCGGACGCACCACCGCCGAGTTCACCGAATTGGATGCGCCGTACGGGTTGAATCGCGGTGAAGTCCGCATTGACTCCGCGGACGCATTCCCGGCCGACGATCACTATAACTTCTCGGTCGAGCGCTCCGACCCGCGTCCCGTGTTATTCGTACATACCGTGCGCGACGGGCGCGATTTGCTTTATTACCGCAGCGCAATCCTGTCTTCTCGCGATGCGGCTTTCACTCTCGACGCCGCCAGCCCCGATCAGGCCGCCGGCCTCCCGCTGTCTCGATTTGCCTTCGTCGTGCTTTCCGATGTTTCGGACGTTCCCGCCGCCTTCGAGCAAGCGCTGCGCGGCTATGTGCGCGCTGGAGGCTCGCTCTTGATCGCGCTGGGACCATCCTCAGCCGCTCGCAAACGCATTCCCGCTGTGGATCTGGTGATTCGTGAGTCGCGTTACACATCCCGCGATGCCGGACGCTTCGAAACGGTCGCCACGCTGGATGCGTCACATCCCGCCACCCGCCAGGCCGGCAACTGGGCGGGCGTGAAGGTGTATCGATCGATTCTCGTCGAGCCGGGAACCGCGCGTGTGCTCGCCAAGCTCTCTGATGAGACACCGCTGCTGTTGGAGCAATCCGCGGGCGACGGGCGCGTGCTCGTGTTTGCTTCCACGCTCGACAACGTGTCCAACGATTTCCCGCTGCATACCGGATTTGTGCCCTTCGTGGATGAAACCGCACACTACCTCGCGCGCCTGGACGACCGTCCCGCCAACCTGACCGTGGGCTCGTATCTGGACCTGCGCACGGGACGCGATCCTTCGGGTGCGGCCATCGAGGTGATCGATCCTCGTGGCGCGCGTGCCCTGACGCTTGCCGAATCTACGCGCGCCACCAATATCGCGCTGACCCAGGAGGGGTTCTACGAAGTGCGGCGCCCCAACCGGCACAACGAACTTGTGGCCGTGAATCCCGACCGGCGCGAATCGGATTTCGACGTAATTCCGGCGGAAACGCTGGCGCTATGGCAAAATACGGGACAGGGGTCTCGCGCGCAAACCGCTGGCAGCACGCAGCAGGAGCGGACGCCTCTGGATTTCTGGTGGTACGTCATGATCACGGTGCTGGTGCTGGCTGTTGCCGAGTCGCTGGTTGGAAATCAGCACCTCACCGTGGATAAAGAGGCAGCATGAATCCGCTCAATGGACTGACGGAGTATCTGCAGCAACTGGAACGCCGCCTGCGCATGCTGGCGTTATCGCGCGGCGCAGCCATGGCGGCGGCTGCGGCGCTGGCTTTCACTATTGCGGGAGCGCTGCTGGCGAATTATTTCGCATTCTCCTCCGGCAGCGTCCTGGTAGCGCGGCTCATCTTGTTTCTTGCGCTGGCAGCCGCGTTTGGGACGGGTCTGGTCTTGCCGCTGGTTCGTCTGAACCGCCGCAATGCCGCCCGTACGGCCGAACATCAATGCCCGCAATTCGAGCAAAGGCTGGTGACCTTCGCCGAGCGCGCCGAACACCCCGATCCATTCCTCGAACTGCTTGCCGCCGACACTCTCGCCGTGACGCGCGAAGCCGAACCCGAACGCATTGCGCCGCGCAAACGCATCCTGAGCTTTGCTTCGGCAGGGCTGGTCTCGCTGGCGGCGCTCGTTTGGCTTGGCACCTCCGGCCCGGGATTCCTCGGCTATGGCACTTCCCTGCTTTGGGGCGCGATTCCGCGCAATCAGGTGCCGTTCTATGAAGTGCAGATCCAACCGGGCGACCACACCATCCGCCGCAAATCCGATCAGCTCGTGACCGCGCGGCTGCTGGGCTTTCAGACAAACCGCGTGCGCGTTTTCGCCAAATTCCAAAGCTCGTCAAAATGGGAAGAGGCCCTCATGAGCCCGCAACCGGGATCGCCCGGCTTTGAATTTCTTTTTACCGGCGTGCCGGAGGCTTTCGATTACTATGTGGCAGCGGGCGGTGTTCGCTCCAAGCAATACCACATGAGTGTTGTCGACCTGCCCGCGGTCAAGAAGCTTCGCGTCACCTATCACTATCCCGGCTGGACTGGCCTGAAAGACACGGTGGAAGATCCTGGCGGCGATCTGCGCGCCGTGCAAGGCACCGAGGCCGAGGTGAAAGTCGACACGGACCTCCCGCTCTCGAACGGCGCCCTGCTGCTGGACGATGGGTCCCGATTCGAGTTGCGCGATGGCGTAACGCGGCTGCCGATGCAGAAAGATGGCGTCTACCACGTCGCGACCGCCGTCGAACACGGCGACATGGTTCGCCTCAGCAACGATTACTTCATTGAGGTACAAAACGCCCAGCCGCCCGCCCTCCGCATTACACGGCCCGGCCGGGACGCAAAGGTAAATCCGATTGAAGAGGTCACGGTCTCCGTTGAAGCTCACGATGATTTCGCCCTGCGTGGTTTGGATCTGCACTATTCGGTCAACGGCGGAAAGGAAAAAACCGTGGATCTCGGCGGCAAGAGTGGCAAAACGGCTGACGGGTCCACCACGATCTACCTGGAAGATTACAAACTGGTACCCGGCGATATCGTGAGCTTCTACGCCACGGCGAAGAACGGTCTCGCCACGAACCGCAGCGACATCTTCTTCCTCGAAGCGCAGCCCTTTGAGCGGAATTACTCGCAATCGCAGCAGATGGGTGGTGGAGGCGGAGGCGAGCAGGCCCCTCAAGTATCCGAACACCAGAAGGAGATCATCGCCGCCACCTGGAACGAGGTCAAGAAGGAACCCAAGAACAAAGCCGAAGAGGAAGAGAACGCCAGGTTGCTTGCAGGGATACAATCCAAGCTCCGTGACCAGGCAAGATCGCTGGCCGAGCGCATGCAGGCCCGCGACCTGGGTTCCGCCAATCCCGCCTTCAAAAAATTCGCCGACGACATGGGACAGGCAATCGAAGCCATGGGCCCGGCCATCGACAAGCTGCGCGCCGGCGACTGGCAGGCTGCGCTGCCGCCTGAGCAAAAGTCGCTCCAGCATCTTGCGCGCGCCGAAGCCACATTCCGCGATATTCAGGTAGCGTTCGGCAACCGGGGCGGCGGAGGCGGAGGTGCGGGCCGCGATCTTGAGGGCCTGTTTGATCTCGAGCTCGACCGCGAGAAGAACCAGTTCGAATCGGGCCAGAATGCCGCATCGCCGGATCAGCGGCAAAAGGAGATCGAAGAAGCGCTCGCCAAGCTGGAGGAACTGGCCCGCCGCCAGCAGGAACTGGCCAATCAACAAAAGCAGAACCAGCAGACCTACCAGCAGCGGTGGCAGCAGGAAATGCTGCGGCGCGAAGCCGAAGAACTGCGCCGCAAGATGGAGCAGTTGGCGCGCAGCCAGTCGAGTGCACGCAGCCAGCAGGGGCAACAGGGACAGCAGGGGCAACAAGGGCAGGAGAGCCGCCAGAGCCAGGGACAATCGGGGCAGCAAGGTCAGCAGGGCCGGCAATCTGGCGGGCAGGCTTCCGCGCTGAATCGCGCTCTGGAACGGCTCCAGGAAGCCGAGCGCGATATGCAGAACGCCGGCTCCTCGCAGAACCAGGGTACTCCGCAGAGCGAGGCTGAGGCACGGCGCGCGGCAGAGCGGCTCCGCGAGGCGCGCGAAATGCTCGCCGGAGAACGACGGCAGCAGGCCGGCCAGCAGATGGATGAACTCGCACGGAGAACCCAGCAGCTTGCCGAGTCTCAGCAAAACTTCGAGCTGCAGATGCGGCAGACGTTCGGCAATGTGGGACAGGACGGGCAGGGCCGGCCCACTCTGTTGCAACCGGGAACTTCACGGCGCCAGTCAGAGTCGCTCCAATCAGAAGAAAAGAAGTTGATCGATGAACTGACCAGCGTCGAGAAAGAGATGCAGCAGGCCGCCCGCGAGATGGCCGGCACGCAGCCTTCGGCCTCCGGAAAATTGCGGGACGCGCTGGCGGAAGCGCAGAAGCAGGACCTGGGCATGAAAATGGGATGGACCGTCGAAGCCATGCGCCAGGGCTACGCCCCTTACACTCTGCCCCGCCTGCCCGCGATCACGCAGGGCTTGAACCAACTGCATGGCCGCGTTCGCGAAGCCCAGAGCGCGCTAAACCACGACCAGAACGGCGAAAATGATCTCGAGGCCGCGCTGGGACGGGTTGAACGCCTGCGAGAGCAGCTTCAACAACTCAAGAGCCAGGGCCGGGAGCAGGGCCAGGGACAGCAGCAACAGGGTCAGCAGCAACAAGGGCAACAGGGGCAGCAAGCCGGCCGCCGGCCCGGGCAACAGCAGTCCCCAAGCGGGACGAGCGCCGGCAGCGAACCGGGAAGCGAATCTCCCGGCGCCGCCTCTAGCCGCGGCGGCGTTGACTCACAAAGCTTCGGGGGCCCCGGCATCAACCCGGCTAATGCCGAACGCACCATTCGCGAAGGGATTCGTGATCTCGCGCAGCTCGATCAGATGCTCCGCGGCAATCGCGACGTGCCCCATGAGATCTCCCGCAACGTTCAGGACCTGATGCGCCAGATGCAAGGCTTAGATCCACGGCTTTTCGGCGCCAGGCCCGAACGCCTGGATCAAATCGTCGAAAGCCTCATGGGCGGCGTCGAAGAGGTCGAATTGAAATTGCGGCGCCTCGCCGACAACGAGCGGAGCGGCAGCGTGCGCAGCGGCGCGTCTCAACCGCCTCCACCCGGATACGCGGAAGCTGTCGCGGAATATTTTCGCCGGCTCGCCAAGCATCAGTAACTAGCCCGACCACTCCACTCGAGTGAACGCGCCCGACCCTGATCTCGCTACTGAATTCCTGTAGCGCAGGCCTACGGCGGCGTTTGCCGGAGACCTGCGGCTTTTTCTTCGTACCCGGCAAAAAGCCGCACGCACCGTCCAAACCAGGAGTGGTCATGCCCCACAGGTTTCGCTCGTGTATGATCGCGCGTTTGACTTGTAGCTTTTGAGGCGCCGATTTTTCTCGACACATGCGCTACCCTATAGATCCATGGCTAAAATCCAGCGCGCTCTGCTGAGCGTAACCGACAAAACCGGCATCGTCAATTTCGCCCGCCGCTTGCGGCGGTTTGCAGTCGAACTGATCTCGACCGGCGGCACAGCCCGCCTGCTGCGCGACTCCGGCATTGAAGTGAAGGACGTGTCCGAGGTGACCGGCTTTCCCGAAATGCTGGATGGCCGAGTGAAGACCATGCACCCACGCATCACCGGCGGCATTCTGGCCATCCGCGAAAACGCCGAGCATACCCGCGCTCTCGAAGCGCACGGCATTCAGCCCATCGACATGGTGGTGGTGAATCTCTACCAGTTCGAGAAGGCCGCTGCCAAGGAAGGCGTCACCCTCGAAGAGTTGATCGAGAACATCGACATCGGCGGCCCCACCATGATTCGCTCGGCCGCCAAGAATTTTCATGACGTCGCCATCGTGGTTTCGCCCGACGATTACGACGCTATCTACGAAGAGATGCGTGAGAACGCCGGCAGCCTTTTGCGCGAAACGCGCTGGCGGCTGGCGCAAAAAGCTTTCCGCACCACCGCCGATTACGATGCCGCCATCAGTGCGCGTCTGACGCAGATCGACGGTGAGGGCGTTCTGCCGCTCCGCCTCGACGTCCACGCGGCCAAGTTGATGGACCTGCGTTACGGCGAGAATCCGCACCAATCAGCGGCGCTCTATGGCTCGCGCGGCGCCGGAATCGCCGGCGCCTGTCAGTTGCACGGAAAGGAACTCTCGTACAACAACCTGGTGGATCTGGATGCCGCGTGGCAGCTTGTGAGCGAGTTCACCGGGCCGGCGGCGGCCATCATCAAACACACCAATCCCGCCGGCTGTGCGGAGCAGGCGTCACTTGCCGAGGCGTACCGCAAGGCGCTCGAATGCGATCCGGTCTCCGCATTCGGCGGTGTCATCGGCTTCAATCGTGCGGTGGATGAGGAGACGGCCCAGGAAGTCGCCAAGCTGTTCGTTGAGGCTATCGCCGCGCCGGATTATTCCACGCGCGCGCTGGAGCTTTTGAAAACCAAGAAGAACCTGCGCCTGATGCGCGTGGCGCCCGGCGGCGAATCGCTCGTCATTAAGTCCATCAGCGGCGGTTTCCTCGCCCAGACCCCGGACGCGCATCGCCTGGACCGCACTGCCACCGAAATCAAGACCAGGCGCGCTCCCACTGATGCCGAGTGGAATGCGCTCGAGTTTGCCTGGAAAGTGGCCAAGCATGTGAAGTCGAATGCAATCGTGTATGCACACGCCGGCCAGACGGCGGGCGTGGGAGCAGGTCAGATGAGCCGCGTGGATTCAGTGAAACTCGGCGCCATGAAGGCCGTGCTGCCGCTTGGCGGAACCGTGGTCGCCTCCGATGCATTCTTTCCCTTCCCCGACGGCGTGGAGGAAACCGCCAAAAACGGCGCCACCGCCATCATTCAACCCGGTGGCTCGGTTAGAGACGCCGACGTGATCGCCGCCGCGGACCGTCTGGGCCTGGCGATGGTATTCACAGGCGTCCGGCACTTCCGGCATTAGTAGCTTCTAAACGGCAGGACGCTGACCGAGCCGCGACCAAAGGGAGCGGTCATGTTCATTTATCTTTACGCACCGCGCGATTCGCAATGACGGCCCTGCGATGCCGGCATGATCCCGATCACCGGGAAGTTCCCTTGGGTTCTACCTTTAGTCTGCCGGAACCGCGCCCTCGGCCAGCAGCTCGCCCTTTTCCAGGTAGCGCACCTTGCTCGCAAATCGCGCGGCGTGCGGGTCGTGCGTCACCATCACGATGGTCTTGCCGTGCTCTTTGTTCAGTTGGGAGAGCAGCGTCAGGATATCTTGCGCGGAGCCGGCGTCCAGGTTGCCTGTTGGCTCGTCCGCCAGAATGAGCGCCGGATCCGTTACGATCGCCCGTGCGATCGCAACGCGCTGCTCCTGCCCGCCAGATAGCTGCCGCGGAAAATGGCCTGTCCGGTCGCCCAGGCCCACCAGCTTCAGTGCGGTGTTCGCGTGCTCCATCCGTTCCTGCTTTTTCAAATTCGTCAACTTCAGCGGCAGTTCCACGTTTTCGAGCGCCGTCAGCACCGGAATCAGGTTGAACGATTGAAAAATGAATCCGATGTTTTCGTTGCGCCAGTGCGCGATTTGCCGGTCGCTCAAGGCCCGCAGATCCTGGCCCAGCACGCGAATGTTGCCGCCGGTGGCCACATCCATCGCCGCAATCAGGTGCAGGAGCGTGGACTTGCCGGAGCCCGATGGCCCCATCAGGGCCACGAACTCGCCCTTGTGAATCTCGATATCCACATCCTTCAGCGCAACCACGTGAAACTCGTCGCGCAGGAATTCTTTCGTCAGGTTGTTGGTCTGGATTACGACATTATCGGTCATGATTGTTTGGGCTTCACGCGATCGCCGTTCTTCAGTTCCGCCGGCGGATTCACGATGAGGTCCTCGCCGCCAATGAGCCCATCCTCGATGCGCACTCCTTTGCTGTTGGAGGAACCCGTTTTCACCGCGCGCCGCACGGCCTTCCCGTCGAACATTACGAAGACGGCATTGTCGCGAATCGCGGAACTGGGAATCACGATCACCGGCCGGGACGGCGTATCCGCGACGGGCGCCTTCTCATCCGAGATAAAAGCAACGCTGGCGTTCATCTCCGGGCGCAGATAATCATCGGGGTTCTGAACCTTCACCTTAACCTGCACGGTGGCTTTCTGCCGGTTGGCTTCGGGCGAAATCTCGTAAATGAATCCGTCATATTTGCGATCTGGAAATGCATCGGTGGTCACGATGCCCTTCTGCCGGGCATGCAGTTTCGCAAAATCGTTCTGGCTGATGTCCAGCTCCACTTCGAGGTCGTTCAGATCGGCCAGCGCCACCACGTAGCCTTTGGCGCCTTTGTCGCCCACGAACATAGTGGTCAGGAACTCGCCCTTCTCCACGGCGCGCTCGAGAACCGTTCCCGTCACCGGCGCGCGGATCACCGTGTTATCGTGCTGCGTCTCGGCGTAGGCCAGCGCGCCTTTGGCCTGCGTCACCTGGCCTCGCATGGCATCGATCTCTTCCTGTCGCGGCCCCAGCACTGCCAGATCCAGCGTCTTCTGCAGCGAGTTCACGTGCGCCAGCGCGCTGTCATATTTTGCCTGCGCGTCGTCCAGCGCTTGCTTGGACATCACGCCTTGAGACACCAGCGTCTTGGTGCGGTTCAGCGTCACCTGGGCATTCTCCAGGTCGGCTTTCGCCTGACCCAGATTGGCGCGGGCCACTGCGATTTCTTCCGGACGTGAGCCATGTTCCAGCTCCGCTAACCGGGCTTGCAGGTTGGCAAGCTGCCCCTTCATCTGGTCCAGTTGCGCGCGATATTCGTCGTCTTCCAGGCGCACCAGCACCTGGCCGGCTTTCACTTTGTCGCCCTTCTCAACGCCGATCCACGCCACGCGGCCCACCACCTTGGAGGCCACTTCGATCCGGTGAGCCGCCACGATATAACCCGTGGCGTTCAGGATCACGCCCGGCCCCGCCGCCGCTGAACTCTCCGCGTGCACGCGCGCGACGTCCACCTCCGTCGCCGCGTTGAGCTTGGTATAGGCGAAGCGCGCCGCTCCCAAAAGAACAAACAAGGCCACCCCGCCAATGATCCAGCGCGTGGCCCAGCGCGCCGGCGCCGGCGCGTTCTTTTGCGACCGGTCGATTTGCAGCGCTTTCAATTCTGGCTGCATGATTCTTTAGATTCCCCGCAGAGCCGCGAGGATCTCCTTCCTGGAAGCCGACCGCGCCGGAAACAATCCTCCCATCGCCCCCAAAACCATAGCAAAGGCCACACCCAAAACCATGATCTGCGGCGTCACCCGGAAATTAAAGTCGATTTCACTAAAAGTAAAAAAATTGCCAATACCTGTGGTCACTCCATTCAGCGGCAAGACCAGCAGACAGCCCACCAGGCCTCCCAGCGCGGCCAGCAGTATTGATTCAATGAAGAAACTGAACAGAATACTGCCACGCGAAAAGCCCAGCACACGGAGTGTGCCGATCTCCTGCGCCCGCCGCGCCACGGCGGCATACATTGTATTCATCGCCGCGAAGCTCGACCCGACGCCCATGATGATCGATACGAAGATTCCCAGCGATTCGATCACAATTCCGGAATTGGTCTGCGCGTCGTAATAAGCCTGCTCCGAGATCGCATCCAGATCCAGCCGCCGGTCGTTCGAGATATCGTTGATCAGCGCCTTGGCGGCCACCGGGTCCGTAGCCCGCATCAGCACCGAGCTCAGCGCTTCGGAACGCTGGTAATCGGAGCTCACCTGGTTGAGGTCGCCGTAAATTTCGCTGTTGCTTGCGCCGCGGCCCGCCGACATGATCCCCACAACATCCCAATCGCCGCGTCCGAAATGGAGCTGTTTGCCTACTCGGGCTTCCGGGAAACGCTTCTCGATCGATTCTCCGACCACTACTTCACGCCGCCCTGGCTGAAACCACCGCCCACTCACCAGCTTGAGATTGTCGCGCATGCCGATTCCCAGCGGCAGAATGCCGCGCAGCGTTACGTTGGCCCCATCCGGTGCATCCACGCTCTGCAGATTGATAACCGTCACCAGTTCGAGCGACGCCATCGGCTCGCCCGAACCCGAGCGCGCAACCCCGGGCTTGAACTTCATGTCTTGAAAATTGGCTCGCGTGATGACGCTGCTGAGCTCGGCATTCACGCCCTTTCGCAATACCAGCACGTGCAGCGGATTGCCGGATTCCCGTAGCGACGTGCGCAACCCGCCCACCAGCGCCAGAATCGCCAGCAGCACGGACACCGTCAAACCGATACCGAGCGCCGTCATCAGCGTCGTGGTCCTCCGGACCACAAGGTTTCTCAAGTTGTAACTAACAGGTATCGCCATGAGTCTCCCGGTTACTCCGTGCTGCGCAGCGCATCTACGATAGGCGTCCGCGAAGCGTTCCACGCGGGAACAAAGGCGCTAATCAAGCCGATCGTCGCCGCCACTACCACGCATGTAACTATGACCGGAGGCTGAATCGACAAGTGCCGGATATCGTCCGAAAACGCCGGACCGCGTCGCACCACTCCGCACAGCCCGGAGGCCAGCAGCACGCCGATCGCGCCGCCGAGCGTGGCAATGGCCACCGCCTCACCCAGGATCAGAGACAAAATGGTCCCGCGGGTGAAGCCCAGGGTCTTGAGCACTCCCACTTCACGCACCCGTTCGCGCACCGACATGGCGATCGTATTGGCAGAAACCAGCAGAATCGTAAAGGTGACCGCCGCGCAGATGCTCAACAGGATCAGTTTCACGTTTCCGAGAAACGCTACAAAGCTCAGGGCGAAGGCACGCTCCGACTCCGTCTTCGTCTGAATCGGCGAATTGTGAAACTCGTCGTCCACCGCCTTGGCGATGCGAGGCACCGATTCCGGACTATCGGCCAGAATATAGAATGTTCCGATCTGGCCCCATTCCTTCCCCATCGCCTGCTCCATATACGCGAGATTGAAATACAGGCTTTCGTTGTTCTCCGGCGCGTCATAAATCGCGCGCACGGTGAGTTCGAGATTCACTGGGAAGATGTCCCCTTTGATGTTGATGCGGTCCCCCAGTTGGAAGTTCTGCTTCTTGGCCAGGTCCCGGCCGATCAGGCAGGCCGTCCGCTCGTGGAGAAACGCCTGCTTCTGGTCTTCGGGAATCTGCATCTCTGTGCGTACGGCTAGAATTTTTTCGGGTTCCACGGCGAAGCGCGCAAAGAAGTTCTTTGGATCGCGGGAGTCTTTGTATACGCCGCCAAACCATTGGTAGGCGCATACCTCGCGCACGCCCGGAATCTGCTTGATTCTGTCGCCGTAGTATTTGGGCATGGGCACGGCGAGCGAGACCCGGTTCCGCGTCACCAGCCGCAGGGCCTGCGATGGCGGTGCGCCGCTGAAGTAGAACGCGTAGTAAACCGCCATGAGGACGCCCAGCAGCGCCAGCGAGACACTGATGCTCACAATGGTCAACAGCGTCCGCCGCCGGTTGCGCCAGGAATTCTTGAGGACAAACGGCAAGTATCGAAACATTTGTGTCTATTTATTCTATGCTACGAGGGTCGTGGACGAATTGTTCATGCGGGAAGCGCTAGACTTTGCCCGTCAGGCCGGAGCCGCCGGAGAAGTGCCTGTAGGCGCGGTAGTTGTGGTTAACGGATTTGTAACCGGCCGCGGTGCGAATTCGCCCATCGCGAAGAACGACCCCACCGCGCACGCCGAAATTCTGGCCTTGCGCGAAGCCGCGCAGGCCGCCGGCAACTATCGTCTGGAAGAATCCACTCTCTATGTCACCCTCGAGCCTTGCGTCATGTGCGCCGGCGCCTTGGTAGCGGCGCGTGTAAAACGCCTGGTCTTCGGCGCGCGCGACCTTCGCTTTGGCGGCGTCCGCAGCAAGTTCCGCATCGCCGATTCGGAACTGTTGAACCATCGGGTGGAGATCGTGGAAGGCGTACTTGCAGCCGAATGCGTCGAATTGTTGCAACACTTCTTCGAGACGCGCCGGTAAGCCATCACGGCATCACGATGGTGCCTATTCGACCGTTACCTTGGTTCCCTTTTGCGCGTGTTGCGATAGCCGCTCGATGCGCGCGTCCAAAATGCTGCGAATTCCCTTCAGCACTTCGATGCGTGCATTCCGGAAGTGCTCCTGCGTCGGCCCCGGCCAGCAGCGGTCGAACAGCGCTTCAAGCTGCGGTCCTGCCACGTCGCAGAAAAAACACCCATGCGGCGGCTGGGCGGTTTGCTTTTCGTCCATATCAGACCTCCCTCATCTCCACTGTTAATATTTTATTCTGTAACGTGGCCCGCGTGGGAGTCAGGGCAGACATCGAGGTCGGCAGCCCGATATGCCGCCGCAACGTGCCGATCTCCACCACCAGTTCGTCGCCCTTCTTGAACAGCCCCACCTCGCCCTTGGCTGCAAACGGAAGCCGCAGCCGCACTTCGTAATGCGCGTTGCGCTTCACGAACGTGTAGGGAGCTTCGGTGCGCGAGACCGCTGCCGGATCTTCCTTCTCGCCGTAAAGCACGCCCGCCAGCTCATCCAGTCGCTCGCGCCCCAGCACCTCATGCGTGAACAGGGGCACCCGCTTCACCACCACCGGCGCGAAGTACTCATCGATCTCGTGCAGAATCCTCGCCTGCGAAGCGCGCCACTCCTCGAACCAGGCATCCGTAATGGCCTGCGGCAGCACGCGATTCACGATGATGCCGTCCACCGTGAGCCCGTGCAGCGAAAAGTACACGAACGCGCGCTGCGTCTCGCGCAGCACCATCTTCTCCGGGTTGGTCACCAGGCGCACGCTCGTCGCGGTGGCATCTTCCAATAGCTCCGAGATCCCGTCGAGCCGGCCGAACAGATCCTGCACATTCGCGAAATAGCTGTCGGTCGGCAACTCCACCGGCGAAATCCGGTTGGCCACCGGCCGCACCGCCTTCAGCAGCCCGCGCTGAAAGGGAAACACGTGCTTCATGTACCATTCGAGCGTTGTCGGCATGCTGACGAAGCGCATCGACTCCGCCGTGGGCGCGCAATCCAGCACGATGACGTCGTAGCGCTCCTCGCGCCGGAACTGGTTGACGTACATCATGGCGCTCAGCTCTTCCATGCCCGGCAGAATCGCCAGTTCCTCGGCCTCCACGTCGCTGATGCCCGTGGTTCGCAGCACCGAAATCACGTAGGTCGAAATCTCCCGCCAGTGTCGCTTGATTTCCTTCTGGATATTGACTTCGAGGATGGAGAGCCGCGGGTCGATGGGATACGGATCGTTGGTTTTTTCCTGAAACAGGCTGGTTTCCAGATCAAAAGCATCGGCCAGGCTGTGCGCCGGGTCCACGCTCATCACCAGCGTCCGGTAACCCAGGCGCGACAACTGCAGACCGGTAGCCGCGGCAAGACTCGTCTTCCCCACGCCTCCCTTGCCGCTGAAAAGAAGGATGCGCATAATCCCATTGTAAGCGGAGAGCCGCAAAGACCGGCCGCGGACCCATTTCGCCCCGCGCGGCCTCAATCCGTCTTTATCACCTCCTACCTTTCGCTTTTTCGTTGTATCCTACGTCACACATGCGCTACCGGAGGGTCATCATCTCGCGCTACGGTGGCCCGGAAGTTTTACAGGTCGTCGAGGAAAACCTGCGCGAACCTCAACCCGGCGAAGTGCGCGTGAAAGTGCTTGCGGCCGGCGTTTCGTGGGTGGATTACATGATGCGCTACGGCCTGTATCCGCGCCAGCCGAAGCCGCCATTCACCCCCGGCTATGACGTGGTCGGCATCATCGATCAGGCGGGCGCCGGTGCCACCCAGTTCGCCCGGGGACAGAACGTCGCCGCGCTTCTCATCTATGGCGGCTATTCCGAATACGTGTTCGTTCCCGAAGAAAAGCTGGTCCCCGTGCCGGAGGATCTCGATCCCACCGAAGCCGTGTGCCTGGTGCTGAACTATGTCACCGCCTACCAGATGCTGCATCGCATGGTCCGTTTGCAGACAGGCCGGCGCCTGCTGGTGCACAGCGCCGCCGGTGGTGTGGGCACCGCATTGCTACAGTTGGGCCGGCTGATCGGGCTCCAAATGTTCGGCACGGCTTCCGAATCCAAGCACGGCCTCATCGAAAAGCTCGGCGCGCGTCCCATCGACTACCGCAATGAAGATTTCGTCCAGTGGATTCTCCATCTGACGCGCGACGGCGTCGATCTGGTCTGCGACGCCATCGGCGGCACCCACTGGATTCGCTCTTACCGCTGTCTGCGTCCCGGCGGAACGCTCCTGGCTTACGGTTCGCAGGCCCTGCTCGTGAACGGCCGTAAGAGCTTCGCTCGAACTCTTGGTGTTTACGCCAGCGCCGCGCTGCTCTACATGCGTCCGGGCCATGGGCGCTTCAGGTTCTATAGCATTACCAGCACCCGCAAGCGCCACCCTGAATGGTTTCGCGAGGACCTGGCCACGCTCTTCCAACTGCTTCGCGAGCGCCGGATTCAGCCCATCATCGCCGAGCGCGTGCCCTTCACCGAGGCCCGCCTCGCTAACGAACTCCTGGAGCAAGGCGCCGTTCAGGGAAAAGTCGTCTTGACGTTCTGAGCCGGGGACTGACTCCACTGCCCCTAATCCAGACATTCACAGCTGACCAGAATGCTCGTCGTGGACAGCCGTGCCTCTTTTGAAAATGGCCGTAATTGCTGATTCGGTCGCTGGTAAATCGAGCCCGTCGGGGACTGGCACCGCCGTCCCTAATCGAGCCACCCACAAACTACCCGCCGCCTCGTCGTGGACGATGGTGCCTCTGTTGAAAATATCCGTAGTCGGGATTCGGTCGCGGTAATCGAGCCCGTCGGGGACTGGCACCACCGTCCCTAATCGAGCCACCCGCAAACTACCCGCCGCCTCGTCGTGGACGCAGTTGCAGCCTGTCGGAATAAAGATTTGTAATCGGATGCATAAGACATTTTGTTAGCAAGATGTTTTGGTAGCAAGGAGGTTTGGAGTTACACTGAGCGCGGCATGAGCAAGCGATTCCGCACCTGCAATTTGCATCAGCCGTTTCTGCTGCCGCCGTCGTTGCAGGAATGGCTTCCCGAGGATCATCTGGCGCGGTTTTTGGCCGAGGCTGTCGAGCGGCTGGACTTGTCGGCGATCTATGCCTGGTATGGGCGCAAGGACGGGCGCGGGGCGGAGGCCTATCATCCGGTGCTGATGGTGCGGCTGCTGCTGTACGGATATTGCACGGGGCGGGTGAGTTCGCGGCAGATGGAGCGGTTGACGCACGAGGATGTGGCGTTTCGCTACCTGGCCGCGAATCAGCATCCGGACCACGACACGATAGCCACGTTTCGGAAAGAGCATGGGGAGGCGTTGGCGGGGCTGTTTGGGGAGACGTTGGGGTTGTGCCCGCAGGCGGGATTGGTAAAGGCGGGGGCGGTGATTTTGGACGGCACCAAGGTGGCGGCCAACGCCAGCCGGCGCCAGTCGCACGATGAGCCAGGGTTGGCGCGGGAGCAGAAGCGGCTGGCGGAGATCGCGCGGCGGTTGCTGGAGCAGGCCGAGCAAACGGATGCCGAGGAAGACGCGCGGTACGGGAAAGGGAAACGAGGCGACGAGCTGCCCGAGGAGTTGGCGACGGTAGAGCGGAGGCGGAAGAAACTGGACGAGGCTCAGGCGGAGCTGAAGCGGCAGGCGCAGGAGCGGGCGGAGCAAGCGGAGCGGGAACGGGCAGCGAAGAAAGCGGCGGGCCAGCCACAAAGCGAGGCGGAGAAGAAGCGTTGGAGCCGGGCCAAGAAGGCGATGCGGGAGAACAAAGCGCAATACAATTTGACCGATCCGGACTCGCAACTGATGCGCGACAGCCGCACGGGAGGCTTGGTGCAAGGCTACAACGCGCAGGCGGCGGTGCTGGACAATCAGATCATCGTGGCGGCGGAGGTGAGCTCGCAAGCGACGGACAAGCAACAGCTGGTGCCGATGGCGGCGAAGGTGGAAAACAGCCTCGGCGGCAAGCCGGACGTGATGCTGGCTGACGCGGGTTACTGGAGTGAGGAAGCGGTGACCGACTCCTGCTGGGAGGCAGTGAACTTGCTGGTGTCTCCCGATAGGGGGAAGCCGGACGAAGCGCTGAAGAAGAACTCTCCGCGGAGCGCGGCGGCAGTAGCGATGCGGGAGAAATTGCGCAGCCAGGCCGGGGCGCGGTGGTACCGGTTGCGCAAGCAGACTGTGGAACCGGTGTTTGGGCAGATCAAGCAAGGGCGAGGATTCCGCCGCTTTCTGCTGCGCGGCCGGGAACAGGTAGCCGCGGAATGGAAGCTGATCTGCACCGGCCACAACCTCTGGAAAATGTTTCGGGCGGGAGGAATGCGGCTGCTGGCCGCCCCGGCGCCAGGATAAGCGTGGCCACTGGGCTGGCGGGAACAAGTTCGGAACGCCCTGAGGGGGTGTGCGAGACCAATACGTAGTTCAGGGAGCGATTCGCGAGCCGTCGGCGCGAGAATCGCCGCCGAGATGGGCGGTTCGTCGCGCCTGATAGCCCACGAATGAAGATTTCATTCCGACAGGCTGCTACTGCGTCCCTAATCGAGCGAGTCTCTACCGTTCCCACACGCTCTCCGTGGACGCAGCGGCCCGTGCCCAGTCTCGCCCTTGCAGAATGTTCATGATTGCGGCGTTGTCAAATTTTCATGCTCGCGGGTATCCCACGTCGGCGACATGACGCTCAACTGTCCCCTTCCCGGCTTTCGGTTACCTCGCGTACAATTTCATCAAGATTCACCGCATGTTTCGCGTTACCCCTGCGATGACTGCTGGCATCACGGATCGTTTCTTGGACGTAGCCGACCTAGTTGCAGCTTGGGGAGTTGAAGAGCGCAGGACGCAAACAGCGGCCTAAAATTTGACTGAGAGCGGGAGAATACAGATATGCGATTTAATCAGCCGAAAGCCACCGGTGGGAAAAGTTTGCTGCACTATAACCGGGTCTGGACTGAATTCACAATCAGAATCAAAACCAAACGAGTCGCGATGGCCGCATTAAAACAACTCTATGGTGAGAAGGGAGCTGGCGCAGCCATTCGGGCGGCAGAACGAAGTCGAGCAGAAAAATCAAAGTAGCCCACTATCCCTGCCGACGAGTGCCGGATACGTCCTCGTAGGATATTGCGTTCTTATCATGGGTGTATGCATCATCCTTGTTCTTGATCCACTAAGGTTCTTCAGATCAATGGCATCCGGACAACCACTTCCGAAATGGACCGAGAGGCGTTGGGTTCTGATTGCATATCAAGCCTGGGCAGGCATAACGTGCTTCCTAATGTGCCGGATCTTATTCCAGACAATTTACCCGTAGCCCACAATGGCGGGGTAAAAACTGAACCCTCTACGCTCTCGCCTCCGCCACTGCTCCCGCCGCCACCTGCTCGATCGCTTCGAGCGCCTGCTCGCAACCCGCGCGGTCTACGTCGTAGTGCGTCACAAGGCGCAGCTCCCGCGCATTAATGCCGTTGATCAGCACGCCGCGCGATTTGAGCCGCGCGCTGAATTCCGCGGCCGAGAGGCCTGTGCCCGAGACGTCGAAGATCAGGATGTTGGTCTGCACCTTTCGTGCGTCGAGGGTGATCCCCGGGATTTTAGCCAGAGCGTCGGCCAGAAAGCGGGCGTTAGCATGATCGCGAGCGAGCAATCGCGGGTGTTCTTCGAGCGCGATCAGCCCGGCGGCCGCCAGCACGCCGGCTTGCCGCATGCCGCCTCCCAGCCGCTTGCGATAGAGACGCGCGCGCGAAATGTCCTCGCGCGTGCCCGCCAGCATGGAGCCCACCGGCGCGCCCAGCGCTTTCGACAGGCAAAACATGACTGTATCCACGGGCGCCACAATCTCGCGCACCGTCACGCCCAGCGCTTCCGCGGCATTGAACACGCGGGCGCCGTCCATGTGAACCTTGAGGCCCAGCGCGTGCGCGCCGGCGCAGATCTCGCGAATCGTAGTCAGCGGATACACCGTGCCGCCGGCCATGTTGTGCGTGTTCTCGATCTCGATCAAACCGGTGGGTGCCCAGTGCGGGCCGAGCAGGCGGATCTCGTGCTCAATCTGCGCCCAGTTCAGGATGCCGCCGTCGGCGAGAATCGGCCGCGCCACGCATCCCGAAAACCACGCCATCATGGCCAGCTCGTAGTTCAGGACGTGCGCCCGCGCTTCACAGATCACTTCTTGCCCGTGCTGGGTATGCACTTTCACGCCGATGGTGTTGCCCATGGTGCCCGTTGGCACGAAAAGCGCGGCCTCTTTGCCGGTGATCTCGGCGGCGCGCTGTTCCAGTCGGTTGACGGTCGGGTCTTCGCCGTACACGTCGTCGCCCACTTCGGCTTCGAACATGGCCCGCCGCATGGCAGGCGTTGGTTTGGTGACGGTATCGCTGCGCAGGTCGATCATCATGTGGCCAGAAACTCCTGAAACACTTCGTTAGAGAGAAGAACGCCGCGATCCGTCAACCGCAGCGTGTCGCCCTGGCGCTCGAGCAGGCCGTCGCTGAGGAATTGGGAGATGGGCAGGCGGTAACGGCGCCATTCGTCGGGACTCGGGCGGATACCTTCCGAAAGGCGCAGGCCGACGAAGAATTTCTCCTCATCGAGGTTCGCCGCTGCGGAATCTACCTGCGGCGATTCGCGCTCCACATATTCAGCCGCCGTCTCCACATTCCACCAGCGCCGCTGCCCGTTGAACGAATGCGCATCGGCGCCGAACCCGACGTAGGGCTCGAGCTTCCAGTATTTCAAATTGTGTTTCGATTCCCAGCCCGGCCGCGCGAAGTTCGAGACCTCGTAACGGCGGATCCCAAGCGACGCCAGGCGCGCGACGGCCATTTCATACAGTTCAGCCGTCATATCTTCCGGCGGAATCTCGGGCGCGCCGTACCGCCTGCCATTGAGCAGCACTTCGTGCCCTAGCCGGCTGTCTTCATCGATCTCGAACATATAAACGGAGACATGCGGCGGCCCGAGGCGTTCAATCCCGTCGAGCGATTCGCACCAGGAGGAAGCCGTTTGTCCAGAGAGACCGGCGATCAAGTCGATGTTGATGTTGTCAATGCCTCGCTCTCGGAGTATCGCCACTTCCCGCTCGACGATCTCGGCCGAGTGTTTGCGCCCGGTGCGCGCAATCTCGCGCTGGACGAAACTCTGCACACCGAGGCTTACACGGTTGAGGCCGCTCTCCCGCCAGGCCGCAATACGCTCCGGCGTCAGCGTTCCCGGCGCTGCTTCGATCGTGGCCTCGCTCCAGGGCCTTCCCGGAATAGCTGCAAGCAGGTCTCGGAGCGCATCCACTTCGATGAGGCTCGGCGTGCCGCCGCCCAGGTAAACGGTTGCGGGTTGCCAATCCCACTCATGCCGTTCGATCTCGCGCCCCAGCGCGGCTAGATATCGCGGCTCTAGTTCACGCGCAAACACGCCAGAGGCGAAATTACAATAGGTGCACTTCTGCGCGCAGAAGGGATACGAGATGTAAACGCCAGCCACTCTGTTTCATGATAGCCGGATAAGAAGAATCGGGTCGGGCCTGCCGGCCCCTACAGGCGCATCGCATAATTTGGAATGGCCAGGATTTGATCTTGCACGCTCCGGCGTCTGGCAGAAGCGTCAGAAGAAGCCAACTCCCCACTTGCGCGTCAACAAGACCTTGAGGTCTGTCCGTATTAGAATCGAAAGACATTGCCTCTCACAGCGGATGACAAGCTCGGATCGTCGCAGATTCTGCACTCATCCGCGGCGTGGCTAGGCCGCCTTTTCAGGCTCTTAACTACAGCTGCCCTAGCAGTAAGCTCAGGCGGCTGGCTTCTGTCCCAAACAAAGGAACCGCAAAACGCACCAACTCCTACTACTGCCATTGTATTCGGGGTTGGATCTCCGAACATCGATGCGGAGCGTTCAGGTACAAGCATTGGGATTGCTGCCGCTGGAACGCTATATCTCTTCGACGCGGGAGCAGGTGTGGAACGGCGCATCGCTGAAGCCCGTCCGAAGCTAACAGCGTTGAAGGTCCAGAGATTTGAGACAGTGTTCATAACTCATCTCCATCGTGATCACACAGCCGGTCTCGCAGCGCTGATCTACTATCACAACATCAATTCGAATTTCCTTCTAGGTGGGGAGGACCTGACCGTTTACGGTCCCGGTGCTACGAACGGTGCGTATTTCGGGATCGCCGATGTCGTGAGTCATTTCCGAGCCGCATTGGCTAATCCAGGGCTCGCGCCCGGAATCAAACCCGGTGACCCATATCTTGTGGACGGTCCAGCGGTGCATACGGTAGAAATCAAGCCGGGGATCGTATACAGAGATTCAGCACTGACCGTCACCGCATTCGAGGTGATCCACAAAACGCCGATCTCATTCGGCTTCCGTATCCAGACCGCGGACCGAGTAATCGTAATTTCGGGCGATACGCGTCCCTCGGATGCCTTAGTGCAAGCATGCAACGGTTGTGACCTCCTCTTTCATGAGGTTTTTGGGGAACGTTTTGGTCCAGATGGGCCGACTGGCCCCGGCCAAGGGCACACCAGCGCCGAGGAACTCGGTGATGTGGCTAGGCGCGCCCGGCCAAAACACCTGGTCATTTACCACTACGGCGGTGGATTGCGTCACGACGTGGGAACGGAGATCATCAGAAAAGCGTTCAATGGGGAAGTCACTTTTGCACGAGACCTGGATATGTACTAGAACCCATCTCATAAACCCTAGGTCCGTGAGCAGCAAGTCCTGGGCGTGCCCGAAATCAAAATGTCTCCGGCAGGGAGCCATTAACTGCGAGTGATGCCGCAGCTCTATAAACGGTTCCCGGATGGTCAGCTATCTGGACATTAAGTCCGAGTGGCTGGCGATCCAATCAAGCAGGGATCTCACACCGGCCAGTCGGTTCGCTAGTTGATCGAAATTGTAGTTCCCGTCGGCCGCCTGGAAACTTCGACTTGTGTCAGGTCGAGTTAAGCCAATACACATGATTCGCCGTAGTGGACGGGCATTGCTCTACCCAGCCTGTCCACAAAAAAAGCCGCCGGACTCGCATCCAGCGGCTGCCCAAGATTGTTATTGTTTCCGGTGCTTAGTCGCCGAATGAACCGACCGCTTCGCGATCTTCGGCCGGCTTGGCGGGAGCGGCGGGCTTCACACCGGCAATACCGTTGAGTGGCACAAACCCGGCTTCGTCAACTTTCTCTTTCAATACAACCTGTCGATATAGCTTCATCATGTGCTCGTTGTGCAAAGCCTCTTGGCGAAGTTTCTCGTTGCGCTCGCGGATTTTTTCCTCCCGCGCGTTCTTGGCAATACCCAGCTTGTCCAGATCGGTCTGCGCACCCGCGGCAACGGCTTCCTGGTTCAGCACCAGGTGATGCTCTACCTTCGGCAGCGGGACCGAGTGATTGCCGGCGAAGATCTCATGGCGCCCGTGCTCGTCGTACCACTTGGTGAGCGTGGCCGTCATGTGCATCTTCTCGATGATGTTGCGCCAACCTACGCCCGTGTTATAGGCGCAGAACGAAATCTCGCCCTCCTGCGTGGCGTACGGAATGATGCACTGCTCAGTGCGGCGGAAATCGTAGTTAAACAGGTCCTGGAACCACATGCCGGCCACGAACAGGAAATTCCAACGGTCGGCGCGGCGCTTCTTGATGTCGTCAATGGTCCGGTCGCCTGAAACTTTGCCGTAGTTGCGGCCAGTTGCGCCGAAGCACTTGTCGAATTTCGTCAGCAGATCGGTCAGCTTGAAGTGCGTGGGCGATTTGAAGGGATCGTAGTTACGCAATAGCGACAGCGCCACGCCCAGGACCGAGAGGAACCTGCCGCGCGCGGCATCGTTCACACGCGCCACGTCTTTGGCCAACTGTTCGGCATTCAGGAATGAAGTGACCGGCGCCCGCTCCTTCGTCTCTTTGTCGACCATGATGGCCAACCCGACTCCGCAATTGGGATGGCAGCCGCAATTCAACTGGCCCCAATCATGTTGCGGCCCATGCACCAGGTCCGCCCAGTCGGAGAACGTGCCCATAAACGAGATGGGGAACCAGTCGCGGGCGGGCTCGCCGATTCCGGTCTGATTTTTGACATCGTGCGCCAGGTGCGACAGCGTGTAGCGCTGCGCATGCCGGCGCTCGTCGGTGATGGCTTCATCGCGTCCGGTGAATGACACCGGTTGGAACGAGCAGAATGAAATCTTTTTGGGATTGTCGAGTGCGAATTCGACAATGCGCCCCACCTGCTCGTTGTTGATGCCGTTCAGAATGGTGATGACCAGGACGATCTCGACGCCGGCGTTGTGCAGGTTCTCGATCGCCTGCAGCTTGACATCGAAGAGATTGCCCACCTTGCGGTGCGAATTGGCCGCGTTGCCGATGCCGTCGAATTGCAAGTAGACGTATCGAAGGCCGGCTTCAGCAGCCTGCTTGGCAAACTCTGCGCTCTTGGCAAATTCGATCCCGTTGGTGGCCGCCTGCACGCTGTTGTAGCCGACCTTGCGGGAATACCGGATGGCGTCCAGAAAGTAGGGCGACAGCGTGGGCTCACCGCCCGAGAACTGCACGGACATCTGCCGCTTCGGCTTGATCGAAATGGCATTGTCGAGCAGGGTTTTGATTTCCTCCCAGCTCAGTTCGTGGACGAACCCCACCTGGTTGGCATCCATGAAGCACGGATCGCACATCATGTTGCAGCGGTTGGTCAGGTCGATGGTAAGAACCGATCCGCGCCCGTGCTGGATCGTGCTCGAGCCGTGGTTGTGCAACTTCTCATCGTTGTGGGCGCGGATGTCCCGTCCTGGGAAAACCTGTTCCAGGTGCCGGAAGAAAGCCGTGTCGACTGCCATCACGTCTTCGAAGTGACCGTGAATGGGGCAATCCTTCACCATCAGGATCTGGCCATCGCGCTCGATAATCTGGGCCTTAATCTCGCCGACTTTTTCCTTCAGCAGAATGGTGTAATCGCGCTTGCCCTCGAGAATCTCTTTGCGGATTTCCGGAATGCAGCGGGGGCACAGGGAATCCGTTTCACGCGGCCATCCCAGCGGAGGCTTAGTTTTTTGATGCGACTTCAGCAGCGGCTTGTCCGACCATTTCGGCGTGAAAGAAGGGTTCTGACGGATCTGGTTCAGCTTGTCGAATACCGTCCAGGCGGCGCCTGCGGCGACGGCAACTACTTTCTCAGCGTATTTGATCGGCTTGTGCATATCCTCTCTCGTTAGTTGAAGATACGTACATCCGCAGCGCCACAGCGCGAGCGGACATGCTACTTTTACCGGTAGTGTGTTCCCAAGTATATTCCAGCCGGTCCTTTGGGCCTACATTTATGAATCAAGCTGCTTGTTTTGTTACTTGTGTGGCGCCAGTCGGCAGTTGAACGGCAGTTTTGGGCATCGGGAGCATCCGATAACACCATGAATTCAGCCAGGTTAGGAGAAAAAAGGCACATTTCCGGTTCAGGCCGCAGAGGGGGTGACCGATGAGAATTCTGGTGACCGGCGCCCACGGCTGCATCGGCGCCTGGACCGTCAAGGCGTTGCTCGATCGCGGTCTCGATGTGGTGACCTACGATCTCGAGTCGGACCCCCGCCGGCTGGGTTTGATCGCGTCCGCCGCGCAAATCTCGCGTGTGGCGATGCGTACCGGCAGCATTGAAGACACGGCCACCATCAAAGCACTGGTCAAAGACGATGAAATTACGCACATCGTGCACTTGGCGGCGCAGCTCATGCCGGCGTGCCAGGCGAATCCTGTCGCCGGCGCCATGACGAACGTGATCGGCACGCTAAACATTTTCGAAGCGGCGCGCGACGCCGGCCGGTCCGTTCGCGTGGTCTATGCCAGCTCGTCGGCAGTGTGGGGTCCCGAAGAAGCCTATGGCTCGGGCAAACTCACGGAAACCGATCCGCTCAAGCCTTCCACGCATTACGGCGTCTTCAAGCAGACCAACGAAGGAAACGCGCGCGTGTTTTATTCCCTGAACGGTATCTCGAGCATCGGCCTGAGACCGTGGACGGTTTTCGGCGTAGGGCGCGATGCAGGTCTGACGGCGGATCCCACGCTTGCGATCAAAGCGCTGGCGATGGAGAAGCCGTTTCAGATCCGTCTGACGGGCTACATGGATCTGCAATACGTGGAGGATGTAGTGGAGGCGTTTGTGCAATGTCTGCTCTCGCCTCTTGAGGGAGCGCACGTATTCAACCTGGAAGGTACCGTGATC
>Ga0335070_10000976_pt1 | contig 32762 bp, 28 predicted proteins | sample Lox_Sample_13_FD_206722 | JGI IMG/M metagenome (GOLD analysis project Ga0335070, IMG submission 206722) | Soil microbial communities from Loxahatchee National Wildlife Refuge, Florida, United States - Lox_Sample_1.3 | ecosystem: Environmental > Terrestrial > Soil > Wetlands | place: USA...
TCGCAGTCGGGCGGCGCCTGCTCGACGCGTCCGCGCGAGCCCGGTAAGCTCGCGGCGGATTTTGCAACGCTCGCGGGGGGTTGCGCTCGCGGGGGGGTGGGACGGGGGACGGCGCATGCCGCAGCACCGCGTGTTGATCGCCGTCAGCGGCGGGATCGCCGCGTACAAGGTCCCCGAGCTGGTGCGGATCCTGGTCCGCGCCGGCCACTCGGTGCGCTGCGCGATGACGCGCAACGCCGGGCACTTCGTGGCGCCGCTGGTGCTGCAGACCCTCTCCGGCGAATCGGTGCGCACGGAGCTCTTCGACCGCGAGCAGGAGGGCGCGATCGACCACATCGCGCTGGCCGACTGGGCCGACCTCGTGGTGGTCGCGCCGGCCACCGCCGACGTGCTCGCGAAGCTCGCCAACGGCCTGGCCGACGATCTGGTCTCGACCCTGCTGCTGGCGACCCGCGCGCCGCTGCTGGTGGCGCCGTCGATGAACGTCAACATGTGGCGCCATCCCGCGACGCAGGCGAACGTCGAGCGGCTGCGCGAGCGCGGCGTGCGCCGGGTCGGTCCCGAGACGGGGTTCCTGGCCTGCGGCTGGGAGGGCGAGGGGCGCATGGCGGAGCCCGCCGCGATCGCCGACGAGGCGCTGCGTGCGCTCGGCCCGCGCACCCTGGCGGGCGAGGTCGTGGTGGTGACGGCGGGGGGCACGCGGGAGCCGATCGACCCGGTGCGCGTGATCACCAACCGCTCGTCGGGCAAGATGGGCTACGCGATCGCCGCCGAGGCGGCGCTGCGCGGCGCCGACGTCGTCCTGGTGTCGGGGCCGACCGCGCTCGACGCGCCGGCGGGCGTTCGCCGCGTCGCCGTCGAGACCGCGCGCGAGATGCGCGACGCGGTGCTGGCCGAGCTGCCGCGCTGCACGGTCTTCGTGGCCGCGGCGGCCGTCTCCGACTTCCGGCCCGCGGCCCCCTCGGCGCGCAAGATCAAGAAGGAGGAACTCGGCGCCGGCGCCGGGCTCACGCTGGAGCTGGTGCCGAACCCCGACATCCTCGCCGAGGTCGGCGCCGCCGAGGGCCGGCGCATCGTGATCGGCTTCGCGGCCGAGAGCCACGACCTCGTCGCCTCCGCGCGGCGCAAGCTCGAGCGCAAGCGCTGCGACCTGGTGGTCGCGAACGACGTGACGCGCGAAGGGGCGGGCTTCGACGCCGACACCAACGCGGTCTCGTTCGTGTGGCCGGGGGGCGAGGTGGAGGAGCTCCCGCTCGCGCCGAAGCACGAGGTCGCCGCGCGCCTGCTCGACCGCGTCGAGAAGCTGCGCGGGGAGCGGCGGTGACGCAGGCAGAGCGCCGCGCCGCGGCGATCGCGCTGGTGCTGTGCGGCCTGCTCGCGTCGGGCGCCGCCCAGGCGCGCCACGTCAACTGGATCCGCATGTCGGGGACCATCAACCCCGCTTCGTCCGACTTCATCCAGAAGGCGATCGCGAAGAGCGCCGACGACGGCGCCGAGGCGCTGCTGATCGAGCTCGACACGCCGGGCGGCCTGGTGTCGGCGACCAAGGACATCATCCAGGCGATGCTGAACGCGGAGGTCCCGGTCGTCGTGTACGTCGCGCCGCAGGGCGCCTGGGCGGGATCGGCGGGGACCTACATCACGCTGGCCGGCCACATCGCGGCGATGGCGCCGGGCACCAGCATCGGCGCCGCGCATCCGGTCGGCGTCGGCGCGCCCGGCGGCGAGGGCGAGAAGAAGGGCGAGGGGCGGGACATCGCCGGCGAGAAGGCCGAGAACCTGCTCGCCGCGTTCATCGAATCGATCGCGCGCGAGCGCTCGCGCAACGTCGAGTGGGCGGTGAAGGCGGTGCGCCAGTCCGAGGCGATCGCAGCCGACGAGGCGCTGAAGCTCCACGTGATCGACCTGATCGCGGCCGACCGCGCCGATCTGCTGCAGAAGATCGAGGGCCGCAAGGTGAAGGTGCACGGCCGCGAGCGCGTGCTCGAGGTCGCGGGGGCGGAGCTGCGCGCCATCGAGATGACCCCGCTCGAGCGCTTCCTGCACGTGCTCTCGAGCCCGGACCTCGCGGTGATCCTGCTGCTCGCCGGAGCGCTCGGCCTGTACGTCGAGTTCACCCAGCCCGGCATGGTGCTGCCCGGGGTGCTCGGCGTCGCGTGCCTGATCCTCGGCGCCATCGCGCTGCAGATCCTGCCGTTCTCGTGGCTCGGGCTGATCCTGTTCCTGACGGGGGTCGGCCTGCTGATCGCCGAGGTCTTCGTGAGCTCCTACGGGCTGCTCTTCGCGATCGGCGTCGCCTGCGTGCTGCTCGGCGGGAAGATGATCTTCGACCTGCCCGACGTCTCCGACCTGCGCGTCTCGTTCTGGTCGGTGCTGGTGCCGGCGGTGGCGGGTATGGCCGCCTTCATCGCGATCGCGATCTTCGGCATCGGCCGCACGGTGGGGCGCAAGCAGACGGTCGGGGTCGCGGAGCTGATCGGCCTGATCGGACGCGCCGACTCCGCGCTGCAGCCGGAGGGAAGCGTGTTCGTGCGGGGCGAGTACTGGACGGCGCGCGCCGACGAGCCGGTGGCGGCGGGCGAGCGCGTCGAGGTGCTGGCGGTGGAGGGGATGCGCCTCAGGGTGCGGCGCGCCCCAGCGGACGCATAGCGGATTCGAGGAGGGTCGATGATCTCCTTTCCCCTGATCGCGGGCGGCGTGCTGCTGCTGATCGCCATCGCAGGCGTGCGGATCCTGAACGAGTACGAGCGGGGCGTCGTGTTCCGGCTCGGGCGCTACGCCGGCATCAAGGAGGCCGGGCTGCGCTGGATCATCCCGGGCGTCGACCGCATGGTGAAGATCAGCCTGCGCGAGATCGTGATGGACGTGCCGGCGCAGGAGGTGATCACGCGCGACAACGTCTCGATCAAGGTGAATGCGGTGCTCTACTTCCGCGTGCTGCACCCGGAGAAGTCGGTGATCCAGGTCGAGAACTACCTGTACGGCACCTCGCAGCTCTCCCAGACCACGCTGCGCAGCGTGTGCGGCCAGGCGGAGCTCGACGAGCTGCTCGCCGAGCGCGAGCAGATCAACCGCAAGCTGCAGGAGATCATCGATCACCAGACCGAGCCGTGGGGTGTGAAGGTGCGCAACGTGGAGCTCAAGCAGATCGACCTGCCGGAGGAGATGCGGCGCGCGATGGCCAAGCAGGCCGAGGCCGAGCGCGAGAAGCGCTCGAAGCTGATCCACGCCGAGGGCGAGTTCGCGGCTGCGCAGCGCCTCGCGGACGCGTCGCACATCCTCTCGCTCGAGCCCGCCGCGCTCCAGCTCCGCTACCTGCAGACGCTGACCGAGATCGCGACGGAGCGGAACTCGACGATCCTGTTCCCGCTCCCGATGGACCTGCTGAAGCCGCTCTACATGGCGGCGGAGCGCCTCAGCAAGAGTGCCGAGCGCACGGGCTCTTCGAGCTGATGGCGCAGGAACCGCCGAGCTCCCACGAGCGCGTGCGGCGCCAGGTCGGGCGCACGCTCGCCAACGCCGCGATCGTGCTGCTCTCGATCGCGGTGCTCGGCGCCTGGAGCTGGTTCGGCTTCTACCAGCTCGAGCCCGGGCAGGCGGCCGTCATCCTGCGCTTCGGGAAGTACGTCGGCACCGTGTCGCAGCCCGGGCTGCGCTGGCACCTGCCGCCGCCGATCGAGGACCACGAGATCGTGAACGTGGCCTCGATCGAGCGCGAGGAGTTCGGCTACCGGCGGGGCGCCGAGAAGCCCAGCGAGGACGAGAGGCTCGAAGCGGCGATGCAGACCAGCGACGCCAACATCGTGCACCTCTCCTTCGTGGTGCAGTACCGCATCAAGGATGCCTTCCAGTCGCGCTACCGGATCGCGAGCCCGGGCCCGGTGCTGCGCGACGCGGCGCAGGCGGCGATCCGCAGCGTGGTCGGCCGCAACACGATCGACGGCGTGCTCTACGAGAAGAGCGGCGTGGTGCTGTCCGAGACCCAGGAGGCGCTGCAGGAGATCCTCGACCTCTACGAGTCGGGCTTGCAGGTGCTGAGCATCGACGTGCAGGACGCGCAGCCGCCGGCCCCCGTGCGGGCCGCGTTCGACGACGTGCTCGGCGCGAAGCAGGACCTGAGTCGCACCGTCAACGAGGCGCAGGGCTACGCGAACGAGGTGCTGCCGAAGGCGCGCGGCCAGGCCGTCGAGCTGGTGGAGAGCGCGCGCGGCTACAAGGAGGCGCGCATCGCCGAGTCGACCGGCGAGGCCTCGCGCTTCCGCGCCATCGCCGCCGAGTACCAGAAGGCGCCCGAGGTGGTCCGCACGCGGCTCTTCCTCGAGACCATGGAGCAGGTCCTGCCGGAGGTGCACACGGTGATCGTGCAGCCTGGCACCGCCGTGATGCCCTACCTGCCGCTCGACGATCTGCGCGCGAAGGGGTCCGAGAAATGAGGCGCGCGATCGTGTTGCTGCTGGTCGCCTCCGCGATCGGCGCGGCGCTGGTGTGGGCGGGCGAGATCGGCTGGGGCCCGGTCGTGATCACGCGCGAGGGCGAGCAGAAGATCGTGCTGCTGCTCGGCAGCCCGGTGTCGGTGCAGACCAAGCCGGGGCTCTCGCTGCGCGTGCCGTTCGCCTCGACGGTGCTCCGCTTCGACCGGCGCTTCCTGCACTTCAACTCCCAGCCGCAGCAGATCCAGACCGGCGACGCCGAGCGGCCGGTGATCGACCACTACGTGGTGTGGCGCATCGCCGATCCGCTCAAGTTCTTCGCCTCGTTCCCCTCCGGGATGAGTCAGGCCGAGGCGCAGATCGACCGCGTGACGCGCTCGGATCTGCGCGAGGTGATCGGCCAGAAGACGCTGGCCGAGGTCGTGACGACCGAGCGCGAGCAGGTGATGAAGGCGATCACCGAGAAGAGCGCCGCGTCGCTGGCGGAGTTCGGCATCGAAGTGCGCGACGTCCGCATCAACCGCACCGAGCTGCCGCCGGGCACCGAGGAGAACGTCTACGCGCGCATGCGCAGCCAGCGCGAGCAGCTGGCGCGCAAGTACCGCGCCGAAGGCGAGCAGGAGGGCCGCCGCATCCGCGCCGAGGCCGACCGCGACGCCCGCGTCACCGTCGCCGACGCGCGCCGCGACGCCGAGGTGCTGCGCGGCGAAGGCGACGCCGAGTCGGCGCGCATCTACGCCGACGCGCACTCGACTGCGCCCGAGTTCTACGGCTTCGTGCGCCGTCTCGAGGCCTACAAGAAGACGATCGGCGCGAAGACCACGCTGGTCGTGCCGCCCGACAACGACTTCTTCAAGCTCCTCGGGCACTACGAGCCGAAAGGGACGCCGGCGGGGCCGTAGAAAGAAGGGGCCGGTGGGGAGGAAGGGGGAGAGCGAGGCAATGGTCCGCGAGCTCGGCCCGGGCGACCTGGAGCCGCTGCTCGCGCTGCGCCGTCGCGCGCTGCTCGCCGACCCGTTCGCGTTCTCCGCATCGCCCGAAGACGACGTGGGGCTCGATCCGGACTTCGTGCGCCACCAGCTCGGCAGCCCCGGACGGGGCGGGCGGTCGATCACCCTGGGTGCGTTCGCCCCGCAGCTGGTGGGGATGGTGGGGCTCGCGCCCGAGCGCCAGCTCAAGGCCCGGCACAAGGTGGGCCTGTTCGGCCTGTTCGTGGCGCCTGAGCAGCGCCGGCGCGGGCTCGCCGCCACGCTGCTCGGGGCGGCCATCGAGCGCGCGCGCCGCCTCGACGCTGTCGAGCAGATCCAGCTCGCCGTCAGCACGCGCAGCGAGGCGGCGATCCGCCTCTACGAGCGGCACGGCTTCTCGCGCTACGGGCGCGAGCCGCGCGCGCTTCGCGTCGGCGACGAGTACAGCGACACGCTGCTGATGAGCCTCGCGCTGCGCAGCGAACTCAGCGCGGCACGCGCCAGAGCTGCCACGCGCCGAACAGCGCGAACGCGGCGAGGATCGCCCAGGCGGTCCCGATCGGGGCGGTGAGGCCGCGCGAGGCGAGCGTCTGGCCGTATTCGCGCACCGTGAAGAAGACGAAGATCGCGGCGACGCCCTGCAGCGCGGGGAGCGCGAGGCTGCGCGTGCGCTCGACGCGCAGCCCCAGCGGGATCGCCAGCAGCACGAAGACGAAGGCGGAGAGCGGGTTCGTCATGCGCTGCTGCAGCAGGGCGTCGGCGCGCGTCTGCTCGGGATCGCCGGCCGGTCGCGCGGCGCGGTACTCCTGCAGGTCGCGGATCGAGAGCGCGTCGAGGCCGGCTTCCAGCAGCGCGCGCTCCTCGCTGAGCGCGAGCTCAGTCCGCGCCACCCGCTGGTAGCTCGGGGGGGCCTCGGGGTGGTCGGGGTCGAAGCTGCGGATCACCGCGTCGGAGAGCTGCCAGGTGCCGTCCGGGCTGATTTCGGCTCGCGCCGCCTCGACGCTGCGCACCAGCCGCCCGCGCTCGTCGAGCTCGAACACCGCGACGTCGCGCAGCAGGCGCGCGGCCGGGTCGGCGTCGCCTACGTTGTAGACGTAGGGTCCGCTGTGATACCAGAACGAGCCACGCCGGAAGCTCACCTGGGTGCCCTCCGCGCCACGCACGTGGCGGCGATACGCCTCTCCGGCGCGGATCGAGACCGTCTCGTTGAGGACCAGGGCGAGGCCGGAGATCGCCACGGCCACGAACAGAATGGGGATCACCGCGCGCAAGGGCGAGATGCCGCCCGCCTTCATGGCGAGCACCTCGAGCGAGCGGGCGGCGGTCCCGAGCGACGCGAAGGCCGCCACGAAGGCGGCGGCCGGAATCAGGAGCGCCAGATAGAAGGCCAGGATGCGCAGTCCTGCGTTCTCGAGCGCACCGAGCAGGCCGTCGGAGGAGCGCACGACGTCGTCGAAGTCGCCGATCAGCTCGACGACGCCGAGCACCAGGACGAGAATGAGCAGGACCGCGGCGAAGGCCACGGTGAAGCGCGCCGTCAGGTAGCGCCAGAGGACCCCCACGCGGCGGAGTCTATCCGATGAGGGTTGTGCGCGGCAGCGCGGCGATCGGACCGCGTCCCCGGCGCCCGGTGCTGACGATCGGGAACTTCGACGGCGTCCACATCGGCCACCGCGCGATCCTGCGCACGGTGACCGATCGCGCGCATGCGCTCGACGGCGAGGCGGTCGTCTACACCTTCGACCCGCATCCGCGCAAGGTGCTGCAAGGTGCGCGCGCCCCGGGTCTCCTGACGACCATCGAGCAGAAGCTCGAGCTGCTGGCGGCGGCGCAGATCGACCTGGTCGTGCTCGAGCCCTTCGACGCCGAGTTCGCCAAGACGCCTCCCGAGTTCTTCGTCCGCGAGCACATCCAGGCGCGGATCGCCCCGCTCGAGGTGTACGTGGGCTACGACTTCCATTACGGCCGCGACCGCGAAGGGTCGATGAGGCTGCTGACCGAGCTGGGCCCGCGCCTCGGCTTTGCGGTCACCATCATCCCCGAGGTCACCATCGGGAGCCGGGACGTGAGCTCGAGCCGGATCCGATCGCTGCTCGCGGAAGGCGCCGTGGAGGAGGCGAAGCGACTGCTCGGCCGCTCCTACGCGGTGCGCGGGCGGGTGATCGAGGGCGACCGGCGCGGGCGCACGCTCGGCTTCCCCACCGCGAACCTCGAGCCCGAGACCGAGATCCTGCCGGCCCACGGAGTCTACGCCGGGCGCGCTCGCATCCTGGACCAGGGGTCCGCCGCCCTGTTCGACGCGGTCACGAACGTGGGTCGCCGGCCGACCTTCAAGGCCGACGACCCGCCGCTCGCCGAGGCGCACCTGCTCGACTTCAGTGGGGACCTCTACGGGCGCCGCATCGAGCTGACCTTCGAGGCGCGCCTGCGCGAGGAGCGCCGCTTCTCGGGTCCGGACGAGCTGCGCGAGCAGATCGCGCGCGACGTCGCCGCGGGCCGTCGCCGGCTGGAGGCCCCTTGAGGAGAAGCCGCTGGCGCGATCCGCGCGTCTGGCTCGGGATGGCGATCACCGCCGTCACGGTGTGGCTCGCGCTTCGCGACGTGTCGTACGGAGACCTCGCGCGCGACCTGGCGCGCGCGGACCTGCCGCTCGTGATCGCCGTCTCGGTGCCGAGCTACGTGCTGGTGGTCTGGCTTCGCGCGCTGCGCTGGCGCTATCTGACCGACGCGGTGTGCCCGATCGAGCGAGGCCCGCTGTTCCGCGCCACCGCGGTCGGCTTCCTCGCGAACAACGTCTTCCCGCTCCGCATCGGCGAGGTGGTGCGCGCCTGGCACCTCGCGCGCGAGACACGCGCCGGCGTCGCCCCGATCTTCGGGACGATCGTGCTCGAGCGCGTGATCGACGGCCTCGTCGTGGTGGGCATGGCGATGGTCATCTTCGGCGCGCGCGGCGGACGCGGCGGCAGCGTGCTCGCGGTCGGGATCCCGCTCCTGCTCGGCGCGATCCTCCCGCTCGGCGGCGTGCTGTTGCTGCGCTACGCACCCGACCGCGCGGTGGCGCTGGCGCGCGCCTTCGCGGGCGTCTTCCTGCCCGCCCGGGTCGGCGCGTCGGTCGAGGACCTGGTGCGGCGCACCGCCGCCGGCCTCGGCTCGATGCAGGGCGGCACCCACCTGGTGTGGATCCTGGTCCATTCGGCCGTGATCTGGCTGGTGCTCGGCGTGCTGCCCTTCCTGGCCGGCTTCAGCGCCCTGGGCATCGGCTTCGGCTCGCTGCGCCGCGAGCTCGCGGCCTCCTACGTGACCTTGACCGCGGTCGGGATCGCCGTGGCGCTGCCCTCGGCACCCGGCTTCTTCGGCCCCTACCACCTCGCGGCCCGGGAGGCGCTGGCCCGCTTCGGGGTGGGCGAGGAGCTGGCGCTGGCGCTCGGCACCCTCTCGCACGCCCTGATGTGGATCACCACCAGCGCGGTCGGCCTGGCCGTGCTGCGCTTCCGGGCCGGCAGCCTCGACGAGCTCGCCGAGGCGGCCTCAGGCCCCGGTAAAGATCCGGCAGCCGGCAGCCGATAACCGTCCGGGAATCCAGAGCTTTCGCGGATCCGCAAGCAGGCGGTGCAAGCGGGCGACGGCGCTCCGCTTCCAACGCCGACCGGCGTGGGGGGTCCGCGCCGCTCGCGGGTCGGCGCAAGAGGGGACGCGGTGAACGAGCGGATCGGAGAGCTCCTCGTCCGGCAGAACCTGCTGACGGCGGAGCAGCTGCAGCGCGCGCGCGAAGCCGCCCGCACCAAGGGCGAACGCCTCGGCCATCAGATCACCAAGCTCGGCTTCCTGCAGGAGACCGAGCTCACCGACTTCGTCGCGAAGCAGTACGGCCTCCCGTCGATCGAGCTCGCCGAGTTCGAGATCGACCACGAGGTGATCAAGCTCATCCCCGAGGAAGTCGCCCTCAAGCACACCGTGATTCCAGTGAACCGCGCCGGCTCGACGCTGATCCTGGCGACGGCCGACCCCTCGAACATCTTCGCCATCGACGACATCAAGTTCCTGACCGGATACAACGTCGAGGTGGTGGTCGCGTCCGAGGAAGGCATCAAGGGCGCCATCGACCGCTACTACGACAAGTCGGCCTCGTTCGCCGACGTGATGTCGGACCTCGACGTCGAGGACCTCGAGCTCGTCCAGGACCAGGAGGACGTCGACGTCTCCGAGCTGGCGCGCGAGTCCGAGGACGCGCCGGTCGTCAAGCTGGTGAACCTGATCCTGACCGACGCCGTCAAACGCGGCGCGTCGGACATCCACATCGAGCCCTACGAGAAGGAGTTCCGGGTCCGCTACCGCATCGACGGCATGCTCTACGAGGTGATGAAGCCGCCGCTCAAGCTGCGCAACGCGCTCACCTCGCGCGTCAAGATCATGTCGGAGCTCGACATCGCGGAGCGCCGGCTCCCCCAGGACGGCCGCATCAAGCTCAAGATGGGGCGCGGCAAGGAGATGGACTTCCGCGTCTCGACGCTGCCGACGTTGTTCGGCGAGAAGGTCGTGCTGCGGCTCCTCGACAAGGGAAACCTGCAGCTCGACATGACCAAGCTCGGCTTCGAGCGCCAGCAGCTCGACGTGTTCCAGAACTGCATCCATCGACCCTACGGGATGGTGCTGGTGACGGGGCCCACCGGCTCGGGCAAGACGACGACGCTCTACTCGGCGCTCTCCGAGCTCAACACCAGCAGCGAGAACATCTCCACGGCCGAGGACCCGGTCGAATTCAACCTCCCCGGCATCAACCAGGTGCAGATGCACGAGGACATCGGCCTGAACTTCGCCGCGTCGCTGCGCTCCTTCCTGCGCCAGGACCCCGACATCATCATGGTCGGCGAGATCCGCGACTTCGAGACCGCAGAGATCGCCATCAAGGCCGCGCTGACCGGCCACCTCGTGCTCTCGACGCTGCACACCAACGACGCCCCCTCCACGGTGAACCGCCTGCTCAACATGGGCATCGAGCCGTTCCTGGTCGCCTCGTCGGTGAACTGCATCCTGGCCCAGCGCCTGGCGCGCTGCATCTGCCCGGAGTGCAAGGAACGCGACACCGAGGTCACCAAGCAGGCGCTGCTCGACGCCGGCCTGCGCGAGGAAGAGGCGGCCAAGGCGCAGATCCACAAGGGGCGCGGCTGCCGCAACTGCTCCGAGACGGGCTACAAGGGGCGCCTCGCGGTGTACGAGGTGATGGAGCTCACCGAAGGGCTCAAGGAGTTCGTGCTGAACGGCGCTTCGGCGATGGAGCTGAAGCGCGAGGCGATCCGAGGCGGCATGACGACGCTGCGGCGCTCCGTGCTCAACAAGCTGCTCGAAGGCACGACCACGCTCTCCGAGGTCCTCCGGGTCTCGGCCGCGGACAACTAGGAAGGGGAGCCATGGCGAACCTGCACCAGCTGCTCAAGGCGATGATCGAGAAGGGGGCGAGCGACCTCCACATTACGACCAACAGCCCGCCGCAGCTCCGCGTGGACGGCAAGCTGCAGCCGCTCAAGATGCCGCCGCTCTCGCCCGCCGAGACCAAGCAGATCTGCTACTCGATCCTCACCGACGCGCAGAAGCACAAGTTCGAGGAGAGCAACGAGCTCGACCTCTCGTTCGGCGTGCGCGGCCTCTCGCGCTTCCGCGCCAACATCTTCATGCAGCGCGGCGCGGTGGCGGGGGCCTTCCGCGCCATCCCCTACAAGGTGCTGACGATCGAGGAGCTCGGCCTCCCGCGCGCGATCCTCGACATCACCAAGAAGCCGCGCGGGCTCGTGCTCGTGACCGGCCCGACCGGCTCGGGCAAGTCGACCACGCTCGCGAGCATCGTGGACCGCATCAACAGCGAGCGGCACGACCACATCGTGACGATCGAGGACCCGATCGAGTACCTGCACCCGCACAAGAACTGTGTGGTGAACCAGCGCGAGGTGGGCGCCGACACCAAGAGCTTCTCGGCGGCGCTCAAGTACATCCTGCGCCAGGACCCGGACGTGGTGCTGGTCGGCGAGATGCGCGACCTCGAGACCATCGAAGCGGCGCTCACCGTCGCGGAGACCGGCCACCTCGCCTTCGCGACGCTGCACACCAACTCGTGCGTGCAGACCATCAACCGCATCGTCGACGTGTTCCCGCCGTACCAGCAGTCTCAGGTGCGCGCGCAGCTCTCCTTCGTGCTCGAAGGCGTGCTGTGCCAGTCGCTGCTGCCGCGCGCGAACGGGCCGGGCCGCGCGCTCGCCATCGAGCTGATGATCCCGAACCCGGCGATCCGCAACCTGATCCGCGAGGACAAGATCCACCAGATCTACTCGCAGATGCAGGTGGGGCAGGAGAAGTTCGGGATGCAGACCATGAATCAATCGCTGGCGTCGCTGTATCAGCGCCGCCTGATCAGCCTCGACGATGCCCAGGCGCGCAGCCACGACGTCGAGGAGCTGAAGACGCTCATCGGGGGCGGAAATGCCTCCGCCGTCAGCCGGCGCATGGCCGGCAATGCGGGCTAGCGCGAGCGAGAGCACATCCGGCGCCCGGTCGCCGGGACAGAGGGGGGTGAGCCATGCCGGTGTTCGCATGGGAGGGTCGGACCCGTCAGGGTGCGCTGAAGAAGGGCGTGATCGAGGCGGTCAGCGAAGCGGCGGCGATGATGCAGCTGCGCGGGCAGTCGATCATCCCGGTCTCGGTCAAGCCCAAGGCGGCGGGCGGCTCCAAGTTCAAGCTGTTCAAGCGCGGCGTGAAGACGCGCGACCTGGTCGTGTTCACGCGCCAGTTCGCCACCATGATCGACGCCGGTCTCCCGCTGGTGCAGTGCCTCGACATCCAGGCCGAGCAGCAGACCAACCGCACCTTCGGGGAGGCGCTCGGGCGCGTGAAGTCCGACGTCGAGCAGGGCGCCACGTTCGCCGAGTCGCTCGGCAAGCACCCGCGCATCTTCGACGAGCTCTACGTGAACCTGGTCACCGCCGGCGAGATCGGCGGCGTGCTCGACACGATCCTGAACCGGCTCGCGGCGTACCTCGAGAAGGCCGACAGCCTGAAGCGCAAGGTTCGCAGCGCCATGGTGTATCCGGCCACCGTGATGGTCGTCGCGATCGGCGTCCTGGTGCTGTTGCTGGTCAAGGTGATCCCCGTCTTCGAGAAGATGTTCCACGACTTCGGCGGAACGCTCCCCGGTCCGACGCAGATGGTGATCAACATGAGCCACTGGATGCAGCACAACGTGCCGTTCCTCGCCGTCGGGTTGGCCGCGCTGTTCATCGGCTATTCCCAGGCGCGCAAGCGCTTCCCGCGCTTCCGCTTCCACACGGACGGCGTATACCTGAAGCTCCCGGTGTTCGGGCCGCTGCTCCGCAAGGTCGCCGTGGCGCGTTTCAGCCGCACCTTCTCGACGATGCTGTCCTCCGGCGTGCCGATCCTCGACGCGCTGGAGATCTGCGCCAAGACCTCCGGCAACAAGGTGATCGAGTCGGGGCTCGACAAGACCCGTACCGCGATCTCCGAGGGCAAGACCATCGCGGAGCCGCTGCGGGCTGCGGGGATGTTCCCGTCCATGGTGGTGCAGATGATCGCGGTCGGTGAGCAGACCGGCGCGATGGATTCGATGCTCGCCAAGCTCGCCGACTTCTACGACGACGAGGTCGACGCGGGCGTCGCGGCGCTCACCTCGATGCTGGAGCCGCTGATGATGGTGTTCCTCGGCGGCACGATCGGAACCATCCTGATCGCGATGTACCTGCCGATCTTCAAGATCGCGGAGGCGGTGAAGTAGCCGGCCCCGGCGGGCCCGTGCGAAGCGAGCCGTCCGACATGCTGCGCCGGCGGCTGGCGCATCTGATGATCGCCCGGCTCGTGCTGTCGCTGGCGATCCTCGCGATCGCGCTGGCGCTGACGGCGAGCGGCGACGGCGGGAGCGCCGAGCGCGCCGAGCGCGGCCTCTACGGGACCGTGATCTTCGCGTTCGCGGCGACCATCGCGTTCGCCGCCTGGCACCGCCGCGTGCGCCGCCCGGAGCTGTTCGGCGGCGTGCAGGTGGCGACCGACGTCGCGATCGTGACCTCGCTGGTCTGGTTCACCGGCGGCAGCGAGTCGATCTTCGCCTTCCTCTACATTCCCATCACGGTCTACGCGGCGCTGTTGCTCGGGCGCCGCGGCGCGTACGCGGCGAGCGCGCTGGCGGCCGCGGGCTACGGCGCGCTGCTGCTCGCGCCGCACGTCGGCTGGGTGCCCGCGGAGGAGCTCGCGCCCGCGCCGGAGCCGGTCCGCATCGCGCTGTTCGGCGTGCACGCGGGCGCGCTGCTGCTGGTGGCGCTGCTCGCGAGCGCGCTCTCGCGCGAGCGCGACCGCGCCGGCCGCGCGCTCGACGAGCGCACCCGCGACCTGCGCAGTCTGCAGCGGCTCCACGAGCGCACCGTCGAGAGCCTGACCAGCGGGCTGCTCACGACCGACCCGCAGGGCCGCATCACCTCGTTCAATCCCGAGGCGCAGCGCATCACCGGCGCCCTCGCGGCCGAGGCGATCGGGCGGCCGCTCGAGGAGGTGATTCCGGGCGCCGCCGCGCTGGTGTTCGGCGTGGTCGTCGGCGGCGGCCGGCTGCGGGCGCGGCTGCGTTTCCGCAATCGCACCGGGCGGGACCTGCACCTCGGCATCGCGGGCTCGGTGCTGCGCGCGGCCGAAGGCGGGCCGGGCGGCCACGTGGTGATCTTCCAGGACGTGACCGAGGTGGTCGAGATGGAGGCCGAGCTGCGCCGCCACGAGCGGCTCGCCGGCGTCGGTCAGCTCGCCGCCGACCTCGCCCACGAGATCCGCAATCCGCTGGCGGCGATCTCGGGATCGATCCAGATCCTCGAGACCTCGCTGCCCGGCGAGCAGGCCGAGGAGACGCGCCGGCTGATCGGCATCGCCGTGCGCGAGGCCGACCGGCTGAACGCGCTGATCACGGACTTCCTGCGCTTCGCGCGCCCGGCGCCCTCGAACCCCGAGCCGACCTCGGTGGCGACCGTCGCGGAGGAGGTGCTGCGCATGTTCGACGCGGTGTGTCCCGCCGGCGTGCGCGTCTCGCTCGACGTGCCGGCCGACCTCCACGTGCGCGCCGACGAGGGCCAGCTCCGCCAGCTGCTCTGGAACCTGTTCCTGAACGCGGTGCAGGCGATGCCCGAAGGCGGCTCGCTCGACGTCTCCGCCGCACCCGTCCGCGGTCCGGCGGCCCTCGCGGGCGCCCCGGCCGGCCAGGCGTCGGCTCAAGCGGGCCTTCCCGCCGGCCGAAACGCGGGCGAGGAGGGGGCCGGCCAGGTGGAGATCGAGGTCGCCGACACCGGCAGCGGCATCCCCGAAGAGGTGCTCGACCGCATCTTCGATCCGTTCTTCACCACCAAGAAGGACGGCTCGGGGCTCGGGCTGGCCACGGTACACCGAATCGTGGAAGGACACGGGGGACACCTGACCGTGGAAAGCGCCGTGGGCCGCGGGACGACCTTCCGCATCCGGCTGCCGCGCGCGGAGGCCGCATGAGCGCCGCCGCGCGCATCCTCGTCGTCGACGACGAGCGCAGCATGCAGGAGTTCCTGGAGATCCTGCTGCGCAAGGAAGGCTACGAGGTCGCGACCGCGGGCGACGTCGACGGAGCGCTCGTCGCGCTCGACTCCGACGACTACGACCTGGTGATCTCCGACATCCAGATGCCCGGCAAGTCGGGCCTCGACCTGCTGCGCGCGATCCGCGCGGCGCAGCCCGACGCGCTGGTGATCATGATCACCGCCTTCGCGACCACGGAGACCGCGATCCTGGCGATGAAGGAAGGCGCCTACGACTATCTCACCAAGCCGTTCAAGGTCGACGAGATCCGGCTGGTGGTGCAGAAGGCCCTCGAGAAGAAGCTGCTCGCCAGCGAGAACGCGCGCCTGCGCCACGAGCTGCGCAGCGAGCGCCGCGAGCGACCGCTGGTCGGCAACAGTCCGCGCATGCAGCAACTCTACGACATGATCTCGCGCGTGGCGTCGACCAAGACCAACGTGCTGATCGTCGGCGAGAGCGGCACCGGGAAGGAGCTCGTCGCGCGCGCGATCCACGCGGAGAGCGAGCGCAGCGAGCGCCCGTTCGTCGCGCTCAACTGCGCCGCGATCCCCGAGAACCTGCTCGAGTCGGAGCTGTTCGGCCACGTGAAGGGCTCCTTCACGGGCGCCGTCGGCAACAAGGCCGGGCTGTTCGAGATGGCCGACGCCGGCACGCTGTTCCTCGACGAAGTGGGGGAGCTCACGGCGCCGCTCCAGGTGAAGCTGTTGCGCGCGATCCAGGAGAAGACGATCCGGCGCGTGGGCGGCACCAGCGACAAGCGGATCGACGTCCGCATCCTCGCCGCGACCAACCGCCGGCTCGAGGACGAGGTCGCCGCGGGCCGCTTTCGCGAGGACCTCTACTACCGCCTCAACGTGATCCAGCTCCAGCTCCCGTCGCTGCGCGAGCGCATGGAAGACCTGCCGCTGCTGGTGCACTACTTCGTCGAGAAGTACGCGCGCGAGCTCGGCAAGCCGGTGCGCGGCGTCTCCGAGGAGGCGATGAAGCGGCTGGGCGCGCACGCCTTCCCGGGCAACGTGCGCGAGCTCGAGAACGTGATCGAGCGCGCCGTGGCGCTCTCGCGTGGCGAGTGGATCGACGCCGAGTCGCTGCCGCCGACGCTGCTCGAGCCGCCCGAGGGCCGCGCCGCGCTGCCGCCGCCGGGCGGTCCCGTGCAGCTCGATCACCTGGTCGCCGACTACGAGCGCGGTCTGCTGCTCGAGGCGCTGCGCCGCGCGGGCGGCGTGAAGAAGCGGGCGGCGCAGCTGCTCGGCATCTCGTTCCGCTCGTTCCGCTACCGGCTCGAGAAGCTCGGCCTCGACGAGCCCGCCGGCACGCTGTAGCTGCGCCGTGCGCCGCGCCGCGCGCGCGCGTCCGGGCCTGCAGGCCGAGGTCGTGCTCTCCCTCGGGTTGGTGATGGCGGCAGCCACCGGCATCCTCGCAGTGACGCTGATCGGCGACAACGAGGCGCGGCTGCGCGAGCTGCTCGGCCGGGCGCTGGTCACCGAGGCGCGCCGGATGCCGCCGCCCGAGATCGCCTTCGTGCCGGGCACGCGCTGGTGGCGTGTGGTGGCCGCCCCGGATGCGATCGGGAGCGACTCCGCGAAGCCCGCTGAGTCGATCGCTGCGAAGCCCGCTGAGTCACTCGGGCTCGGGCCGGCCGGCGAGGCGCTCGACGCCGAGACGCGCGCGCTCGCCGAACAGGTGCGGCTCCGGAACGAGCCGCTGCTGCGACCCGGAGCGCCCTGGCAGCCGATCCGCTTCGCGGCGCCGCTCGGCGTCGACGTGGCGGCGGCGCGGCTTCCGGCGGCCGCTTCGCTGCGCCTGCGCGCGCTGCCGCTCGCGCTGGTCGCCGGGCTCCTCGCGATCGACGTCGCCGTCTTCACCGCGTTCGGCGCGTCGATGCTGCGCCGGCGCGCCGTGCTCCCGCTGGAGCGGCTCGCGGAAGCCGCGCGCGGGCTTGCCGACGGCGCCTTCGATGCGCGACTCGCGGTCGACGGGCCGCGCGAGGTCGCCGAGGTCGCCGCCGCCTTCAACGACATGGCCGGCGCGCTGGAGCGCCGCACCTCGGCGCTCGAGAAGGCGGTCTCGGAGCTGCGTGACGCCAACGCGGCGCTGCGCCGCGCGCACGCGGGGCTCGACCGCGCGGAGCGCCTCGCCTCGCTCGGGCGGCTCGCCGCCGGGGTGGCGCACGAGGTCGGCAACCCGATGGGCGCGCTGCTCGCCTTCCTCGACCTCGCGCAGCGCGATCCCGGCATCTCGCCGGCGACGCGCGAGCATCTCGGGCGCGCCGGGCAGCAGGGCGAGCGGGTACGCCGCATCCTGCGTCAGATCCTCGAGTTCTCGCGCCCGCCGCAGACCGCGCGCGGGCCGCTCGATCTCGCGTTGCTGGCCGAGGAGACGGTGGGGCTGGTGCGCGCCCAGCGCCGCTACGCCCGCCTCCGCTTCGAGGTGGCGCGCGAGGGCGAGCCCGGCCGCGCGCTGGGCGATCCGGGCGCGGTTGCGCAGATCCTGCTCAATCTGGTGCTGAACGCCGCCGACGCCGTCCCGGAAGCGGGACGCGTGCAGCTGCGCGTGCGGGGCGCGCCGCTCGACGTCCGCGCGGGGGCGCCGCGGGAGGCGGCCGCCGCGCGGCGGGCCTTCGACGCGGTCGAGTGCGTGGTTGCCGACGACGGCTGCGGGATCGCCGAGGAGGACCGCGAGCGCATTTTCGATCCCTTCTTCACGACCAAGGCGCCCGGCGAGGGCACCGGCCTGGGGCTCTCGAACTCGCTGCGTCTGGCCGAAGAAATGGGGGGGACGCTCGAGTGCGTCGAGCCGCCGGCCGGCTGGCGCACGGCATTTGCGTTGAGGTTGCCGCTCGCCGATCGCGAGGCCGACACCGCAGGCGGTTGCGAGGTCCGCAATCGAGTGCGCGGCAACGAGCCCCGGGATGCTTCGACTGGAACCGAGAAAGCCGAGTCTTGACAGGGGGTTGTGTATGTGGGCGAGTCTGGCACGCGGCTTGCTCGATGGATCGCTCGCCATGAGCGTGCGAACCCGAGCGCATAGCCTGCTGGAACATCGAGCGCGTAGCCCGCTGGAACATCGAGCGCGTAGCCCGCTGGGACATCACACGGGCCCGCTGCGAGATCAGACGGGCTTCACGATGATCGAGATGATGGTGGTGGTGGCGCTGATCGGCGCCCTGGCCGCCATCGCAGTGCCGAAGTTCGACCAGTTCTTCGCCAACCAGCGCTGCAAGGCCGCGGCGCGCTCGCTGGCCGACGCCTTCCGCATCGCGCAGTCGGACGCGATCCGCACCGGCGATCCGCACATCGTCTTCCTCTCGGCCTCCGCCGGTGGCAATCCGCCCGCCACCGATCCGGGCGGCACGCCGCTCGGCGTCAACCCCAACGGCGCGCCGTGGCCGGCGGTGATCGTCGACGATCGCACCCCCGCGCTCTCCAACTGCGTGATCGACGTCGGCATCGAGACGCCGCAGACCCTGGTGCAGCCGCAGGTCGGCGTGTCCTGGGGCGTCTCGAATGCGGCGCGTCCGCTTGCTCCGGACGACAACAGCGGCCTCAACCCGGCGGCGGGATCGACCTTCCGCACGCCCGGTGGCGCGGCCACCACGTGGGTGATGTTCCGGCCCGACGGACTGCCGGTGAGCTTCGACGCGGCGTGCAACCAGGGCACGGTGGGGACCGGCGGCGGCGCCGCCTACGTCACCAACGGCTCGCGCGACTACGCCGTCGTGGTGACCCCGCTCGGCGGCGTGCGGGTGCACGGATGGAACGCGGAGGCGAACGCATGGACCAACTGAGCCGACGCAGCGCGCGCGCTCGCCGCCGCACGGCGGGGCGCGAGGGATTCACGCTGCTCGAGGTGGTGATCGCGATGGGCGTGCTGGCGGTCGGGCTGCTCGGCGTCGCGGCCGCGCAGATCCACGCCATGCACGGCGGGCGCTCCGGCCGGCACGAGACCGATGCCGCCCAGTTCGCCCACACCCGCATCGAGCAGTTCCAGCGCATGAACTTCACGGAGCTCGTCGCCACCGCCGGCTTCGTGCCGGTCCCGGCGCAGCAGCTGCAGACCACCGTGCAGTCCAACCCCGTCAACCAGGTCGAGGAGAACTACACGATCCAGTGGCGGATCACCGACGTGACGCCGAACGCGCTGAAGTCGATCGACGTGCGCGTGAACTGGAACGAGCCGAATCGTCCCAACCGCAGCGTGACGATCTCGACCGTGCTCCACAACGACCCGAGGACCTCGTCGTGATGCGCAACCTCCGATCGACTGCAGGCTTCACGCTCGTCGAGCTGATGGTCGCGGTGGGCATCCTGGGCCTGGTCGTGGTCGCCGCGATGCAGACGTTCGTGGTCCAGAACCACGCCTACCAGGTGGTCGATCAGACCACCGAGGCGCAGCAGAGCCTGCGCGCCATCGCGAACCTGCTCGAGCACGACATCCGCCTGACGGGCTTCATGGTGCCCGAGGGCGCCGCCGCCTGCGCGCTCGACCAGACCAACGGTCCGGACACGCTGTGGGTCAGCGACGCCGACTCGATCAACCCGACCAGCCAGAACCGGCCGGCGCTCGGCGCCACCGTCACGGGCGGCTTCACCGGCGCGGTCAGCGTCCAGACGCTCAGCCTCGACAACGTCGTGCTCGACGGCACGCCGTTCTACGACACCAACGGCGACGGCGCCGCCGACTCGGACTTCCAGAACAACGGCGGCGTCATCGTGCTCGACGCCGACAACCCGACGCGCGGCACGGCCTGCGGGAACGTGACCGCGATCAACCCGGGCGGCAACACCATCACCGTCGACTTCAAGGCGGGAATCGGCGCGCCGCCGCCGGGCGACCGCATCGTGGCCGTGCCGGCGCACGTCTACGCGATCCTGCAGGGGGGCCCCGCGGCGGCGCCGACCTTCACGCTCACGCGCGACGGCATCGCGCTGGCGAACGACGTCGAAGACCTGCAGGTCGCGATGTTCTTCGACGTCAACAACGACGGGCAGATGGGCGCCCCGGCGGCGGAGAACCCCGGCAGCCAGGCGGGCAACCCCTACGTGTCGTCCGCCTGGGATCACCGCCAGCTGCGCGAGATCCGCCTCAACGTGGTGGTCCGCTCGCGCGAGGCCGACCTGAGCAACCGCTTCGACGGCCTCGCCCAGGCCACCGAGAACCGCCAGGCCGTCGTGGCGACGGACGGCTTCCGGCGCCGCGTGCACACCGCGACGGTGCGGTTGCGCAACGTCGGGTTCCGAGGAGTTGCGTCATGAAAAGCGGGGCGATGCGACGCGAAGCGGGCTCGGCCCTGATCGTGACGGTGATGATCCTGGTGCTGCTGGGCATGATCGGCCTCGCCGCGCTCGACACGGCGATGCGCGACCAGCAGGTGGCCGGCTACCAGAACCGCTCGAGCCTGGCCTTCTACGCGGCCGAGGCGGGCGTCGCGGACGCCAAGAACCGGCTGGCCGCGGTGTTCGCCACCAATGCGGTGGTGACGTTCCCGGCGATGGCCGCGGCGGTCCAGCTCGGCGATGCGGTGATCTTCCCGTACGGGCGGCCCCGCTACTTCGGCGACCCCGCGGCCGTGGGCGGCCAGGCGGTCCAGTACATGAACGCCGGCGCGCGCGACACCGCCGGCGGAAACGACCTGCGCGAAGGGCGCCAGCAGTGGTTCAACACGCTTTGGCGCATCCAGGTCGAAGGCCAGACGGCGGACGGCGCGAGCTCGCGCCTCGACGTGATGGCGACCAAGCAGCTCGCTGGCGGAAACGCGTACTGACGCGGACCGCCCGGGTGGACCGGAAGGCCTCGGAGGGGGTGAGGAGACCGCGATGACGACGACCAACCGACACAAGGCGCTCCTGGCGTTCGCGCTGCTCGCGGGGATCTGCGTGCCGCGCGACGCCGCCTGGTCGGCCGCCGCGGCGGGAGACGACACGGCGCTGTTCAGCGCCGCGGTGCCGCCGAACGTCATGCTGCTCCAGGACAACTCCGGCTCGATGAACAGCATCGTCTGGTACCCGGGCTTCGACCCGAGCCAGGAGTCGACCTTCGCCTGCAACCACAACAACGGCGGCTACACCGCCGACCAGGCGTGGACCAATCAAACCTCGGGCACCAAGTGCGGGACGACCCGCACCTACTACATCGACCCGCGCGTCAAGGCGCAGGGCCAGCAGACCCGCTACGACATGGCCTACCTGAACTGGCTCCACTCGCTGCCGAACGGCTCGCCGATCCTCACCGACATCGCGTCGACGACCAACGGCACCTACTCGGCGTGCCTGCAGGCCGAGGGCTTCACGTCCACCTATGCCAAGTACCAGCGCTCCCGCACCACGGCGGCGCGCGACGTGCTGCGCGACGTGGTGTGCCAGGTCAACCAGGCGGGCAACGTCCGCTTCGGGCTCGCCGAGTTCCGCATGCCGGGCGGCTCCAACGACCCGAACGGCGGCTTCGTGATCGTGCCGGTCCACAACTACACCGACAGCTACTCGCTGAACGGCTCCGCGAACTTGAGCCACGGGGCGCAGCTCGACAAGTACTTCGCGTCGATCGACGGCCTCACCTGGACGCCGCTCGCCGAGTCGCTGTTCCAGGTCTACACCTACTTCATGAGCCGCAGCTCGGCGAACCTGCCGCTGGGCAAGGACGGCTCGACCAAGTTCCCCGCCTACGTCTACAACACCAACGTGACCGGCAACTGGGGCGACGTCGGCTCCGGGTCGAACATTCCTCCGGATCCCCTCCAGTACTCGTGCCAGAAGAACTTCGTGATCATCATCACGGACGGCGAGCCGACGATGGACAACTTCGCCACCAACGTGAACACGGGTGACAACACGAACCAGGGCTTCGGGAACTTCGTGAGCAAGCTGATCGGCCCCTTCGCGGGCGACGTCGCGACGGCGCCCTTCGGCACGATCCCGAAGGTGCAGGGCCCCGACTGCGTGGATCCGCCGTCCAGCAAGTGCGCGCTGTACCTGGACGACGTGGCCGCGTTCATGCACCAGAAGGACTTCCGGCCCGACCTCACCGGCTCGCAGACCATCGACGTCTACACCGTCGGCTTCACCACCAGCCCGCAGGCGAACGACCTGCTCGGCAAGACCGCCGCCAAGGGTGGGGGCCTGTTCTTCCACAGCGACACCGTCGACGGCCTGGCGACCGCGATCGTCAACGACATCACCGACATCATCCAGAAGTCGCAGGCCTTCACCGCGGCCACCGTGCCCGCCACCCGTACCTCCTCGGGCGGCAACATCTACACCAGCTTGTTCATCCCGAACAACACGGCGTACTGGGAGGGCCATCTGCAGCTCTTCCAGTTCACCGCGTCGGGCGACATCCTCGACTCGAACGGCAACTGCGCGCTGCTGAATCCGACGCCGCCGGGCACCTGCCAGACCGGCCAGATCAATCCGAGCGCGCCCGCCTTCTGGGATGCGGCGAACCAGGTGCCGGCGCCCGCCAGCCGCAAGCTCTACACCTCGATGCCGAGCGGCTCGGTGTCGGTGCGCACCAACTTCGACACGGCCTCGCTCGGCGTCTCGGCGCTCGGCGACCCGTCGTCGGCGCTCGACGACCTCACCCTCCTCAACAAGCCCTCGTACCCGCTCAGCCAGGCGACGAGCGCCGCGATGCTCGCGCAGGAGATCATCCAGAACGCCCGCGGCTGCCAGTTCGGTACCGGTGCAGCCGGTGAGCCCGGCTGCGCCACGCGGAGCCCGCTGCTCGGCGACATCTTCCACTCGAACCCGATCGTGGTCGGAACGCCGCAGGGCTTCCTGACGGACACCTCGTACGGGGCCTTCCGCACCACCTACGCGACGCGCACCAAGGTGATCTACGCCGGCGCGAACGACGGCTTCCTGCACGGCTTCCACGCCGGCGACTGGCAGACGAGCCCGCCGGCGACCCAGGCCGGCTACGACCGCGGCACGGGTGCCGAGCTGTTCGGCTTCATGCCCTGGCCCGCGCGGCGCAACATCCGCTACATGGCCACCGAGAGCGGCTCGCGCACCTACTACTTCGTGGACGGCTCGCCGGCCGTGGCGGACGTGTGGTTCTACTCGACGGCGACGCAGACCGCGAAGGCGTCGGACGGCAGCGAGTGGCGCACCGTGCTGATGGGCGGCCTGCGCCAGGGCGGCAACGCCTACTACGCGCTCGACGTCACCAATCCGTCGTCGCCGAGCTACCCGGCCTACCTCTGGGAGTTCCCGGCCGAGGGCTCGCCCTCGTCGCTGACGAGCTACATGGGCCAGACCTGGGGCCAGCCGATCATCACCAAGATCAAGGTCCGGATCGCCGGCCAGGCCTACGAGCGCTGGGTCGCGATCGTGAGCGGCGGCTACGACAAGACCAGCGACCCGAACGACGCGGTCAACTACAGCGCCAGCTCGAAGGCCGGCCGCGCGATCTTCGTGATCGACCTCAAGACCGGCAGGATCCTGGGCCAGAAGGAGTTCAACGCCGCGGCGCCGGCCAGCGACCCGACGTCGCAGATGCTGTACGCCATCGCGTCGACGCCGGCGGTGTATGACCTCGACGGCGACGGCTTCGCCGACGTGATCTACGTGGGCGACCTGGGTGGCAACGTCTGGAAGTGGGTCATCACCGACGACGTGGCGCACGGCAACTACGGCACCGACCCGATCAACTCGACCGGCGACGTGCTGCAGCCGAACTGGAAGTTCAAGAAGTTCTTCCAGGCGACGCCCACGCCCAGCGACCCGCTCGGGGTCGCGGTCAGCGGCGTCACCTACTACAAGAGCTTCTTCTACGCCCCGGCGGGCACCTTCAAGAGCTCGACGCTGTGGCTGAGCTTCGGCAGCGGCGAACGCGCCAACCTGCAGCGCGCGGGTAACGCCTCGACCGACGCCGAGAACAACCGCTTCTACTCGATGACCGACACCGATCCGTTCGAGCGGTTGGCGACGCCGAATCCGACGCTCACCGAGCAGAACCTCTACGACACCACCAGCATCGGGACCTGTCCGGCGCTGACCAACTACCGCGGCTACTTCTTCAAGGCCGCGGACAGCGAGAAGTTCGTCACGGACATCGACTTGTTCGCGTACTACGTGATCACGTCCTCGTTCACGCCGCAGGCCAGCAGCGATCCGTGCGGATCGGGCGGCACCGGCACGCTCTACATCTTCCGGGTGTACTGCGGCGAGGGCTACTTCCCGGGCAGCGGCCCGGCCACCCGGCAGCTCGTGATGGGCGCGGGGATGCCGACCGACCCGAGAGTGTCCGTGAGCCCGAACGGCACGCGCGTGATCGTCACGCAGCAGAACGGCCAGATCGACAACCCGGCGGGTCCGTCGCAGACGGCGAACGGGCTGGGCCAGCTCTACTGGCGGGAGATCAACCAATGACGATTCGACGAATCTGGCTCGGGGCCTCGCTGGCCCTCGCGGTTGCGGGAGCGGCGCCGGCGCACGCGGAAACGCACGGCAACGCGCTGATCGAGTCCGTGCAGGTTCGGGAGAGCCTCGTCGTGCTCAACGGCAAGCCCTTCCGCGTGGGCGAGCACACGGCGATCGCCGGCAAGGGCAACAAGCGCTTGACCCTGGCCGAGCTGCCGAGCACGGACCGCGGCGCGACGATGGACCAGGCGGCGGTGTACTACGAGGCCGACGACGAGACTCAGGGCGCGCCGCTGCTCTACCGATTGGAGCTCACCGGGGCCGTCCCGCGCTGAGCGCGAAGCGCGCGTGGCGTCGGCGACGGGTGCGGGGAGCGGGGGGGAGCCATGAAGAGAGCCAAGACGATCGCAGCGGGCGTCGCGTGCGCGGCGCTCGCGGCGCTGGCCGGCTGCGGCGGCGAGGAGAAGGCGACGGCGACGGGCCGCTCGATGAGCGCACCGGCTCAGGCGACCGCGCGCCAGGGGAACGCGGCCCCGCAGGTCACGCACCTCTCCATCGAGCCGCGCGAGCCGAAGCCCGGCATGTCGGTGGTGGCGCGCGCCGAGGCCAAGGACCCCGACGGCGACGCCGTCCACTTCGAGTACCTGTGGAGCGTGGACGGGCAGCGCGTCGAAGGGCGCGGGGCCTCGCTGCTGGTGCCCGAGGTGCCCAAGGGCACGCCGATCGAGGTCGAGGTCGTGGCGAGCGACGGGCGCGAACGCAGCGAGCCGATGCACGTGCGGGCCCGCGTCGGCAACCGCCCGCCGGTGCTCACGAGCGTCAAGCTCGACCCGCCCGACGCGGTGCGGATCGGCAAGGAGGTCGTCGCCGTCCCGGATGCGCACGACCCCGACGGCGATGCGATCCACTTCCGCTACGAGTGGCGCGTGAACGGCCAGCCGGTGCGCGGCGACCGCGAGCGCTTCGCGACCAACGGCCTGCACCGCGGCGACCACATCGAGGCCCGCGTGGTGGCGAGCGACGGCGATGAGCAGAGCCCGCCGAGCGACAGCCCCGTTGTGCAGGTCGCCAACACGGCGCCGCTGATCACCTCGACGCCGCCGACGAGCGCCGGCACCGACGGCTCCTTCCGCTATGCGGTCGAGGCGCGCGATCCCGACGGCGACGTCAACCTGCGCTACCGGCTCGGCAACGCGCCCGCGGGCGCGCACATCGACCCCGTGATGGGCGAGTTCACCTGGAAGCCGACCCGCGATCAGGTCGGGACGCAGACGATCGAGGTCGTGGTCGAGGACGGCCACGGCGGCGAGACGCACCAGAAGTTCGAGGTGAGCGTCCGCGAGGTGGTGGCGAACCAGGGCGACGAGGGCGCCAGCCCGCAGCCGAAGATGGTGTACGGCCGGGCGCGCGCCGCGGCGCAGAAGAAGCAGCAGCAACAGCAGGACCAGGAGCAGGAGCAGGCGCCGGCCGAGCCGCCGGCGGCGCCGGAGCAGCCGTAGCTCAATCGCGGATCTCGTACTCCTTGAGCTTGTAGAGCAGCGCGCGGTGGCTGATGGCGAGGATGCGCGCCGCGTGGGTGCGGTTGCCGCCGGTGGCGCGCAGTGCGCGCCGGATCACCTCGATCTCGGCCGCGCGCCGCGCGCGGCGCAGCGAGAGCTCGCCGCCGTCCGCGTCCGCCCCGGCGCCGGGCTCCGGGTGCACCACGTTGGCGGGCAGATCGCGCAGGCCGATCTGATCGGCGCTGGCGAGGATCACGGCGCGCTCGATCACGTTCTCGAGCTCGCGCACGTTGCCCGGCCAGTGGTGGGCGACCAGACGCTCGAGGGCGTCCTCGTCGATCCCGCGCACCGGCTTTCCGAGCGCCCCGCGGAACTGCGCGAGGAAGTGGTCGACGAGCAGCGGCACGTCCTCGCGGCGCTCGCGCAGCGGCGGTACCTCGACGCGCAGCACGTCGAGCCGGTAGAAGAGGTCCTCGCGGAAGCGGCCCGCGGCGACCTCGGAGCCGAGATCGCGCGCCGTGGCCGCGATCACCCGCACGTCGACGGAGCGCGACTTCGACTCGCCGAGCGGCCGCACCTCCTCCTCCTGGAGCACGCGCAGCAGCTTCACCTGGAGCGGGAGCGGGAGCTCGCCCACCTCGTCGAGAAACAGCGAGCCACCGTCGGCTTCGACGAAGAGCCCGCGGCGCGCGCGGTCGGCGCCGGTGAAGGCGCCCTTGGCGTGTCCGAACAGCTCGCTCTCGAGCAGCGCCTCGGGGATCGCGCCGCAGTTCACCGCCACGAAGGATTCCGCGCGCCGCGGCGACTGCGCGTGGATCGCGCGCGCCAGCACCTCCTTGCCGGTGCCGCTCTCGCCCTGCAGCAGCACGGTCGCCTTGAACTCCGCGGCGCGCTCGATCAGCTCGAGGACCGCGATCATCCGCTCCGACGCGGCGACGATCGGCCGCTCGCCGACGGCGCGCTCGACCTCGCGCTGCAGCAGCTGGTTGGCGCGGCGCAGCCGCTCGCGTTCGGTCGCCTTGCGGATCGCGAGCAGCGCCTCCGAGGGCTGGAACGGCTTCGCGAGATAGTCGTAGGCGCCGCGCCGCATCGCCTCGAGGGCGAGCTCCTCGGTGCCGTAGGCCGACATCAGGATCAGCGTCGCTTCGGGGCGGCGCCGCGCGAGCTCGGGCAGCAGCTCGAGGCCGTCCTGGCCCGGCATGCGCAGGTCACACAGCACGATGTCGGCGGCGCAGTCGTCGAGGCGCGCAAGCGCCTGCGCACCGTCCGCGGCGGTGGCGACCTCGAAGCCCTCGGCCCCGAGCACCAGGGCGAGGCTGTCCCGCAGGGACTCGTCGTCGTCGACGATCAGCACGCGCTGCGACATCGCCCGTGCTCATCGGACGGCCCCGCACGCGGTCTGAGCGGGGGGCGCCCCCGGGGCTCCGGGCCGGCCGGCGCGCTCCGGTAGACGAGCCAGCGGGCTGCGTAGGCGAGCCAGCGGGCTGCGCTGCGGGCAATCCCCCTGCGACCTGCCTCAAGTCCGCGTCCGCATGGACCGATAGTCCCGACGGGCGCGCCGCGCAGCGGACCGAGGGGGGAATTTCGGTCCTGTGCGGCAGGGGAGGCCGCGTGCCGCGCAACAATGTCCAGCGCTATCGCGAGGCACTCATGATGAGCAAGGCGGAGCTCGCCCGCAAGGCGGGGCTGTCGACGCTCACCATCGATCGGGTCGAGGCAGGGCGACCGTGCCGTCTCGACACCAAGCGGAAGATCCTCCTCGCTCTCGGCAAACGGATTTCCGACAAGGACGAGATCTTCGCAACGGAGGCGGGAGAGCTCTCCCTCGAGCTCTCAGCCGCCGAACCGGAAGTCGAAGGCGCCCGCTGATCGCATCAGCGGCGCACGAGGAGAGCGGTCCGTGCAGCTTCCTTTCCTAAAACTTCGATCGAAGTCGATCGTCGGGCTCGACATCGGGTCGTCGTGCGTGAAGGCCGTCGAGCTGGCCCCGCGCGGCAACGGCTTCGAGCTCCTGCACCTGGGCGTCGCCCCGCTGCCGCACGACGCCATCGTCGAGGGCGCGTTCCTCAACTCGGGCGCGATCGTCGACGCGATCCGCGAGGCGCTCGAGCGCTCCGGCTCGCGGGCCAAGAACGCCGCCGCGGCCGTCTCCGGGCACTCGGTGATCGTGAAGAAGATCAGCGTGCCCGCGATGACCGTCGAGGAGCTCGAGGAGTCGATCCGCTGGGAGGCGGAGCAGTACATCCCCTTCGACGTGAACGAGGTGAATCTCGACTTCGAAGTGCTGCAGCACGGCGACTCGGAGCGGCCGATGGAGGTGCTGCTGGTCGCCGCCAAGAAGGATCTGATCGACGACTACGTGAACCTGATCACCGAGGCGGGCCTGGCCCCCGCGGTGATCGACGTGGCCGGCTTCGCCGCCGAGAACGCCTTCGAGGCGAACTGCCAGCCGGGCGCCGACGAGGTGGTCGCGGTCGTCAACATCGGGGCGCAGGTGGTGAACATCAACGTCGTCTCGGGCGGCGTTCCCGCGTTCACGCGCGATGTCGCCGCGGGCGGCAACCAGTACACCGCTGAGATCCAGCGCGCGCTCTCGATCGGCTTCGACGAGGCCGAGCGCATCAAGATCGGCGAGCCGCACTCGCGCGACTCGCAGGACGTGGTGCCGCAGGAGGTCGAGCAGGCGATGCGCTCGATCACCAGCAACCTGGTGGGCGAGATCGCCCGCTCGCTGGACTTCTTCGCCGCGACGGCGGCCGACACCCGCATCCAGCGCGTGGTGCTCGCCGGCGGCAGCTCCCGGGTCCCGGGCCTCGACGTGATGTTCCGCGAGCGCACCGGCCTCGAGGTCGAGACGTTGAACCCGCTGGCGAAGATGCTGCCGTCGTCGCGCTTCGACCCGGAGTTCCTGGCGCAGGTGGGCCCCTCGCTCGGCGTGGGCGTCGGACTGGCGCTGCGGAGGGTGGACGAGTCGTGATTCGCATCAATCTCCTTCCGGTTCGCGAGGCGCGCCGCAAGAACGAAGTGCGGCAGCAGCTGATGATCCTGGCTTCCAGCCTGGTCGGGGCGATCCTGGTCGCAGGCGTCACCCAGCACCTGATGGACTCGAGGATCGAGGACGCGCACCAGCGCGTGAAGGCGCTCGAGGCGCAGCTGCAGCAGTTCAAGCCGCAGCAGGAGCAGGTCGACGCCTTCAAGCAGAAGAAGGCCGAGATCGAGCAGAAGCTCACCGTGATCGAGCGGCTCGAGCGCTCGCGCTCGGGTCCCGTGCACATCCTCGACGAGCTCGCGAGCCGCACGCCGGAGCGCGTGTGGCTCACCAACCTGAACGCCAACAACGGCCAGGTGGAGCTCACCGGGATGAGCCTCGACAACGAGCTGATCGCGCTGTTCCTGACCTCGCTCAACGACTCGCCGTACTTCGCGAACGTCGAGCTCGGCGAGACGGAGCTGAAGACGGTGAAGGAGCTGAAGCTGAACACCTTCAAGATCCACGCGCAGCTCGAGTCACCCGACGCGCCGGCCGGGCAGCCGGCGCCGCCGCAGCCCGCGGCGGGGAAGGCCGCGCCCAAGGCGGCGTCCGCCAGCGCGGCGCTGTCGAAGTCCGCTTCCCGCGCGGCCGGGCTGTAGGAGGGACGCAGCGATGGCAATGCAACTCGGACTCGGCTCGGTCCAGGCGCAGCTCGAACGCTTCGCCAAGCTGCCGCGGCCGTACCGCGTGGCGGCGATCCCGGTGCTCGTGATCGGCGTGCTCGCGATCTACGTCTACGTGTTCTTCCTGCCCGCGCGCGCCACGCTGGCGGTCGTGGAGAACCAGGAGCGCGAGGCGCAGCGCAAGGTGAGCGAGGTGCGCGCGATCGTGGCGAACCTGGCCGCCTTCGACCAGGAGCTCACCGACCTCGAGAAGAAGCTCACGCAGGCGCTGCGCACGCTGCCGGACTCGAAGGAGCTGCCGGTGCTGCTCACCGACGTGTCGAGCCTCGGCAAGGACTCGGGCCTCGAGTTCAAGCTGTTCCGGCCGCAGGACGAGATCGCGCGCGACTTCTACGCCGAGGTTCCCATCGAGATCGAATTCAGCGGCGGGTTCCACGACATCGCCGGCTTCTTCGACAAGATCTCGAAGCTGCCGCGCATCGTGAACGTGAATCGGCTCGAGATGACGCCCGCCGACAGGGACGGGGAAGGCACGCGGCTGATCGTCAAGGGCCAGGCGACGACGTTCCGCTTCCTCGAACGAGACGCGGCCGCCAAGGGGCAGCAGCCCGGCGCCGCGCCGCAGAAGCCCGGCGCAGCGGCGCCCAGCGCCGCCGCCGCGTCGCAGCCGCACGGAGGTCGGTCGTGAGGTGGAAAATCTTCGGAGGGGTCCTCGCCGCGCTGGCGCTGGTCGTCGGTTGCGACAAGAGCAACCAGTCCGCGCCGTCGGTGAAGGACTACGAGCAGAAGCGCGCCGAGCTGCTGAAGCGGCCGGCGGGCGGTCCCACCGGCGTGGCGGGGCGCGCGATCAAGCCCGCCGCCAAGGACGGCGGGGCGGGGCTCGTCGCGAGCAACGCCTCGTACAGCTACGACCCGACCGGCAAGCGCGATCCGTTCCGCTCCTTCATCGCCGAGCAGCAGCAGGCGCGGGCCAAGGAGGAGCGCGGGCCGCTCGAGCAGTTCGATCTCAGTCAGTTGACCGTCGTCGCCGTGGTCTGGGGCACGGAACGCCCGCGCGCCCTGGTCCAGGATCCGTCGGGCCGAGACTACGTGGTGCAGGAAGGCACCCCGATCGGCAAGAACACGGGCACCGTACTCCGCATCCACGACACCTCCGTGCTGGTCCGCGAAACCTACGTCGACTACCTCGGCGCGCAGACCACCAAGGAGATCGAGATGCGGGTCAAGAATGCGACCCAGGGAGGGTGAGGTTCGATGGCCACCGATAACGCTCGACTCGGAAGCTCCATCGCCGTTGCTGGAGCCCTGTTGGGGCTCTGGCTCGGGCTCGCGCCGACGGCGACGTCAGAGAACGCCGGGGCCACCGATCCGTGGGCGCATGCCGCGGTGTCGGCGGGTCCCGCAGATGCGGCGAAGCCGGCGGAGCCGGCCGCTCAGCCCGCGGACGCGAACGCGCAGCCGGCCCCGGCGGCTGCGGCTCCGGCCGAGCCCGCGGCCGCGAGCGCGCCGATGGCGCCCGCCAAGCACCTGCTCGCGGTGAAGCCCGACGGCTCGGCGTCCGGCACCGTGATCCATCTGCAGGCCGACGGCTCGCTCGCCGGCTTCCAGAGCTTCGCGCTGCGCGACCCGGCCCGCCTGGTGATCGACCTGCCCGGCGTGCAGAGCGGCCTCGCTCAGAACGCCGTGTCGGTCGGAACCGCGCAGGTCCAGCGCGTCCGCGTCGCCGCCCACGACGGCAAGCTCCGCGTCGTGATCGACGCCGGTCAGAACGGCGCCGCCTTCGAGAAGCGCCAGGTGCTTCCCGTCGCCGACGGCCTGGTCGTGGCGATCGGCGAAGGCGAGGGCGTGCAGCAGGCGATCTCGGCGGCGCAGTCCGGCCAGCCGGCGCCCCAGGCCGACGCGGCGAAGTCCACGACCAAGACCGCAGCCCACAAGGGCGGCGCCGAGGTCGAGCACGTCGAGTTCACGACCGGCTCCGATGCCGACCATCTGGTGGTGTCGAGCGACCGGCCCGTGGAGTTCCACATCCTGAAGCCCGACGCGGACACGCTGATGCTGGTGGTCCCCGGCGCGCACCTGGGTGCCGACGCGAAGACCAAGATCGCGCCCGACGCGGGCGGACCGGTCGCGCTGGTGAGCGCCTTCGAGCAGCCGGGCCTGAAGAAGCCCGAGGTGCGGGTGGTGGTGAAGCGCGCCAGCGGCCTCGAGCCGTCGGTGCACCGCGAGGGCAACAGCATCTCGCTCGCCTTCGACCGCAGCAAGGGCGTCGCGGCGGCGCTTCCGGTCGATCAGTCCGGCGCGCCGGCCAAGATGGCCGAGGCGGCGAAGCCCGCCGAGGCCGCGAGCGCGCCGGAGGCACCGGCCGCCAAGCGCGCCAAGGGCGAGGGCAAGTTCGGCAAGCCCGGCACGCCGCCGCCGGCGGCGCTCGCCAAGGGCGGCGAGGCCGAGGATTCGGTGTCGATGCTCGAGGAGGGCGGTCTGCTCGACGGCAAGGAGTACGTCGGCCGGCGCATCTCGCTCGACTTCAAGGACGTCGACATCCGCGACGTGCTGCGGCTGATCGCGGACGTGTCGGACCTGAACATCATCGCCGGCGACGAGGTCTCCGGGAACGTCACGATCCGCCTGGTCGACGTGCCCTGGGACCAGGCGCTCGACGTGATCCTGCTGACCAAGGGCCTCGGCTTCGTGCGCGTGGGCAACGTGCTGCGCATCGCGCCCGCCGACACGCTCAAGCAGGAAGAGGAGGCGCGCCTGCAGGAGCGCCGCGCCAAAGAGAAGCTCGAGGACCTGGCGGTGAAGCTGCAGCCGGTGAACTACGCCAAGGTCGACCAGGTCGCGGGTCTGGTGAAGCGCCTGCTCACGCCGCGCGGCTCGGTCGACGTCGACAAGCGCACCAACACGCTCGTCATCAAGGACATCAGCTCGGTGATCGACGAGGCCACCGCGCTGGTGAAGGCGATCGACACCCAGACGCCGCAGGTGATGATCGAGTCGCGCATCGTGGAGGCCAACCTCGACTTCTCGAAGCAGATCGGCGTCGAGTGGGGGGCCGGCTCGCAGCCGGACACCGACGAGAAGGACTTCACGATCGGCGGGATGAAGCCCGTCACGGCGCAGACCACGTCGTTCCCGTTCAACCAGGCCAACAACGTCGTGGTGACCAACCCGATGACGATGACCCCGGGTGGCGTGCTGAACCTCGGCTCGTTCCTGCTCAACGACAAGTTCAACGTCGACCTGCGCATCGCCGCGGCCGAGCTGAACGGCGAG
>Ga0335070_10000977_pt1 | contig 32739 bp, 25 predicted proteins | sample Lox_Sample_13_FD_206722 | JGI IMG/M metagenome (GOLD analysis project Ga0335070, IMG submission 206722) | Soil microbial communities from Loxahatchee National Wildlife Refuge, Florida, United States - Lox_Sample_1.3 | ecosystem: Environmental > Terrestrial > Soil > Wetlands | place: USA...
TGGCGCTCCGCCTCACCGCAAGCGAGAGGGAGACGCGCGTGGTGGCCGCCGAGAAGCTCGAGAGCCAGAAGCTGCTGGGCTTGAGCTTCCAGGAAAAGGGCATGCTCGACATGGCGCTGGCGACGTTCAACAAGCTGCCATTCACCGAGGACCTCAAGCTCATCTACCTGAACCTTGGCCTGGACTACGAGAACCGCGGGCAGCGCGACAAGGCGTTCATCGTCTACAAGAAGATCTTCGAGATGGACCCCTCCTTCCAGGATGTGGGCCACCGCATGGAGCGCCTGAGCCAGCTCGGCACCGGGTTCGGCCTGCCCACGGGGGTTTCGGCCCGGGTAGGGGCCGCGCAGCCACCTGCGCAAGCGATCCCCGAGCCATCGGCGCCCACCGTTCTGACCCCACCCGTAGGATTCGCCGTTTCGGTGCCCGAAGTCCCGCCCCCGGCTCAGTCGACCCTGTCGGCGCCCGGCCCGGGCCCAGTTGAGCCGTTCGGCGTAGCTGGGGCGACGGCACCGATGTCACCCCCGCAGCGCACGCCGCTCCCGAGCGCGGTCTCCGTGGGTCCCTACACACCCGTACCCGGCGGGCCAGTGCTGCCCGGGGCACGCTTCGGCCGGTATGAGGTCGAGAGCCACCTCGGGCGCGGCGGCATGGGGGACGTGTACCTGGTGCGCGACACGGTCATCAACCGCCGCGCGGCCCTCAAGACGATCCGGCCCGATCCGGAATTCGACGCGACCGAGATCATCGAGATGCGCCAGCGCTTCTACCGCGAGGCCCAGACCGCCGGCAAGCTGACGCACCCCAACATCGTGACCGTCTACGACGTGGGCGAAGATCTCGGAATGTCCTACATCGTGATGGAGTACGTCGAGGGACACACGCTCGCACGGCTGATGAAGGAGCAGCGCTTCAGCGTCGCCCAGATCAAGCACGTCATCTTCAACGCCGCCATGGGGCTCGACTACGCCCACGAGAACGGGGTCTTCCACCGCGACGTGAAGCCCGACAACGTGATGGTCTCCAAGAGTGGTCAAGTGAAGGTCATGGACTTCGGGATCGCGCGACTCGTGGAGTCGAATCTGACACGGACCGGGGACGTCATGGGGACGCCCGCGTACATGTCCCCGGAGCAGGTCGGTGGCCAGAAGGTCGATGCCCGCAGCGACATCTTCTCGCTCGGCGTGGTTCTCTATGAGCTCCTCACCGGCAAGAAGCCTTTCTTTGCCGAGACGATCCCCTCGCTGATGCTGGCGATCGCCAGGGCGGAGCCTACCCAGCCCTCGACGGCCGACGGACGTGTGGACGCCGCCTGGGACGGGATCCTGCGCAAGGCGCTGGCCCGGAACCGCGACGAGCGCTACGCGACCGCCAGGGAGTTCGCCCAGGCGGTCAGGGACGCCCCGGTCCGCTGAATGGCACGCAACCGAAACAACAGGGGCGGCCGGTTTCTCCGGCCGCCCCTGTTTTCTCCTGCCTGAGCTCAGACGAACTCAGCTAGCGTGTCCGGCGACTGGCACCTACGGGCAGGGGCTGCCCCACGTGTACACCTTGCCGCCAATCACGCGCGTGGTGCAGGAATTGATGCCGCTCGAGACGTAACCTTCGCCGAACTGCCCGCTTCCGAGGTCCAGTAGCCCCGAAGCTGTATCCAGCTTGAGGCTCAGCTTCGCGACGTCCGTCACGATCATGCCGCTGCAGCATGGGGGCGTGGGATTGAACGAGCACAGATCGAGGGTGGACTGGCTCTCGTTGAACTGTGTGGAGACGACCTCGCCTGTCAGGGAGTCGGACGTGAAATCCCACGCGCAGCCCTTGAAGTTGATCGTCTCGACTCTCTGAGCGGCCTGGAACGGGTTGACGTTGAAACCGAGGCCCGTAACCGCGAACGACTTGGAGCAGAAGCCCTTCTTGAGCGCGATCGACTGCAGAACCGGCGCCTTCTTTCCCTGGACGACGAGCCAGAACTCGTAGTTGTTCAGCGAGCCGTAGGCAACCTTGACCGCCCTTTCGTGGCATGAGTTCTGCCCGAGACCGAGCACGGGGTCCCCGGCACAGGGGGCGTAGAACTGGTTGGCCGGCACGCTCACCACGATGTTGTTCGCCGTGACAACGGTGGCGATGTAATCCACGTTGCCCGTGATCCTGTACTTGATCCCGGTGAAGTCACCGGACCCCGCGCAATCGCTTGGCGTGGCGCTGGCGACCGGGCACGGCCCGGCGATGACCTCCACTGTCGGGGTGAAGCTGGAACACCCGCCCGTGGCCATCGCGGCCGGCGCAGCGAGCAGCCCTGCAAGCCCCACAAGAATCAAACCCCAGAACAACTGCCGATTCCGCATCTCCGATTCTCCTTTCGCCTTTGCGGTTCGCTGCAAGGTGTTGCCTTCTCCACTCGCCACAGGTTTCGAAGGGAACGGTCCCCTGTTGTTGACCTACGGGAATGCCACCACGATCCGCGTGTAGACCACCCTCCCCGGGCGGATGCCGAGGTTTTTCGAATCGGTGGCCTCGTACGTCGATTTCTCGTCGGTGAGGTTGTTCACTCCGGCCACGATGTAGCCGTAGCGCTTCGGCAGAACGTAGCGAACCGCCCCATCGAGCACCCAGAAGCTCCGGCTCCCAGGTAGAAACTCAAGACCGTTCGCCGGCCTGAACTCGCCGTCCTGCATGAGGTAGGTCCCCCCCACCATGGCACCGAACCCAGACGGGAGGAAGAACCGCACCGAGAGCGGCACGCGCTGGGTCTTTGCCTTGCTATACGAGAGGTAGAGCTCGGGGTCCCTCTCGAAGTCCTCGTACTGGTACTCCGCCGCAAGTCCTAGCCAGCGGGCCGGGGCAGCGAACAGGTACGCGCGCGCCATCTTCTCGTTCCCAGGCTTATCCGCGACCGTCCATGTGACGCCGTTCTCGAGCAACAGATGAGGGATCGTGAGGTCCCTTGCGGTGTACTCGAGCCCCCCAAAGAGCCTGCTGTCGAACCTCTGGTCGAGGGCTGCGCCCCAGACGTCCGACTTGGTTGCGCTGGGGTCGTCGTAGAACTGGTTGAAGCCCGCCACCTGGGTTGGTTCAAGTGTCTGGTCCGTTATCAGCGTGCGCTTGAGCGCCCTGAACCACGCCCCGCGCAGCGTTGTACCGGACCCGAGGTTCCACGTCAGCCCCACCTTGGGGTTGAACTGGTCCTTCTTGCCGAGCACGGGCGGAGGCTCGATCGGAAACGGCTCTCCCGGCACGTCTGGTGTCTGGTAGTTCTCGAAGAACGTTCCGTCCTCATCGTAGCGGTCCTCGCTCGCGCCCAGCGTCAAGGTCAGGTTGGCATGAAACGACCAGTACAGATACGCGTACAGGTTCGTGTGCCTGGTCGTTGAGTCCCCGGTCGTGATGTCGGTGAACCCCAATGCCGGGTCCTCGAGCGCGAACGTGTCGATCTCGTTCGAGCGGATATCGAAGTAGCCTGCCCCTGCCACGAGCTTCAATGCCGGCCCACGTGCCTGAACCTGGCCTTCACCGCTGTCGGACTTTTCCTTCCGGCCCACGGCAAACCTCTGTCCCAGATCCGGATCCGGCAGGGCGAAGTCGATCTCTTTGTCCGCGTGCATGTACGACGCGAGGAGAACGGTGCCGGGGCCGAGATCCTGGCGTAGGCCGATCCGCGCGTTGGTGAGAGTGTCCGTCTCGCTTTGGTACCGGCTGTAGTCATCCTCGAAGAAGTGCAGGCCGAGATCCCCGGTCTTCAGGCCGCGGTACCGAACCTCGGCCTGGAGGCTTGTACTGGGGCTGAGCACCGCCTGAAGGAAGCCGTCGGCGATCTTGTCGTCCTGGGAGTTGTTCTCCCGGAAGCCGTCGGTCTTGAAACCGCTGTACCCGACGCTGTAGGAGAACTTCTTGGTGATTCCCGAGATGATCACGTCCCCGCCCGCCGTGCTGTCGCTGCCGCCCATGAAGTCGGCCTGGACGTTCGCCTGGTCGCGGTTGAAGAGCGGGTTGAACTCGTTGAAAGCGAGAACACCGGGACCCTGCGAGGCGATGAGGAGCAGGTTGCTCTCCCCGAGGCGGGGCTGGATCGGCGTGAAATTGAGGGGCTGAAGCATCTGCGACTGGAACAGCTCGCTGACCCTGGCTATTTCGTGTCGGGGCAGAACCGCGTAGGAGTCGGCCAGGAGGCGGTGGGCGGAGAAGTTGCTCGGATCGATGTTCACCGACTTCCACCCCTCGACCAGCGCGAGATCCTGGAAACCCAGGTCCGAGAAGACGCGGCCGAGGCTCGCGCTGCGCGCTGCGAGGTCCGAATCGAGCATCAGCCGCGACCGGTATACGGCCCGGTTGTCGTTGAGTTCGATGGCCTTCTCGACGCTCTCCAGGGCCTCCACGGGGCGGTTCGTGGTCTGCTTGGCGATCGCGTCGTATAACCAAGGCGTCGGGTCGTGCGGATCCAGGCTCTTTGCGACGTCGTACTCCCGCTCGTCCATGTTGTTGCGCTTCGCCTCGAAGTACGCCTTGCCCAGGTAGCTCCGAACCAGTGCCTGGCCGGGGTCCAGTCCGACCGCCACCTCGAGCTCCCTGGTGCCGTCGTTCAGGTCGCCCTCGCGGATCTTGGCGAGGCCCAGGCCTAACCTAGGAAGCGGGTCGTCCTGATCGAAGGAGATTGCCTTCTGGAAGGCCGCCTTGGCCTCGCGCGTCTGCACCCGGCTCAGATAGGCGAACCCCAGGACGGTCTGCGTGCGGGAGAGGTTTGGCTCGAGCGCGACTGCCTTCTGCGCCGCCACCAGCGCCTGGCTCAGGTACCCGAGCGACGAGCGGACCTCCGCAAGCCTGGCCCAGGCCAGCGCATCGTTGGGCGCGAGCTGCACCGCCTTCTCGAGGCTCTCGCGGGCGCCCGCTAGGTCGAACTTCGCCTGTCGAGCGTAGGACTGGGCGACGAGCGCGGCGGCCGAGCGCGGGCCGGTGCTGACGGCCCGGTCCGCGATCGGGAGGGCGCGATCGATCCGGTTGTCTGCGACGGCCATGATGACCTGCAACGCGAGCGCTTCGGCGCTGTTGGGCGCCAGACCCAGGGCCGTATCGATGTCCTCCCGCGCCTGCTCCACGCTCCCGGCGGCCAGCAGCAACGAGGAACGATAGGTGAAGAAACGTGCGTCCCGGATGTCCTTCACGGGAACGCCCTCAAGGCTGTCGAGGGCGGTCCCGAGATCACCTTTGCGGTAGGCCTCCACCGACTCCCGGACCTTCGCCTGCCACGCCTGGCCTTCGCCTAGCTCCCCGGGGTGCGTGAAGAGGACCGGTTGGTAGTAGAGCGCCCACTGGACCGCGTCCTGCGGACGCACCCGCGCGCTTCGCGCGGGCACCATGCCTTTCTTGCCAACCGCCGCCTCGCCCGCCTCAAGGGTGACGCTCCCGGTATTGGTTGTTGCCTCCACCCGCCCCTCGAGAACGGCCATCCGTGTTTCGTCGCCATCCGCGGCGACGGCGAAGCTCAGCTCGGTGCCCCGGATGGCCGCAATGGTGCTGCTGGTGGCGAACCGAGTCGTCTGCTCCTTGAAGCGAACGACGTGTGCCCACAGCCTGCCGAAGAAGAGCTTGATGTCGCGTTGGCCGGCGCTCTCGTTGATCTGGACCCGGGAGTCGGGGCCGACCCTGAGCACCGTGCCATCGGAGTTGAAGCGAACGGTCGCCCGGCCCTGTTTGGTGATGAGAATGTCGTCCAGTTCCAGGGGCATGGATGGCGTTAGCTGCTCCGTTTTCCCGAGCCGGATGATCACGACCCGGCCGCTGGCAGCCTCGAGGGTCGCGATCTGTTGCGCGCTGGCGGTCGCTGGCGCGGCGGTAGTCGGCGAAGGGCCGGGGGACGCGACCCCACGGGCCACCGCGGGTACGCAGAACACGGCGATCCCTGCAAGCGCGGCAAGCTTCTTTAAGCGACCGGTGCGGTTTGGTTCAGCCATCGCCTCTCTCCCTTCCTCCAAGTCGGAAAACCAGCCACCGCATGGTGTCTGGAGAAGCAGCCAAAGTGCATTGCGGGTGCGGACGGGGACAGTTCGACGCCGCGAAGCGCGGGTGCAGCCGGCCCGCAGACGCTCGTTGAGACGAAGAATCCGCGCGAAAATCGAACCCTCCGTGGAGACTTCGTACTTTTTCCTTGCCGTTGTCTGCGAGAAATATGAGCCTCACTATCCAAATAGTCAATCTCGCGCAACCGACCAAGCCCACGCTACATTCCCGGCCGACGTGATGAGCGTCCTCCCCACCCGCGACAGAGGCGCGCAGGCGTGCGCCCAGGGTCCATGCCCCGCCGGTACTGGCCCGGCGGAGGCCGTGAGGGACCCCCGGTCACGTCCAGGCCCCGGAGAAGGGTCAGCGTCGGCGTTGAGTGAGGGAGGCTTGGGACACCGAGCCCTGTGTAACGGCGCCCTCACCTCGTGGGTTTGGCCAAGCGAATCCCCTCACTCGGCGGGGCCCCGAGACCACCTGGAGACCCGCCGGTCGCCAGGGCGCTGGCTGCCTTTGACTTTGCCTTTCGGGCCTCTTGACTGCGGGTCGGCGGGAGGCCTGAAATAGACTCACTCTCCATTTGGTTGGTGTTGCTTGAGAGGAACTAAGTGCCTTGGACACAGAGAAACTGATCGAGCGCCTCGCGGCGCATCGGACGGTGGGGGCGGCACCGCGTGCGGAATTGGCTTGGGTGGCGTCGCACGGGCGGTTGGTCAAGTACCCGGCCGGCCACACGTTGTTTCGGACGGGTGAGGCGATCGCGGAGTTGTCCATCGTCTTGGCCGGGCGCTTCTCGATCCGCGTTCACCGGGGCTCTGTCTGGCGCAAGGTGATGGAGTGGCGCGACGGTGACGTCAGCGGCTTCCTCCCCTACTCGCGCATGACCGCCACGCCGGGCGAGAGCCGGACAGACGAGCCGACCGAGATGGTCCTGGTCCACCGCGACCTCTTCCCGGAGATGATCCGCGAGTGTCACGAACTTACCGCGATCCTGGTGCACGTGATGCTGGACCGGGCCCGCCACTTCCGGTCGAGCGACCTCCAGGACGAGAAGCTGGCCTCCCTCGGTCGGTTGGCGGCCGGTTTGGCGCACGAGCTGAACAATCCGGCGTCGGCAGTGGTGCGAAGCGCCGAAGTTCTCGTCGAGCGCATGCCCGCGGCCGAAGCGGCTTTCCGCACGTTCGGCGGCGTTCGCCTGTCGCAGGCGGAGCTGGCAACGTTCGACGAGCTGTGCAGGCAGTGCGTCGGGGACGCCCGGCAGCATCTGGGGTCGCCCCTCGAACAGGCCGAGAGGCACGAGGCGCTTGCCGACTGGCTGGAGCGCCATGGCCTTGACCGGGCGGCCGCCGAAACCTTGGCCGAGACCGGGCTTGCCCTCCCGGCGCTCGACGCTGCGGCAGGGGCGCTCGGCGCCGAGGCGCTGGGCGCCGCACTTCCGGCGCTCGCTGCCTCCTGCGGCACCCGACGGCTGGCCTCGGACATCCAGCGCGCCGCGAGCCGGGTCCATGAGCTGGTGGCCGCAGTCAAGAACTTCACCTACATGGACCAGGCCACCGTGCCAAAGCCGGTGAATCTTGCCCGCAGCCTGAGCGACACTCTGACCATCCTCAGGGCGAAGGCCAAGTCGAAATCGGTGCGATTGAGCGCCGAGGTCGAGCCGGACCTGCCTACCATCGACGGCTTCGGCGGCGAACTCAACCAGGTCTGGTCCAACCTCATCGACAACGCGATCGACGCGGTCAATGACGGGGGCAGCGTGGAGGTCAGCGCACGCCGCCAGAATGGTGCCGTCGTGGTCCGGGTGGTGGACGATGGCCCGGGCATTCCGCCCGAGGTCCGCGACCGGATTTTCGAGCCGTTCTTCACCACCAAGGCACAGGGCGACGGCACCGGCCTCGGCCTTGCCATCGCGAGAACCCTGGTCGGCCAGCACGAAGGAGAGATCGAAGTCGAGTCACGGGCCGGCCGCACGGAGTTCCGCGTGACCCTTCCGGCGGGTGCGCCCGCCTCGTCCCCCGGCTAGAGAGAGGAGGCTGGCAATGCCCAAGTTCCTGATCGAAGTGCCACACGAAGAGGACAGCGTTTCGTGCGCGAGGGTTGTCAAGATCTTCCTCAGCAGCGGATCACACTTCCTGACCAACGCCGAATGGGGTTGCTTCGACGGGGACCACCACTGCTGGATGCTCGCCGATGTGCACGACAAGCAGGAGGCGCGCGCCATCGTTCCGCCCGGGTTGCGAGCACAGGCCCGCGTCGTCCAGTTAAACCGGTTCAGCCTGGACGAGATCGACAAATTCCTCCAGAAGCACGGAGGTTGAAGGGACAAACCGGGGGCAGCAATGACGAAGCCGATCCTGCTCACCGTTGACGACGACCCGGAGGTTCTGTCTGCGATCGAGCGCGACCTGCGCGAGCGCTATCGCAACGACTACCTGGTGCTCAAGGCACGCTCCGGCGAGGAGGCCCTCCAGGCGGCAATCGAGGTTCAACGCCGCGGCAAGGCGATCGCGCTTTTCCTGGTCGACCAACGCATGCCCGGAATGACCGGCACCGAGCTTCTCTCAGAGCTGCGCAAGCTCTTCCCCGAGGCGCGCAAGGTGCTGCTCACAGCGTACGCCGACACTACGGCGGCGATCGCCAGTATCAACGAGATCGGGCTCGATCACTACCTGCTCAAGCCATGGGATCCGCCGGAGGAGCGACTCTATCCCGTCCTCGACGACCTGCTGGCCGAGTGGAGGGCACATGCACGGCCGGCTTACGACGGCATCCGGTTGGCCGGCGCCCAGTGGTCGCGCGACTGCTATCAGGCAAAGGAGTTTCTGGCCCTCAACCACGTGCCATACCAGTGGCTCGACATCGAGCGCGAGACGCCGATTCGCGAACTGGTCCTGCGACTGACGGGGGGCTTGACCCGCCTGCCGGTTGTTCTTTTCCCCGACGGCACGCACCTGATCGCGCCGACAAACCTCGAGCTGGCGGCAAAGGTGGGCCTTCCAACGCAGGCGGTGGGAAAGTTCTACGATCTGGTGATCATCGGCGGGGGTCCGGCCGGGCTCGCCGATGCAGTCTACGGCGCATCGGAAGGGCTCACCACGCTGTTGATCGAGCAGCACGCCCCGGGCGGTCAGGCCGGCACAAGTTCGCGAATCGAGAACTACCTGGGGTTTCCCGCCGGCGTCAGTGGTGCCGACCTCGCGCAACGCGCCACGACACAGGCGCGACGACTCGGCGCCGAATTGCTCACCGCGCAGGAGGTCGTGGGGCTCCGCAGAGACGATCCCTACCGCGTCGTCCAGCTTTCCGACGGAACCGAGGTGCGCTGCTACGCCGTGCTGCTCGCGACCGGGATGGCGGTCAGGACGTTGGACGCGCCGGGGATCGAGCGCCTGCTCGGGGCCGGCGTCTACTACGGCGCCGCCACAACTGAAGCTGCGGTCTATCGCGATCAGGACGTGTGCGTCGTGGGGGGCGCCAACTCGGCTGGCCAGGGGGCCGTCTTCTTCGCGCGCACCGCGCGGCGGGTCACGATGCTGGTGCGAAGCACAGGCCTCGAGACCTCGATGTCGCAGTATCTGATCGACCGGATCGCCGCCTTGCCCAACATCACGGTGCTGCCGCGGGTCGAGGTCCGGGAGGCACGCGGCCAGGACCACCTCGAGGAGGTCGTAATCCGGCGCCTCGACACCGGCGAGGAGAGCATTCTGCCGTGCGCCGCGCTGTTTCTCTTCGTCGGCGCCGCGCCGCGTTCCGAGAGGTTCGCCGGGCTCGTCGAGTGCGACGAGCGCGGCTTCGTCCTCACCGGACCGGACCTGCCGCGCAACGGCAACCGGCCCCGCGCCTGGACGCTCGACCGCGACCCCTTGCTGTTCGAGACCAGCGTACCTGGTGTGTTCGCCGCGGGCGACGTCCGCGCGGGTGCCAACCGTCGCGTCGCCGCGGCGGTCGGCGACGGCTCGGCTGCGATCTACTCCATCCAGCGCTACCTGGAAACCGTGTAGCCCATCAAACGCAACCGGGCGGCCCGCAGGCCGCCCAGAAGCGCGTTGCGTTGCATCCGCGCCAGTCCCGTGGCGCTGCTACCGGCGAACCCTGGACCCCGCCTTGGCTTTTGCCTTGGGTCTTGCCTTGGGTCCGGCTTTGGGCTTTGCCTTGGGTGAAGTCTTGGTCTTGGCCGCGCGCTTGGCCTTCGGCTTTACCGCACCCTTGGCCTTGCCGGCGACCGACTTCGCTCCGCGCGGGTGCGTGAGCTGCGCCTGCGCCGCGGCGAGGCGTGCGATCGGCACGCGGAACGGTGAACAGGAGACGTAGTTCATCCCCACCAGGTGGCAGAACTCGACCGAGTTGGGTTCGCCGCCGTGCTCGCCGCAGATCCCGACCTTGAGATTCGGCCTGGTCGCCCGGCCGAGCCTGATGCCCAGGTCGACGAGCTGGCCGACCCCTTCGCGGTCCAGGACCTGGAACGGGTCAACGGGCAGGAGCTTCTTCTCGATGTAGTTCGGCACGAAGCCGCCGATGTCGTCGCGCGAGAACCCGAACGTCATCTGGGTGAGGTCGTTGGTGCCGTAGGAGAAGAACTCGGCGGTGCCGGCGATTTTGTCCGCGGTGAGGGCTGCGCGCGGGATCTCGATCATCGTCCCGTACATGTGCTCGATTCTCTTGACCCCGTACTTGGCGCACACCTCGTCGTGGATGCGCTTCGCAATCGCCTTCTGATCGTCGAGCTCCGAGACCAAGCCGACGACCGGAACCATGATCTCGGGGAACACCTTCTTCCCCTCACGGGTCAGCTCCACGGCGGATTCCAGGATCGCGCGGATCTGCATCTCGGAGATCTCGGGGAACGTGACGCCGAGCCGCACGCCGCGGTGCCCCATCATCGGGTTGGATTCGTGCAGGTCGTCAGCGCGTTTGGAAAGCTCCGCGGCGCTGATGCCCAGTGCCTGCGCGAGCTTGGTGCGCTCATCGGGGTTGTTCGGCACGAACTCGTGCAGCGGCGGATCGAGGAGGCGGATCGTGACGGGCAGGCCATCCATGACCGCAAGCGTCGCCTTGATGTCTTTCTTGACGAACGGGTACAACTCGACGAGGGCCGCACGTCGCTCGGCCTCGGTCGAGGAGACGATCATCTTTCGCAGCAGGAAGAGGGGTTGCTCGGAGTCCTTCCCGTAGAACATGTGCTCGGTGCGCAGAAGGCCGATCCCCTCCGCGCCCAACTCGCGCGCCTTGGCGGCGTCTTCGGGTGTGTCGGCATTGGCGCGCACCCCCAGCGCGCGCAGCCCGTCCGCGAGCTTCATGAACTTCTGGAACCGCGGGTTCTCCGTGGCGTCCACCATCGCGAGCGCGCCGGCGTAGACGTGGCCCCTCGTGCCGTTGAGGGTCAGGACGTCACCCTCCCTGAACGTGCGCCCGCCAACCTTGATCGTCTTGCCGTGGACGTCCACCACCATCCCGCCGGCGCCGACGATGCAGCACTTGCCCCAGCCGCGCGCAACGAGCGCCGCGTGCGAGGTCATGCCGCCGCGCGCGGTGAGGATGCCGACCGAGGCCCGCATGCCCTCAACGTCCTCCGGGTTCGTCTCCTCGCGCACGAGGAGCACCTTCTTGCCCGTCTTCGTCCAAGCAACGGCGTCGGCGGCGGTGAAGACGATCTGCCCCACCGCGCCGCCCGGACCCGCGGGCAGTCCCTTGGCGATCAGGTTCGCGCCCCTCTCGGCGGTGGGGTCCACGATCGGGTGCAGCAGCTCGTCTAGCTGCGCCGGCGCGACACGCATGATCGCCGTCTCCTTGCTGATCAGCCTCTCGGAGAGCATGTTCATCGCCATGTTGAGCGCCGCCGTGCCCGTTCGCTTGCCGACGCGACACTGCAGCATCCAGAGGCGCCCCTCCTGGATGGTGAACTCGATGTCCTGCATGTCGGTGTAGTGCTTCTCGAGCGTGCGACGGATCTTGTCGAGTTGCTTGTACACCGTGGGCATCGCCTTCTCGAGCGACGGCAGGTGCCGGTTCTGCTCGTTCTTGGTGTCCTCGTTGAGCGGGTTCGGGGTGCGGATCCCCGCCACCACGTCCTCGCCCTGGGCGTTGGGCAGCCACTCGCCGTAGAACTTGTTCTCACCGGTCGCCGGGTTGCGGGTGAAGGCAACTCCGGTAGCCGACGTCTCGCCCATGTTGCCGAAGACCATTGCCTGGACGCTCACGGCGGTGCCCCACTCGTCCGGGATCCCCTCGATGCGCCGGTACGAGACAGCACGCTTCCCGTTCCACGATGCAAACACCGCTCCGATCCCGCCCCACAGCTGCTTCCACGGGTCGTCGGGAAACTCCTTGCCGAGCACCTCGCGCACCCGCACCTTGAACTTGGCGATGAGCTCCTTGAGCTCGGATTCGGTGAGATCGGCATCCGTCGCCCGCCCACGCTTCAGCTTCATGTCGTGAAGCATGCGGTCCAGCTGCTGGCGGATACCCTTCCCCTCGGGCGGCTCGATCCCTGCCGCCTTCTCCATCACGACGTCGGAGTACATCATGATCAGACGCCGGTACGCGTCGTAGACGAAGCGCGGGTTCTCGGTCTTGGCGATGAGGCCCGGGATCGTCGTCGAGCACAAGCCTACGTTGAGGACGGTCTCCATCATGCCCGGCATCGACCTCCGGGCGCCGGACCGCACCGACAGGAGGAGCGGATCCGACGGGTCCCCGAAGGAGGCACCCATGATCCTCTCGACCCTGCCCAGAGCCTTCTTCACGTCGGCCTGGAGCGTCTCCGGGTACGATCGGTCGTGCTGGTAGTAGTGGGTGCAGACGTCGGTCGTGATCGTGAAACCCGCGGGCACGGGAATGCGCAGCCTCGCCATCTCAGCGAGGTTCGCCCCTTTGCCACCCAGCAGGTTCTTCATGTCCGCCCGACCATCCGCCGTGCCGCCGCCGAAGGAGTAGACCAGCCTGCGATTTGCCACGTTGACCCTCCCTGTTCAGAAGCGGGCCGAGGCCCGCATGCCGGCGGCCACCTCGGCCGCCCCGCCGCTCGCGATGCTCATTGAGCCGAAAGCCTGGACACGTCGGCCAGGCGCAGAAAGACTTTCTCCACGCGGGCTAGCAGGGCCAGGCGCGCTGCCCGCAGATTCTCGTCGTCGCAGATGACCAGCACATCCGTGAAGAACGTGTCGAGAGGCACGGCGAGCTTCGCGAGCGCCCGAAGCCCTGCCTCGTAGTCGGCGCGCTCCATCGTCCGCTGGACTTCCTTCTCTGCCCGCGAGACCGCGGCGACAAGTTCCTTCTCCGCCGGCTCGTGCAGCAGCTGCCCGACGAAACGCCCTTCCCCGCTCTTGCTCACCATGTTGCGCACCCGCTTGAACGCCACCGCCAGTGAGGCGAAGACATCCTCCCCGCGGACCGCCTCCAGCGCGCGCGCCCTCGCGACGTCCTCGGGGATTACGCCCCACCGCGCGGCCAACACCGCCTCCGCGACCTCGGCGGTGACGCCAGCCACAGTTGTGAGGTAGTAGCGCACACGCTCCTCGAGAAAATCGCGCACCGCCGACACTGCCGCATCCATCTCGCCCGTCACCGTCTCCTTGCGGAGGAGAAGCGCCCGGTGGGCTGCCTCTTGCAGGTCGCAACGAAGCGGAGCCTCGGCGGCGATGCGCACGACCGCGAGTGCGGCCCGCCGGAGCGCGAACGGGTCCTTGCTGCCGGATGGAACCTCGCCGGCGCCGAACAACCCCGCCACGGTGTCCAGCCTGTCTGCGACGCCCACCACCGCTGCGAGCGCTCCCCGCGGGAGAGGGCCCTCGAGGCCGACAGGCACGTACTGGTCGGCCACCGCGCGCCACACCTCCTCCGATTCACCCTCGAGGCGCGCGTAGATTCCGCCCATCACCCCCTGGAGCTCGGGGAACTCGCCAACCATGGCGGTGGTGAGGTCGAGCTTGAGGAGGGAACACGCCCGCGCGAGAAACTCCGGCGCGAGCCCGAGGCCCGCCTCCGCGGCGATCTGCCCGGCCAGCGCCTCAACGAGGGCCGATTTCTGCGCGAAGGTCCCCAGCTTCTGGTGGAACACGACATTGGCGAGGGCTTCGCCCCTCGACGCCAGCGGCTTCTTCCGATCCTGGTCGAAGAAGAACGCCGCGTCGGCCAGACGGGCGCCGACCACCCACTCATTGCCCCTGCGAACGTGGCCCTCGGGGTCGTCGGGCCGGTCGCAGACCGCCAGGAAGAACGGGGCCACGGCACCCTCGCGAACCAGCACCAGGCACTTCTGGTGGTGGCGCAGGGTTGTCACCAGGACCTCCTCGGGCAGGTCCAGAAAACGCGCGGCGATCTCGCCTCGCAGCAAGCCGGGGCACTCAACGAGCTCCGCCATCTCGGCAAGCAGCCCGGGGTCGAGCCGAACCTCGCAGCCCACCTCGGCGGCCAGGACCGCGGCGCGCTCCTCGATCGCGCGACGGCGGCCCTCCGGCTCCACGACCACGCCGGCCTCGGCGAGCGTCTTTGCGTACGCTGCGAACCCCTTCGCGCCCCTGAGGTCGATCCGACCGGGGCTCACGACCCGGTGGCCGACGGTGCTGCAGTTGGAGCCCACGTCGAGGAGCGAGACGTGGACCTTCTCGGTGAAGGCACCTTCCCCGAACAGCGCCGTAATCCGGTGGACGGGGCGCACAAAGGTGTAGTCCCCGCTCCCCCACCGCATCGCCTTGGGCACGCGCAGCGCGGGGAACACCCGCTCGCAGATCTCCCCAAGCACCTCGGGGGTCGGTCTGCCGGGCATCTGTCTGGTCGCGGCGACGACTTCGCCCTTGGGTCCCTGCACGACGCGCAGGCTGTCCACCGAAACTCCCTGCCCCTTCGCGAACCCCAATGCGGCCGGGGTGGGTGAGTTGTCGCTCGAGAACGCGGCGCGCACCGAAGGGCCGAGGACCTCCTCTTCACGGTCCGGCTGCATCGCGGGCAGGCCCTCCGCGTGCACGACGATGCGGCGCACGGTGGAGAGCGCCCCGACGGTGAACCCCTGGTAGCCGGCGTCGGTGAGCTCGCCGCTGAATGCCTCCGCCAGCTGCTGGCGGATCGAGGGGAGCGCGTTCGCCGGGATCTCCTCGCAGAGGAGCTCGATCAGGAAGTCTCCCGCGTTCACCGCCTGCCTCCGTTGCGCTGACCGGCGTTGCCCTTGGAGGCGCCGTTGTCCTCGCGCGGGAGCAGCGGGAATCCGAGGCGCTCCCGCTGGGCGAGGTACGCCCTCGCGCAACGCTGGGCCACCTTGCGCACGCGTGCGATCAGGGCGACCCGTTCGGTGACCGCGATCGCGCCCCGCGCGTCCATGAGGTTGAACAGGTGCGACATCTTCAGCGCGGCCTCGAGAGCAGGGATCACCAGCGGGTCTTCTGGCTCAAGGCAGCGCGCGGCCTCCCGTTCCCAGTCGCCGAAGTGGCGGCGGAGCATCGCCACATCAGCGACCTCGAAGGCGTAGCGCGAAAGCTCGATTTCGTCCTGACGGCGAACCTCGCCGTAGGTAAGGCCGCCGCCCCACTCCATCTCGAACCCCGAATCCTTGCGCTGCAAGAACATCGCGATCCGTTCCAAGCCGTAGGTGAGCTCAGCCGAGATCGGCTTCAGGTCGAGCCCGCCGGCCTGTTGGAAGTAGGTGAACTGCGTGATCTCCACGCCGTCCAGCAGAACCTGCCAGCCGACACCCCACGCCCCCAGGGTCGGGGACTCCCAGTTGTCCTCCTCGAACCGAACGTCGTGCACGGACGGCTCGATGCCGAGGGCCACCAGGGAGGCGAGGTAAAGGTCCTGGACGTCTTCCGGCGAGGGCTTCAGGATCACCTGCAGCTGGAAGTGCTTACCGAAACGGAAGGGGTTCTCCCCGAAGCGCGCATCGGCCGGGCGGCGCGACGGCTGCACGTACGCGACCCGGTACGGTTCGGGCCCGAGCACGCGCAGGAACGTCTCGGGATGCATCGTGCCGGCCCCGACCTCGAGGTCGTAGGCCTGCTGCACGACGCACCCCCGGTCGCCCCAGAAACGCGAGAGGGTAAGGATAAGTGACTGAAGGTCCAAGAATTATCGCCCTTGTGCGCCATCACGGCACGCACGATCGCGCAGTTTATCACAAGGGCGGAGCCCTGACGCGCCCCATCCCCTGCCCTCGGACCCCGGACCGGGCCGAGATGGGCCCCCGGTCAGACGGACTCGACGGTCACGCGAACGTGGGGGTCGACCTGGTCCTTCGGGATGAGGGCGGGCCAGTACGCGACGATCTCCTGCGGCTTCGGCCGGCCGCCCGCGAAGCCCGTGACGCCGGGTGGGCCGGAGGTGACCAGCGGCGCCAGCTCGTACCCGAACCTCGAGACAGCTGCCCGGTCGGGGCCGCGCACGGCCAGGCGCAACACCACTTCTGGAGGGTCCGCGGTCATACTGCCAAGCCCAGGGTGGCAGGCGCCGCTGCCGAGGATCTCCGTGACACGGTCCTCGTCGTGAAAGGTGACTCCCGCCTTGGCAAGGCGCCGCCAGAGAAGGTCCGCAGCCAACTGCGCCTTCTCGACCGCCCGCGGCCCCGAGATCACGAGCTGGCCCGACGATTTCCAACCGTCCTGGTAGGAGGCCGAGACCTTGTAGAACTCCGTGCGCGGGCCTCCCCTGACCCCGCTCACCCGCACTCGGTTCGCCCCGTCCTCCTGCAGCCGGGCGGTCGTGAAGTCGGCCACGCAGTCGGGCGTGATGTAGTTGCGCGGGTCCCCCATCTCGTACACGAGTTGCTCCGCCACGGTGGCGGTTGTCACCAGGCCGCCGGTGCCGGGATGCTTCGTGACCACGAAGCTGCCGTCTGCTGCGCATTCGAGAACCGGGTACCCGACATCCCAGAGGTCCGGCACCTCCCACCAGCGTGAGAAGTTCCCGCCCGTGGCTTGCGCGCCGCACTCGATGATGTGGCCGGCCACGGTTCCGCTGGCCAGCAGGTCCCAGGCGTCCTCCGGCCAGCCGAACTCGTGGACGAGTGGCCCGAGCGCCAGCGAGGTGTCGGTGATCCGCCCGGCCAGGACGATCTGGGCGCCGTCTTCGAGCGCCGCGGCGACCGGCCGCGCGCCGAGGTACGGGTTGGCCGAAAGCACCTGGTCGCGCGGGACGTCGCACAGGCGCTTGCCGGTTTCCATGTGCTCCAAGTGGTGGCCCAGGTTGCACAGCTCGCCGAGCCTGGGCAGCAGATCGTCCCCCTCGATCACACCGACCTTCAGCCCCGAGATGCCGAGCTCCCGCGCAATCCGGAAAGTCTCCTCGCGGCACGCCGATGGGTTGAGCCCACCGGCGTTGGTCACCACCTTCACGCCCCGCTCGACGATCACGGGGAGGGCGCGGCGCAGCAGAGCGATGAAGTCCGCCGCGTAGCCCGCGTGTGGGTCACGAAGCCGCTGCCGCATCATGATCGAGAGCGTCACCTCGGCCAGGTAGTCGAGACCGAGGTAGTCGAGCGGACCCCGGGTGAGCAGGTCGAGCGGCGCGTCGATGCTGTCCCCCCAGAAACCCTGTCCGTTCCCGATCCGCACGGTCCGTGGCATCGGATCTCCCGGTTCGAGTGTACCCGCAAAGCCAGGGCTCGAAGCCAGCGTCGGGAAGTGGAGCCGCAGGCCCGCTCAGCCAGCCGGAACCAGGTGACGCAGGTAGCGCCAGCTCTGGACCTGACGGTCCGTGAAGTGCTCGCGAAGGGCGAACAACCAGCCGCCTGCGTCCTCCGGCGCCGGCTCCGTCAACTCCTCGAGCGGCAATCGGGACGCGCGCCGCAACCACCCGACGCCCGCCGCCGAGATCCTGACCCCAGAGTGATTTGGACGGTGGGCCGAGCACGTGAAGCCCCGGTCGACCTGGTCGTAGACCCGGGCACCGTCGGGAAGGTCCACCCCGCACACGACGCACCGGTCGAGCTCCGGAAAGACACCCCCGAGCTTGAGGAACCAGAGCTCCGCATAGTGCGCCACGCTCACGGGCTCGTGCCCGTCCAGCAGGCAGCTGATGCAGCGGTCAACCAGTCGGAACGCGGCCTCGGCCCTTTGCCCGGGCGGGCAGTACAGAAGCGCAAGCTCGGCCACCACCTGACCGGCGGCCCACGCCGCAGGCTCCGTCGCGAGCGGGAACGCGGTCCTGACCACCTCCGCCTCGTCCAGGGTGGCGAGCTCCGCCCCCGCGCGCTCGAAGTACGTCGCGCGGATGAGCGCCAGCGGCTCCATCGCGGTGGCACGCGAGGAGCGAAGCGTTCGGCTGCGTCGCGCCACGATCCTGACCTGCCCCGAGCCCCGCGTCAGCAGGGCCACCACGAGGTCCCGCTCCCTGAACGGGTAGCGGGCCAGGACCAAGGCTTCGTCACGCCGGGTCGGCATGTGCGGGGGCCGCCGCGCCCTCCCAGCCGGCAACCAGCGGCAGGAGCGCCGGCGCCAGCACCGAGGTTCGCCATCGTCTCGCGAGGCACCCGAGCAGGTCCTCCTCGTTGTGGGGCCTGCGGTCCACCACAAGCTCCAGGGCGCTCCGTGGCGCCAGGACCCCGGGGTCAAGCTGGAGCTGCTTCGCGGCCGCGTCCCGCGCCACCCTTGCCTGCTTGATGCGCCCCTCACGCTCGCGGTCCACCTTGAAGCGCTGCCGCGGCTCGCGCGCCGGCGCCGGCGGAGGCTGCGTGATCACCTTCATCATCTCGCGACCGTAGCGCCGGACGGTCGCCCTGCCGACGCCGGGCACCTGCGCAAGGGCGTCGAGGTCGGGCGGCGGGCTCGACGCCAGCGCGAGGAGGGCCTCCGAGCGCACGATGCGGAACGGGGGCACGTCATGCGAGGCAGCCTCGCTCTCCCGCCACGCGTGAAGCGCAGCCAGGCGGTCGCGCGCCTCGCCAATCAGCCCGCGCGCACCCTTGATGCGCTCGAAGGCAAGCGGATCGGGGGCCGGGGCCTCCCAGCGCACGGCCTCCAGGGCCAGGCACTCCTCCTCCCACCATGAGAGCCGGCCGAGGGCCGAGAGTCGCTCGGCGAGGCGCCCCCGCAGCAGCGCCAGGTATGCGGTATCCCCGGCCGCATAGGCCAGGAGATCGGGTGGAAGCGGGCGGCTTCCCCAGTCGGCCCGCTGGTGCCTCTTGTCGAGGGTGACGCCGGCCTCACGCTCCACGAGGGCCGCCAGACCTGTCTGGCCCTCCCCCAGGAGCTGCGCCGCCAGCTGGGTGTCGTACAGGCGCACCACCCGGGCGTCGAGGTCGCGTTGGAGCACCCGCAGGTCATAGTCCGCCCCGTGCAGGAGCTTCTCGACCGCCGGGTCGGCCAGCAGGTCGACGAAGGGGCGCAGGCTCTCGCGGTCCAGGGTAAGCGGGTCGAGCACGGCGTGTTCCCCGGCGAACGAGACCTGGATCAGGCAGAGCTTGTGGAAATAGGAGTGAAGCGAATCGGACTCGGTGTCCAGCGCCACAACGCCGGCAGCGGCGGCCCGCGCACACACCCCAGGGACTGCGGACGGCTCGTCGATAAGCTGGGGCTGCGGTGCCCCGGTTGCGGTCACCGGCGTGATGCTAGTCGGCGGCGCCGGCCCGTGCAAGCGGGCAACCCCATGCCGGATTGCGGCTACACTGTCGGCATGGCGCTCTTGCGCCTCGGGCGGCGACAGCGTGGGTGAGGGCGTCACTCCCCCCCTGCTGGGGCGACACAACCCACGCGTGGCCCGCCTGCGCCGGCTCATCCGCCGCGAAGAGCCGCAGCTGACGGTCGTGGACGGCCTGAAGCTGGTCTCGGACGTGGCCGACGCCGGCGTCCCCATCGTCGAGCTGTTCTCCACCGAGAGCCACCTTGCGAGGCTTCAGTCACACCCTGCCCTCCGGAACGTCCTCGAAGGCGGCCGGGCGTTCCTCCTCGACCCGGCCACGATGGCGCACCTGGCGCCGACGCGCCAGACGCAGGGGCTCCTCGCGGTCGTGGCGGTGCCCGCGGGGCGCCTGATCCCCGACGGCGTGGCGCTCTTCCTGGACCGGCTCCAGGATCCCGGCAACGTCGGCGGCGTGGTCAGGTGTGCAGCCGCGTTCGGGGCCTCCGGCGTGGCCTGTTCGCAGGGGTGCGCGGACCCTTTCTCCCCGCGGGCGCTGAGGGCCTCCGCGGGGCATGCGCTTCTCCTGCCGGTCCAGGCGGAGGCCCAGTTCGGGTCCCTCGCCGATGCCTTCCGGCGGACCGGGGGCGAGGTCGTGGGCGCAGTGAGCGGCGGGGGGACCCCGCTGGGGGAGTGGCGCCCCCGCCGTCCGGTGCTCCTGGTGCTCGGGAACGAGGGTCAGGGCCTGGCGGAGGAGGTCTTGGCTGGCTGCGCGCGGCAGGTCACCGTGCCCCTGGCCGCCGGGGTCGAGTCGCTCAACGTGGCGGTCACCGCCGGGGTCATTTTGGCCACACTTTCAGGGGTTGCCGGGTCGCCTATACTTGAGAGGCAGAGTCAAAAAGGGAGGCGAGGATGATTCGCCATCGCGACGTCGAGCAGCTGCAGCAACTCTCGCAAGCCCCCGGCAACACGCTCACCGTGTACCTTGACGTCGACCAGACCAATCCGGCCAACCGCCGGCGCCAGTTCGAGACCCACCTCAAGGACCTTTTGAAGCAGCTGAAGGCTGCGCACAAGGATGATCAGGACCTCGCGGCAACGGTCGCCGAGGTGGAGCAGATCACCAAGACAATCGAGCCCACCGGCAGGATCCTGGTGCTCGCTCGTCACCGCAAGCTGGGCGTCACGTTCCGGAAGGTGATCCGCATCGCGATGCCCTCGGGGGTCTACTGGACCACCGGGGCCTTCCTGCGGCCGCTGCTCGAGGCGCTCGACGAGCACGAACGGTTCGGTGTCGTCCTCGTGGACCAGAAGCGCGCGCGCCTGCTGACCATCTTCATGGGCGAGATCGAGGAGCACAAGGACCTGGTCTCGCAGATCCCGCCCCGCCCCGATGCCCCGTCCGCCGACAAGCTCCGCTCCCAGCCGCGCATGCAGCGCCGTCACGACGAAAGCGTGTCCGCCCATGTGAAGTTCGTCGCTGGCGAGTTCGGCAAGCTGATGGAGCAGCTCGAGGTCGACCGGCTGATCGTTGGCGGCAACGTGGGTGTGGCCTCCGAGCTCGCCCGCGCCCTGCCCAAGAGGCTGCGCGGGCGCCTCGTCGAGGTGCTGCCGATCCCCGTCACCGCGAGCCCCGACGACATCCTCGCGCGGGCCAGTGACGTCCAGACCCGCCTCGAGCGCGCCGAGGAGCTGGAGGTCGTGCGCGAGATCCTCAAGGAGGTGCGCAAGGGGGGCCGCGCGGTCGCGGGGCTCTCCGCGACCCTCGAGGCCATCAACGAGGGGCGGGTGTGGAAGCTCGTCTATCTCCAGGGCCTCAAACTCGACGGCGGTGTGTGCAACAACTGCAACATGCTGTTCGATCCCGCGGACGAGCGTTGCCCCGTGTGCAGCAAGAAGGTTGAGCGGGAGCCCCACATAGTAGACCGGATGGCGCGCACGGTCCTCGAGCGGGGTGGTCACGTGGAGATTGTGGACGGGCCCGCGGCGGAGGCGCTTCGCGCCGTCGCCGAGGTCGCCGCGTTAATGCACTCCTGATCCCGCCTGCGGGGTGCGAAAGGATGTCATCCTGAGCGGGACGAAGCCTCGCGAAGGATCGCCACTCATCCCCGCCACCCTGAGCGGAGCGAAGGGCCTCCAGGCATGCGGACGGCCGTCAAACCACGCAAGATTCTCGTAAACTGACCACAGCGAGGCGTGCCGGAGTGGCGAAACGGCAGACGCACGGGACTTAAAATCCCGGGGGTCTAACGACCCGTGAGGGTTCAAATCCCTCCTCCGGCACCACGACTTACGCAACACGCGGGACTTTGGGAAAAGGCCGGTTCCACCGCGGTTCCACCCGGCAAGGGGAGCCGGTGACGGGGGCGAGAGATGAGCGACGAGCACTGGCGACCGTTGCACGTCAGAACAGCCGGGAAAGAGGCGGAGCACGAGGCCCTCGTCGACGGTGTCCCGGACTGGCTTTGGCAATCGCTCGTGGAATGGCTGGACCGCAACTTCCTCCGCCCGTCGAATCCCCTATCGGGTATGAAGCCCGAGGCGGCACTTCACCACCTTGAACGCACCTTGCGCGTTGGCCTCGACTGGAGAACGGGGTTCATGGGAGCGTATGCGTCGTTGCTGGGTTGCTTCAAGACAAATCCACAACTGCTCTTGTCGGCTCTCGACCTTGCGCTGCGACACGTTGGGAAATTCCGGACGATGGATTACCTCATCGGCGGCCTCGACACCGCACTCCGGGAGGGTGGCTCTGCTTGGATGGTGGCACCTGACCGACTAGGTCTGGTGCAGCGTGTTAGCCCAGAAGTTGCGGGGGCGGTCCGCGCGGTTATCGAGAGCGGGTCGCGTGCGGGCCATCACCTAGGCGAGGCTTTCCGGAAGGTTTTCGGAAGAGACCCGGACCCGAGCAGCGGATACCGCGAAGCGGTGCGGGCCGTCGAAGCTGCAGTTTGTCCGGTCATTCTCGCGAAGCACCCGAAGCCGACTCTAGGGGTCGCCATCGCCGCGCTCCGCGACGCGCCGCCGGGAAAGTTTGTGACCGTGTTCGAGAACGATCCGCAAGACTCTAAACCGATCAAAGCCGTCTGTGGGCTGATGAGCCTTGTATGGCAGTACCAGCGTGATCGTCACGGCACGGATGATGAAAGCGTGCCGCTTCACGTCTCGCAAGAGCAAGCCGAGGCGGCCCTCTTTGCAGCCGTCACGCTGGTGCACTGGTTCCAGCGGGGTTTCGTTCGAGGTATCTGAGCATCAGTACACATTTGGAGGGAGCCAATGAAGTGGTTCAAAGACTTCCGCGTCGCACCAGACAGCGACATTCTGGACCACATCCAAGAGTTGCTGAGTCCGAATGAACCGGGCCTTGGAAACTACCTCGCGCCGGTGTCGTTTTTTCAGTCAGAACTTACGCGCCGCGCCGTGGCGCGATTGTCGGAATCATCCGCCCGCCTTGAAAGGCTGACCAAGGTGCTGATTGGCGCGACGGTGGTTCTGCTTCTTGCTGCTCTGCCTGCCGCTGTCGAGATCATCTCGCGGCTCTGCTCGAGGTGAGGCGACGCACTGAACGGCTAGTTTTCCCGCTCGCCCTCGTTCGCGTCCGGGACGCAGAGCGCCGCCGAGCTAATGACTTAGCGGCTACACGCCAACCCGCCTCTTCGCCCGCTCGCGGCGGAGCTTGGCCGAGAGGCTGATGGCGCGCGTGACTAGCTTGAGGTCGTGAGGGATTTCGACCGAGCCTACCTCCGCGCCACAACCGCATCGGTAGATTCTGAGCCGGCGCGCGCCCTCAGCGGCCGGCCGGCTGTTCACGCAACGCATTGGGTGATGACAACGTGAGCAGACCATGCGGGTCCCCCTCGCCACGCTAGGATCAAACGCGCCGCACGCGCCGCGTCGGTTCACGGGCGCTCTCAGTTCTCCGTTTCGTCAAAGCGGGCCATCTCGAGCAAGGGAGTGGCCGTCAGTGCGATGAGGACCCGCTTGAAATCACCGGGCAAGAGCACCTTCTCAATGCGCGCAAGGACTGCCGCCAACTCTTCCTCGAGCCGCAAGCCTACCTGCCCTTCGACCCCGAGCGCGCGGTTCTCAATCCCGGCCGCCGCCAGCAACAACAAGCGGCACTCGCGCACGTCAAGCTGCGAGTGGAGCAGCGGGGGTAGCTTGATCACCTCATGGGTACCATGTATCACCATCTCACTATTGTGCTGAGCGCCTGCTAGCATTGTTTGTGAGGGCCGCTACGAGCTGTCGACAGCAGGCCTCGAAATCTTGGTCTACATTCCGCCTCCGTGCCGTCCGAGAAGATCATCTCTCCGCGCGCGATGCTCCCGTACACGTGCTAGAAACCACATCGATGAAATACCTTGGCGCTCTCGGCACTGAACTGTCCTTCCACACAGGCCACGCACCGTCGGTCCACGCCATAATTGTGAGAAAGTGATACACGGTCCCGATGGTACCGATGCGAGTCCGGGCAGAGAACTGGGCTTGGATCCCCCCGAATATTGGCCTTCCCGTGATCCAGTTTTCCGGAGCGGGTCAGCCCTGCTGAAGCTCTCATTTTTTCTGGAAAGCATTCCGGGGCGCGCGTCGGTCCTGTCGGGTTCCGAGCCCAACCATTGAACCTGGTGGCTTGAAACCAGCCGGAGACCAAAGAACCGGCAACGGTTGGCATGCACCGAACATCCCCGACAGGCAGTGGCAACGCCGGCTTTCCACCATCACCAGGGTGTGTACCTACGGCCACTCCGGTGAAGTCGAAGGAAGCCAAACCTCGACGGTATCCGAGGCAAGTACTGTATCCTTATCCAAGAGAGTAGCCTCCACGGCCGCCTTCTCGCGCTTGCTGTCTAGTTGTGCATGTACACGGAGGGTTGAACCGTCGTTGGTCGGGTAGACCTCGTCTTGGTGCTCGCCTGCGAAAAGGACCAGTTGAGCCTGACCTGCTGCCCCGCCGGCGCCGCGGTTCCAAACAGACACGAAGAAGATATAGGGCTTTTCGCCCGGACGGCGCGGGGGAGTGAAGATCCGCTCCACTGTCAGGGGCACGATCCTCACCCTAAATTCGACGAGGCCGGCCCGCCTTGGCGACTCTTGTTGGCCATTCTCGCGACCGGGAAATGGCTGAGTTTCGGCGCACAAGACTGCGATTGCGGCAACGCACACGACAACAATCAGAGTCCTCATTCTTCGCCTCCATCTGGTTGCTCCGTCAACGGCACGGAGGACCCCATTGTCCGCCGCTCACTTTAGCACTCCGAGAGAAGGTTCTTTCGGGACCCGCCCTGGTGCTAGCCAAGGAGTGAATTGCGTGCATTCACACGGGAGGCGCGATCTTTGGGGCCCATGGTCCCCCCTGAACCCCTGTGCGTTCCCCATGGGCACCTACCTGGGCGTTGATGTCAGCTGATCTGCCGCATGCGCCAATTGGTAGCTGCGAGTCAGTGCCAGTGCTCGCTCCTGCGTTAAACGCCCGAAGCAAAGTGCGATAACTAGCTCAATCTGGCCTCGTTTGACCGTGAGCAGGATACGATCGCCCTCCCGGAATTGGCCGAAGAAGTCCAGAGCAGCGACCTGCCCTGGGAAGGCAAACTCCTTCCGGTTTATGGCCACGACAATATCCCGAGGCAGGACGCCTGCGTTCCTGGCGGGCGAACCGGGTGCGACGCCCAAAATCTGGAGTCGGCCCTCTTTGCGACCCAAGAACTCTGACTCGAAATAATGGAAACCAATCCCCAACCATCCCCTGCATGTTTTTTCCCGCTGCGTCAAGACACCCGGTTGTCCCTCCTCACAACCGCTCGCTGACGCGGAGCCACCGAAGGGCTCAAGGACAAGAACGATGGCGAACAACCAACACAGCTGTATCAGACCGTTCATCGTTCGCCGGGTGAATCTCGGCAAACCCGAGGACTGAAAGAGCCATCTCATCCTTTCCCCCACAGGCCGAATAAACCACCTTGCCTGCTCCCCAGCGGCTGTAGGCATCCACCTCGCCGAGAAGGTCTCGGCCGACGATCGAGCAGCTCATTCGACCTTCGACCGCACGACGACCGATACTCGGCCGTTTGGTGGCACAACGCTGGTAGCACAGGCCACGCTAGGCCTCGCGCTCGGGCAGAAAACATAGGTGCCCGTGCGGACAAACAACTGGACCCCCCCCGTGGACGGATCATAGCCACGCGGTGGACCACCGCCTTCAAGCCAGAGCATCGCAAGCACGGGCATGGTCGCACCGTCGTGAGAGACCCACACGCCTCCGCCCGGAGGTGCAATCTCAACGGTTCCCCCCGGAAGATCCATTGGAATCTCAACGGAATCAGCGCCTAAACCCAACGTGATTCTTGTCAGCAGTGCCGGGAAATCCGGATGTAGGACAACAATATCCAGGGACTGTTGTCCCGGCGCAGTGCGGATTATGACGGCACCACTAAGGTCACTCCTTCTTGTCTGAAATAGCCCCAAGGCTGAATCACTAAAACCAACAAGGCAGCCAGGGATGCCTGAGCCTCCCGACGTCAGCCGAAGCGTGATCGAGTTCTTGGGCTTGAGGACCAACTCCACCGGGCTTTGACCGCCCGTTTTGTCGTGGTGATACGGGATGAACCCGCTGTCGCCATCTTCGGTGGTCCCGCGAAGAAGCAGTTCGCCTGCTTCAACGCCGCACACCGAAAACCGCCCCTCGTCGCCGGTGAACAGCTGGCATTCCGGGGAACCTTTGCCGCGGTGAACATCGACGAGAGCGCCTTTTGCCGGTCGGCCGTCAGAATCCACGACCCGACCATCAAGAATGAGCCCCGGTAGGACGAGATCTAGTTCGGAGGAGTCGCTCCCGGAAGGCGGAACAATGTGAACGGGGCGCAGCCATAGGCGACCATTGATAAGATCTGGCCGAAATTCTGTTTCCCATTGCCCTTCGAGGGGGATGATGCCTTGGTACACTCCATTGGAGTCAGAATGGATCCGCAGGCTCGGGCCGTCGGAACGGTACAACCGCAAGGTGCCCCGGAGAAGCTGGTCGCCACAACGGACGCGGATTCTCACCGCGACCGAGCTCAGCGCCACCTCAACGGGCGGTGAGTTAGGCTGGAGGTCGACCCGCTGGCGCTTGTGAATATTCCCTTGGCTGTCCTGAACTTCCAGCAAATACCTGCCTGTGTCGAGGTGCGTAGCCGCCCAGCCACCCCTCACATCCACAGGCCCCTCTACGACAGTGAACAAGTGTGTGCCTAGGGGAAGGTACTGCTTGAGCTGCACGTGCCATTGGAGGTTACTTGGGTCCTGCGCCGGGCTGATTCGCACTTCCAGTGACGCCAAGGGCTCGAGAACTATTGTGTTAGGAAGAAGGACTTCCTCGTTTTCACGGACTGACACCGGCGACACTCGTGCTGTCGACCAACCCGGCCGACGGGCGATCAGGGTGTAAGTTCCCGGCGGCACCTGCCGGAGCTGAAAGAAACCGCGGTCATTGCATTGCGTCGCTGCAGTGGGGGGGTGAGGGCCGGCGGAAAATCGGGTGCTTTCGAGCGCCTCAGGGCGCAGCTCCACCGTCGTTTTGCCCTCCTGGTCCGAGCCAGCAACCCAGCCGACAACGGAAGAACCTTTGACCAACGTGATCTTCCCGAGATCGGTCTGGCCCATCGCCGGTACGTCGACATCCCATATATATACGGGCGCAAAGGAGGGGGCCCTGACTTGAACGCTTAGGTGACCGGCTGGCGCGCGGCATGACCATCGACCACCAGTGACCTGACAGGAGACGACGCCTGGTGGCGGCAGCATTGCACGGGGTGGAACACCGGGTTCTGGGACCGGGCTGAGGGTCGCCTCGATGCTCGCTGGCAAGGGATCTTTGGAGGCTAGTTCAAGGCCGCCGGCAACCGACCCGCCAGGCCACAAAGCGACTGCAAAATACTCGGCGCCCAGGCGGGGTCCGATTCGAAAGGGCGGCGCCCAGCATCCTGGGGCCTCGAGTTGGATGTCCCAAGTATTGGCCGGAACCAGATCGAGGGTGAGCTCGCCAGGGGGCTCACTTGGCACGGTGAACTGAAACTGCTTCACCAGGGGCGGCGTGCCGGGTTGGCCTGCGACGGTCGTTGCGCGCACAGTTGCGTTGCCCCAGCACCCACGGGACTCAAGCCTCAGTATGGTTGGCGATGAAGTCGGCGTGCTCACGCCAGACATGAGAAGGGCAAGGACCAGTGCTGCGCTCATAAGTGACCTTGGGGTCGACAAGGTTTCGGAACTGGGCTAGGTCCAATAACACCAGTTCCCATCGCAAAACTCAAAGACCCTGTAATGATCAGGGCAGGACGGGTCGGGCATCTCGTTGAAATACACTGTGCAGTTGTCGTACATCCCTTGCCCGGCAGGGATAATGCATTGGGCCGTTATGAGGCATTTGTTCTGCCAGGTATACTGACAGTCTTGGCAATCCCCTTGCACGAAAGCCGGTACGAGCAGCAGTAAACAGGCCGCTAAGATACTGACACGCATAACGCTTCCTTTCTTTCTTTGTTTAGGATGGAGCGTCGCCGTGACGTTGTCACGGGATTTGACCTAAGACCCGAAAGCTGATCCAGGGGAAAGTTGACTCCGGCGCTGATTGATCCGCCCCGGATAACTGGACCAGTCTTCGTTTTGGATCACAAGACTCGGTGCGCGATTTCCTGGCGATGATCGCCCCCAAAAACAGTGTCTTTCTCGTAGCATGCCTCCCGTTCTCCCTGGCTTGTGCCGATGGACATCCGCGGGTGAACCGCGTCGGGGCGATTCGACCGCTTGCATCTAGACTCGGTTCGCAGGGGCCCCCTGTCATCACCCGTTTGGGTGATATACCACGGTGTCGATGGAGTAGTGTCCGCTGGCGTGGTGTACGAAGAGCTCCGAAGGCCAGTTGTTGTCGTGGACGGGTGAGACAGAGCAAGGGCCACTGAGCGATCCTTAAGGCATGAAGTCGCCAAACCTCAACGCCAGGAGGACGTCAGTGGCCACGACCAGCATGAATGCGATCGAGTGGGTCCGCAAGAGGCTCGAGGAGGGCGGTGAAGACCTCGTGCGGGAGATGCTGCGGGTGTTTACGCAGGTGCTCTTGAGTGCGGATGCCGACGCCGTCTGCGGTGCGCCGTTTGGAGCCCGCAGTCCGGATCGAGTCAACCGACGTAATGGGTACCGCGAGCGCCCTTGGGACACGCGGGTGGGGACGGTCGCGTTGGCGATCCCGAAGCTGCGGGAGGGGACGTACTTCCCCGACTGGCTGCTGGAGCCTCGCCGGCGGGCGGAGCGGGAAAGGGACGTGATTGCATAAGCAGGTCGGTCTTCCTGTTTGCAGCGGAGCGCAGAACTCACAAGGAAGAAGCCCAGGCCCGATGACTAGGGGCAAGCGTCGATCCAGCAACTCGCCCGTGCAGCTTCCGATCCTTCTACGCAACAGGACTACAATCGGGTGGAAGAAGGGCTGCGACAATGCAACTGGCTAGCCGGATCGCCCACTTCGGGGTTCTCGGCTCGGTCAACGCCGGAGACCTGGAAGAGGTCTACCAGGCGTGGGACACGCGACCCCAGCGCGAGCAGGGCCGTGAAAAGACATTGCACCACGAGAGGAGGGTTGCGTCATGACCGAAACGAGTCCGCTTGTCGGAGCTTTCCTGAGGATGCACAGGATCATCTCACGAGGACTGAACGTTTCCATTCAAAAGTGTGACGAGTACCTCCGGAAGCAGGGCATACCGTCCGAGGAAGCCGCGGGTTTCCCTCTGTACGTAACAACGTTGAAATGGATTACACACGCGCATCATCTCACCGAAGATGAAATTGCCTTTCCGTATTTTCGGGACAAGCTTGAGGCACCCTACGCCCGACTGGCGGAGGACCACCAGGCGGTGGCCCGCATTCTGGTCAAAGTGGACACGTGTCTTCCAGAGCTATCTTCTGGCGGTGTCACCAAGCTTCGCGAGGTACTGGGCGAATTCGACACGTTGTGGGGACCGCACATCAAGATCGAGGAGGAGCTTTTCACCGCGGACAAGCTGAGGCCGGTTGTGGGAATGCAGGAACAGATGGTTCTCGCCGGACGGTTTGCCAAACACGGCCAGGAGAACGCGGGCCCGGGACCTCTGGCGCTGCCCTTCCTGTTCTACAACCTTGAAGGAACTGACCGCGAGGCCTTCATGATGCCCATCCCCTGGATTGTCAAGAAGGTCCTTGTCCCGATCATCTGGAGAGGCAAGTGGGCGCCAATGAGTCCGTTCCTTCTCGCGTGAAACAGGGCCTGGCTGGCGAGAACACGATGGTGGGACAGGATGCAGGAAGAAATCATCCGGCGACTGCCTGCTCGGACTCGTAGCATCTGAGGTCCAGCGTCTTGTTCGTCGCCGGTTTGCAGGAAGACGTCGGCCCCTCTCTAAACATCACGCGGGATTGCATGAGCGTCGTCGGTTGCACGCGCGCGGGCGTCCCCAAGGAGGATTGCGACCTCTTTGCGCCGTGAACGGCGCCGTGCGGGCTCCGAATACTCAGCGTCTACCCGACGCGGACGTGGCGTCTCCGATCTCCTTGACCTCCTTCACCAGGAACTCCAGATCCTCTCTCCGGGTGCGGTGGTTGACGTTGCAGGCGCGGAGCATGTAGGTGCCCTTGATTGTCGTGTCGGAGACCATCCAGAAGGATCGCCGGCTGAGCTCGCCGTAGATCTTCCTGTTCAACTCCTCGAGCTCCGGCTCGGTGAGGTTTGTGACCCTGTAACGGAAGCAGACGATGTTGGAGGCCACCGGAGCGGTGATTTCCAGATCCGGTTCCCGGCCGATCAATTCCGCGAGGTAGGCCGTCTGATCGAGGTTCTGCTGAACGAGGCGGCCGTACTTCTCCCTGCCGTAGGCCCTGAGCAGCATGTAGGCCTTGAGGCTGGAGAAGCCCCTGGACAGGGGCAGCGCCAGGTTGTGCGGGTTGACGACCTCGTCCTCGAGCTGGCCGAACGCGGACTTCAGGTACTTCGCCTCGTGGCCGTAGACGAAGGTGCTGTAGTGTGCGAGCCGGTCCTTCACGAGGGTGCAGCCGATGCCGTACGGCATGTCCATCCACTTGTGCAGATCGACCGCGAGAGAGTCCGCCCGCTCCATGCCGTAGGCCAGGTGCCTGTGCGTTTTGGATAACCTTACCCATGCCCCGAAAGCGCCATCCACGTGGAACCACAGGTTCTCCTTGCGTGCCAGATCGGCGAGGGCGCTCAGGTCGTCGAAGGCTCCGGCGTCCACCGTCCCCGCACAGCCGATGATGCAGAAGGGATGGAAGGCGCGCTTCCGGTCCTCTTCGATGGCCTGCTGCACGGCCCCGACCTTGACCCTGCAGTTGTCGTCCGTTGGAATCCACCTGAGGGCTTCGCTCCCGAGGCCGAGGAGCTCGACCGAGCGCTCGAGACAGTGATGGGCCATGTCGCTGCAGTAGAGCGTCATCCGTCGGGGGAGCCCCTGCACGCCGTTGGCTTTGATGTCCACTTCGGCCTTCGCATTCCGGGCGACGGCCAGACCGGTGAAGTTCGCCTCCGAACCGCCGCTGACGATCACCCCGCCGGCCTCGTCGGGGAAATCGAGCATCTCCTTGATCCACCCGATGACCTGCTTGTGGACAAGGGCTTCGGAGGAACGGAACTCCTGGCCTCCGTTCACCGCGCCTTGCAGCATCTCGGCAAGCATCCCGTAGGGAGAGCCGGTCCCAGAGACGACTCCCCAGAACCGCGGCCTCGTGTTGGGTAGCGTGAACGGAAGGATGCACCTCCTGAACACGTCGTAGACCCTCTCCTCGCCATCTCCAGCGGGCGTGAGCGGCGCGCAGATCTCCTCGATCGCCTCCCTGGGCGGAAGGCCGGATGGTTCCGATCGGATGTTCCGCAGGAACGCAAGCATGTCGTCGAGCATGCGGTGTCCGAGGACGCCGAAGGCTTCCCAATCCTCGGGATCCAACGTCTCTTCCGCCGGAAACGGGCTGTCCTGTCTCATTCCGCGTCCCTTCCCTGCTCCTCAGCTGCCTTTGCTGATCCAACGCTCGAGCGAAGCGCTGTGTGTCAATGGCGCCGATGATAGACCGGATGAGCCTTTTGGTGATCTCCGTCATACGGCCCCTGAGCGCGGTTGCCTAAAGTCGAGCCAGAGGTGACGACGATGGGAAAGCGCGTGAAGAGGTGGCTGGCGGTGGCTCCGCTTCTCTGGCTCCCGGTGTCGGCAGGTGGTGACGCCGTTGACGCCGGGCGCCCAACCCTGACGGTGTCGGCGCCGACGTTCGGGTGCCCGGCGATCAAGGGGGCATTTGTCGCGCTCCTCGACGGGGAGCGGGGCATGCTGCTGCTGTCCGGAGCGGAGTTCCCGGGCGGTCGTGCGGTCGGTCACGCGAGCGGGTCGGCGCTGGCGGTTGCCCTCCCCGGCCGCGGTGACTGGGCACTCTCGAGCGTCGGCACTTCAGCCGGACCGGGCACCCTGTGGGGGGCGGCGTATCGGGTCCCCGTCGGCGAGCTCGGTGGGTGCGTCGCGTTCGACCGCCAACACTTTTCGAGCGAGGGTGACCTGGTCACGTTCGCGCAGTGGCTGGTCAACGACGTCTACCTCAGGCTGCCCAAGGTGGAGCGCGAGACGTTCCCCGCGCTGCGACTCGCCGACCGCACGGTTCGGCTGCGACTGCAGCTCGCCGGTCATGGACCCGTGACGCTCGAAGAGAGAGAAGGTTCCACCATGGCCGTGCGGGTGCCGGGAGGTCCCCAAACGCTGCTGGTCCGTCCCTTCATACTCGACGAGACGACGGCGCGCGTTGTCATCGACCTGTCGATCACGGACCAGCCCTACTGGCTGAGCGCCCAGAAGCGCCCGCTCGGGTTCGTTGTGGCCTCACCCGCACAGCCGGCGACGCTTGCCGATCCCGCCCTCACGATCCAGGTGGAGACGGCTCCGCCTCACTCCTCGTCCTCGTCGAGGGGCGGGAGCGCGTAGAGCAGCAGCTCGCCCTTGAAAGGAACGAGCACCAGCCGGTCGTGCGCGAGAACGACGTCCTCGTCAGGCCACGGCTGCCCGTTGGCGTCGTACGCCCGGAAAGCCCACGGCGTGTCCACCTCGCCCGGCGCGAGCCACTCCGGTATCACGAGCTGCGGTCTCTCGTCGTCCTCGGCAACCTTCCGGAACTGCACGGTGGCGGCCGGCTTCCTCTCGAGGAGCGTGGCCTCGCCCGCAT
>Ga0335070_10000978_pt1 | contig 32709 bp, 31 predicted proteins | sample Lox_Sample_13_FD_206722 | JGI IMG/M metagenome (GOLD analysis project Ga0335070, IMG submission 206722) | Soil microbial communities from Loxahatchee National Wildlife Refuge, Florida, United States - Lox_Sample_1.3 | ecosystem: Environmental > Terrestrial > Soil > Wetlands | place: USA...
CGTCGAGGTCATGGTGTATGACTTCGGTGCCGTGACCATCACCTATCGATTTGCGTTGGATGGTCCCTTCGATGGACTGCTCGAGCTTAGTGAGGCACTCTACGAGAACGAGCAGTTGCTGACGGAGTCCCGCGCGCGAGTCGAGCAACTGGTCCACGCTATTGATCAGGCAATCGAACGGCCTAAGATTGCCGCAGAAGTTGAGGATTACCTCATCTTCTCGATTGAGGCCTACTCCCCTCCACAGGGGCCGCCGCTGTGGACAACTCGAGAAACAGAACTTGCCCGCATCCTGCGTGGCGAGCGGACCCCGCTTTCAGATCAGGAAACACGCGACGCTCTCTCCTGTCGCATTTCATTCGGGATCGAAGATGCGTCCCTTATCGACTGGCATGCGGCGGTGTTGGTTGGAAAGGACATGGACGACGTGCGTGCCGTGTTGGAATTTGCGAACGTCGAGTTGTTGGAGATGAGGATACTGGACGAGCAGCTCGATCAGGCGCTGGATCAAGGTTACGAGGCGCTCTCCCGCAAACCGCGCCTCCTGTCGCTCCCCGGCTCCTACGACAAAGACACAACCCGCATCGCACAACTCCAGGTCGACGGCGCGCTCCTCTTCGAGCGAGTTACCAACACCTTGAAGCTTTTGGGGGATCAATATCTGGCTCGCGTCTATCGTCTCGTCTCTCAACGATTCCACTTGGAGGCCTGGGACGCAAGCATCATGCGGAAGCTCCAGACCTTGGAGAGCATTTACGGCAAGATGTCCGACCGAGCTGGTACCCGCCGCATGGAACTGCTGGAGTGGATCATCATCGTCCTGATCGCCATCTCCATCGCCCTGTCGTTTGTTCCGACGGGCCGGCACTAGACCAGATTTTACCGAAAGGGAGACTGGCAATGACCGCCTCGAAACGACCTCCTCCCTCCCTTCAAATTCCTACTATCCAGCCCGGCCCCTTCGGCACCACGCCACAACAATGAATCCGATCGGGCCGGGTCTCGGTGCAGAGGACGTCGCCGCAGGCACGCAGGACCGACCCAAGAAAGAAATCTACATCCGTTACGACGCGCAAGGCATCGTACAGGAAGTACTTGAATAGCCACCGGTCCGAGTGAGCGAGGCTAGGCCACATCTCTACGAAGCAGGCGGGTTCGGTACCCCTCGTAATCCGGCACGAGGCGCTGATACTCGGTCGGCATGAGAGAAGACGAGATGAGGAAATCCGCCGAGGCCCGGTTGCAGGCAATCGGGATGTTCCAGACGACCGCGATACGGAGGAGCGCTTTCACGTCGGGGTCATGCGGATGCGGCTCCAGCGGGTCCCAGAAAAAGATTAGGACATCAATCTCGCCTTCACTGATCTTCGCCCCGATCTGTTGATCCCCGCCCAACGGCCCGCTTTGCAACCGCGTCACCGGAACATTCAGTTCTGTTTGGAGCAACTTCCCCGTTGTCCCGGTCGCAATGAGATGGTGGCCTGCGAGCGCCTCGCGATTGAACTTCGCCCAGGCGAGGAGATCCTGCTTTTTGTTGTCATGGGCCACGATGGCGATGGTTTTTTGTCCCGCCATGGATACAGTTTTGTGCTTCATGAAGACCTCCTCATTCCTCCCTCTCTTGAGCGTCCGCACTTGTCTTCAGGCAGTATGCCAGGCCACTGTTACAGATGCGTTTCACGATTGAAGCCCCTCTGCAATCAATCAGTTGAACCGGCCGAGGACCGGCCAGACGGCGGAGGCTCCGGGCTGATGGGGGTGCCTAATACGGGGGGAATGCAGAAATCAGGAGGGAACGGACACGTCGCCTTCCTCTCCATAGCACTCCGGACTCATATGTCGGATAATCTTGCCCTCCACCATATACACGACGAGTTCCCCGATATTCGTGGCATGATCGGCAATCCGTTCGAAATATTTGCCGATGAAGGTCAAACGTATCGCCCGAGTAATGGTTCTGGGATCTTCCAGCATGAATGACACGAGTTCCCTGAAGAGCTGCTCCGTGAGATCGTCGACGAAGTCGTCATCGCGGCAGACCTTCCGGGCCAGAGCGACATCGCGGTTGACGAATGCATCGAGGGATTCATTCACCATCCGGATGGTCCAGTTCGCCATTCTTGGGATATCGATGTAAGGCTTGAGTTGGGGTTCTTTATTCAACTCGATCGCCCGTTCCGCGATGTTTTCGGCAAGATCGCTCATCCGTTCGAGTTCCGTGGAGATCTTCATGGCCGTCGTGATGAATCGGAGATCCCCCGCCGTCGGTTGGTGAAGTGCCAACAGGCGAAGGCAGGTCTCGTCGATCTCGACATCCAGCTTATTCACCGACAGGTCGTTCTCGACGACCCGGACCGCCAGGTCCGAATTGCGCTCGATCAACGCTTGCAAGGCGTCCTGTAATTGAGATTCGACCGAGCCTCCCATCAACAAGAGTTTGTCTTTCAGGTCTTTGAGTTCAATGTCGAGATGTCGTTCCATCAGAGCCTCCCGTAAGACTTACCCGAACCGGCCGGTCACATACTCTTCAGTCAGTTTACTGGACGGATTCGTAAAGATTGTATCAGTTCGGTCGAATTCAATCAGCTTGCCCAGAAACATGAACGCCGTAAAATCCGAAACCCGCGCCGCCTGTTGCATGTTGTGGGTCACGATGACGATGGTGACCTTCTGCTTTAGATCGGTCATCAGTTCCTCGATCTTCGACGTCGCGACCGGATCCAGGGCCGAGGTGGGTTCATCAAAAAGGATCATCTCCGGATTCGTCGCCAAGGCCCGCGCGATGCACAAGCGCTGCTGCTGGCCACCGGACAACGCAGTGGCGGGACCGTGCAGCCGATCTTTGACCTCGTCCCACAGTGCAGCATCCTGCAAAGCCTGGACGGCGCGTTCGTCGAGTGTCGCCCGGTCGCGGATGCCGCGGATCTGTAACCCGTAGACGACGTTTGCAAAGATCGACTTGGGAAAGGGATTGGGTTTCTGGAACACCATGCCGATCCGCATCCGCACTTCGATTGGATCGACGGCCGGATCAAGAATGTTGATCTTGTCGGGATGGAGAATGATTTCGCCCTTGTATCGAGCGTCCGGATGCAGATCGTGCATGCGATTCAGACAGCGAAGAAAGGTGGTCTTTCCACACCCGGAAGGGCCGATCAAGGCCGTGACGCGCCGTTCAGAGATTGGCAGCGTCACAGACTTGAGCACTTGGACTTGGCCGAAAGAGAAACTCAAGTCTCGAATTTCGGCTTTCAGTGAAGGAGACATTACGGTCATCATCGTGAGTTATTCACCACTGAATACGCCGGCGCGATCGGTACCGGACGTAATAGGCCAACCCATTCATAGCCAATGTTACCATCATGAGGACCAGCCCGGCGCCGGCCGCGTTGAGATGGAACGCTTCCTGCGGCCGGGAGACCCAGTTGAACATTTGCATCGGCAGCACCGTAAAGGGATCGAAGAGCCATCGGACTGAGAGAAACGGGGGTCCCGCCGTTACTGGAGGAGAAGGCAGAAATGCGATGAACGACAGCGCTCCGATCGTGATGAGCGGCGCCGTCTCTCCGATAGCCCGCGAGAGCGCGATGATCACCCCGGTCAGGGTTCCTGCGGTGGAATAGGGCATGACGTGGTCGCGGATCATCTGCCATTTTGTCGCACCGAGAGCATAGGCCGCTTCACGAATCGCCACGGGCACGGCACGGATGGCTTCGCGGGTGGTGATGATGACGACCGGCAGACACAAGAGGGCCAGCGTGAGCCCGGCCGTCAGAATACTGTGTCCCAAATGAAGCTGGTACACGAACAGCCCGAGGGCCATCAGACCGTACACAATCGAGGGGACTCCTGCAAGATTGGCGATGTTGATCTCGATCATCGCCGTCAGCCGGTTTTTCGGCGCATACTCTTCGAGGTAAATGGCCGCCGCGACACCCAGCGGGATGGACGTCAGGGCCGTCACCAGCATCACCAGCACGGTGCCGACGCATGCCGGGAGGATTCCGGCCCGGCTCGGCACGCGCGACGGGTAGGATGTCAAGAATTGCCAGGTCAATCGTTGGCTTCCTTCCACGCCCAGCGTGATCAACAGGAGCAGCAGGATGAGTACGGCAAAGGCCATGCCGCCAAGTCCGGCCCAACGGAAGAGCCGATCCAGTCGTCTGTTGCCTGCAATCACCCGGTGGACGTCATGGGACATTGCCACACCTAATATTTTCTGTGATAGCGCGTGCGGAGCACGTAGCCGGCGACGTTGAAGAGGAACGTAATGACGAAGAGCGTGAGCCCCGCCGCGAAGATCGTTTGATACCCGACGCTGCCGTGCGGCAAGTCACCGAGGCTCACTTGAACAATATAGGCGGTCACAGTCGCCGCCGGTTCCATCGGGTTCCAGGTGAGTGTCGGCTGCATGCCGGCCGCAATGGCCACGACCATCGTCTCGCCGATTGCGCGGGAAATCCCCAGCACATAGGCCGCCGCAATGCCGGACACCGCAGAAGGAAGAACGACCCGAATCGCCGTCTGCATGCGTGTAGCCCCCATGGCGAACGAGCCCTCTCGGATATGCACCGGAACGGCGTGCATCGCATCCTCGCTGACCGAGCTGATATAGGGAATGATCATCACGCCGATGACGAGGCCGGCGAGCATGTTGAAGCCGGGCAGGTTCGGCCACAGCAGCTGCAGCAAAGGCGTGACAACTAACAGAGCGAAATACCCGAAGATCACGGTCGGCACAGACGTCAACAGCTCCAAAAATGGTTTGACCGATTCGCGCACTGTGGCCGAGGCGTACTCGCTCAGATACAGGGCGGTGATTGTGCCGAGAGGCAGAGCCAGCACCAGCGCCACCGCCGTCGTCGTCAGGGTCCCGGCCAGCAGCGGAAGAATTCCGTAATGAGCGTTCGAGAAGAGCGGCGTCCACTGAGTGTCCGTTAAAAAGTCGAGAATCGACACCTTCTGAAAGAACACGGTGGATTCATAGAGCAGCACGCCCACGATGCCCAGCGTAATCCCGATGGAGGACAGCGCCGCCAGTAGCAATGTGAATTCGATGACCCGTTCGCCCGGTTTGCCCTTGCGTGTTACCGGGCCGATTGAGCGCTCCGGATCGATGCCGCTGGTCTGCATGATTCAGCCGAACCTCTCTTTCTCGCTCGGGCTAGAGCGTCGCGTCCCGCCTCATTACCTCGATCAACGGCGTGCCCGGATTGGGTTTCGTCGAGAAAACCGTCCCGAGCCGCCCGGCGCGGAAGTGCTCAGCGGCGAAACGATACACCTCGCCCGGCAATGGCACAAAGCCAACTTCACTCGCCAAATCGGCGGCATAGGTGAGGTACGACTCGACGAAACTCTTCACCTCGGGGCGGGCCGACGACTTCTCATTCACATAGATCAGGAGTGGACGAGAGAGAGGGCGATAGGTTCCGTTCTCCACCGTCTCTCGAGACGGGAAACGGGGGCCTTCGCCCGCATCGACGGGTACCGCTCGCAGCTTCTGTTGATTGCTCTCGTAATAACCGAAGGGGATGTACCCGAAGGCGTATTGGTCGCTCGCGATGCCCTGGACGAGCGTGTTATCGTCCTCGCTCGCCGTATAATCGCCCCGGCTGGCTTTTGCCTTCCCGACGACAGCTTCAGTGAAGTAGTCAAACGTCCCGGAGTCCGAGCCGGCTCCGAACAGTTTGAGCGGGGCATCCGGCCATTCGGGTCTGATCTGGTTCCATCGCATGATCACCCGCTGCGCGGACGGCTCCCACATGCGCTTCAATTCCTTGAGCGAGATCGAATCCACCCAGGTATTCTGGCGACTGACGACGATCGTCATCGCGTCGTAGGCAACCGGCAGCTCCTGATAGGCGATGTGGTTCTGCCGACAGGCCTCGCGCTCGACGGCAGTGATCGGTCGGGACGCGTCCTGGATGTCCGTTTCCCCTCGGCAGAATTTCTTGAACCCGCCACCGGTGCCAGAAATGCCGACGGTGATCCTGATGCGGCCGCGATGCGCCAATTGAAACTCCTCTGCCGCCGCTTCCGTGATCGGGAAAACCGTGCTGGAGCCATCGACGGTAATCAATCGAGTCGCCTCACCCCCCAAGGAAGCGGCGACGACCCAGGTCAGATACAACGCGGAGAAGAGACCTATCGCAGGTTTCCAGATCGAGGCTTTCAAGGGCAACATCCTCTTAGCGGAAATCGAGCAGGAACCAGAAGAGCTTTACGGGCAACTCAACAGTGTAACGAGATCTTCATACCCCTCTGCTGTTACACGTCTCCAACAAAATTGTTAACACGGTGTTAACTACAGTCGCCGGCCTGATAAGTTCACTAAGACAAGTTTTCTCTGGGCAATAGTCGACAGTGCCTACGAGGTGAGGGCTGAATCGATGGGATCGTCTAATAGCCTGGTTTGCTCACTGACTCAGTTCGCTGGCCTCGGCCGTTCGCTCCACCGGTCTGGTTTCATCACGGTGCTCAAGGCGAGTAGGCCAACGATGGCCATAAAGAACACAAGGGACAACAGAAGGAAGAAAATCCCCCGTAGCTCGGTGATCATGAGAACTCACCCCCTGCTTGCACGGACAAAACCATGAATTCAAAGAACCTTTCGGGCTGCAGCGAGGCTTCTCCCACATACTGTTCAGGATCGACCCATTCCTCTTTCACTGGTCCGTTCACTGGAATCGTGAGGATGTGGAGCCTGCCACCCACGGCGCCGTTCTGGATCATATACTCCTCGCCATGGTCAATCGTCAGGCGAACGGCCGTTTTGTAGAGAGCCGTCGCGTCATCGAGGGAAAATGTCGAAAGGAAGCAACTCTCTTCCTTGTGCAAACGATTGGCTCTGCTGGCAGCCTGCACCTCCGGACGCCGCTTTTCCACCTCAAAATGCAGACTCGTATCTAGCAGCAACGACGCGACACCGTCTGCTCCGAGAAACCTTGCCCCACACCCTCGAAAGCTGAGCTTACCAGCTTGATCGCCGATTATACGCCATTGCCCCTTATTATTTTTGTCCCACCGGAGCTCCCGCACAGCAACGATCGGAACTGCCCCGTCAAAACCGGCGACCGCTAGTGAAGCCACGTGCTTGGTGGACGGCGAAGGCAAACTGGTCGCATTGAGTGGAAACGCGCGGTTGTGGTCTTGATAGGCGCGACGCAATTGTTCGAGGAGGCGATCCGCTTGACCCTCGACCGAAAGGGCTTTTGAGGATCGGCCAAGCGCTTGGCAGACTTGCTGGAAGCGCCGTTGCAGATAGAGATCCTCTCCATACCAGCCTTCGAGGGAGGCGACGGACCGCGGACTCGGCTGACAGGTTTTTTCCACCCGGGTTGGGCCTGATGTGCTTGACCCCCAAAGCGCCGAATCGGCTCCGACCACAATCCCGGCGGACGTGATGAAGATTCCAATCAGCGTGCCGAACATAATGGATAGGTTCTACGCCACCTACAATCACCAGATCGTTGCATCATCGTCATGAATCTGTAACATTTCACCCTATGAGCGTGTCGGATGTCCCACAACATCCGGAAGCAGGCAAAGAGTCCTTGCCGGGAGTAACTCGGGCCCGTGCGCTCAAATCATTCATGCCATCGAGCAACTCTGCGGCGAGGTTACGCCTTGGCCCGAGGTGGGAAGAGTTCGCGTGACGGGTCCGCGCGAATCCTCGTGTGAATTAACACGGGCTTGAACGAAACTTAATTGACCCCCTCTCCGAACCCTTGTACCTTGTACCTTCTGTTCCAGCTGGCCGTGAGAGGAGGTTTTTTCTATGAGTTCCTTGCCGAGCGCTCCGCATGTACAAATCCACATCCCGGATGCGAAGACTGAACAGGAGTTCCTGCAGCTCGCCGTGCAGGCTGCTGTAAAGAAATATCGTGAGCTGCACGTCCGGATAACCCCGCCACAAGCACCCTTTATCGAGGGATATGTGCTCCCGCCAAGCGTCGGTTGATCGGCCGATTTGTCACTCCAGTGGCCTGCGACTGCTCACGCCCGACTACAGAGGACGAGGTCAGGATCTAAGTCGAACCAATGCTTGCTGAGCAAACAGTCGGCACAGCACAGGAACGGGATGACAGCATCTTGGGAGTTGCACGGAGCAGTCTAGCCACACGACCGTTTATTCGATCAGAGCCCGTACGACCCCTTTCGCGTCATACTGAACACGAAACTCTTTGTCCGGCCGTTCCCTCGCGCCGCCACCCTGTCCTACGCCTCCGAGGCCCGGCTCGATCGGCTGTTCTCTCGTCGTCATCGTTCCCAGCGGCCCTGGTTGAGCGACAGGAACTCGGATGGGCGGGGACTGTGGCCCTTTCGGCCGCGGCCGATAGGTCGCAATCTCTCCCTCAGGGGAATCCATGACAAAGTCCGGCTCGCCGTACTGCCGGATGACTTCCTCTTTCGTCGTACTCCCGGCACGAATCCAGTCCGACGGCTTTGAAACAGTTGCGCACGCAGGTACAAGCAGAACGAGGAGAAGGACACACGGCATGATTGCATTTTTCATACGATCCCCTCTCAGATGAGCCGCCTTGTCATGGAGGCGGGAACAGTGAAATTTACCTGCTGGTAATACGCCGCTAATGGGGCGGCAATGCAGGCTTGATAGAGTCACGATAACGTAAACTATTAAACATCACAGGAGGCCCAGATGGTCACAGTCGGTCAATTGATGAAGAAAGATCTCATCACGGTGGATGCAGGCACCTCGGTTATTGAGGCGGCCAAGCTCATGAAAGCCTGCAACGTCGGGAGCGTGTTGGTCTCCCGACAAGAACGCATTGTCGGCATCGTCACTGAATCGGACATCGTCAAGAAGGTCATCGGGGCAGACCGTGGTCCCTACTTCGTTCCCGTTGAAGAGGTCATGAGCAGCCCCATCATCGGTATTGAAGAACGTCGTCCTATTACCGAGGCCGCCGACATGATGAACAAGCACCGAACGAGGCACCTGGGCGTGACCAAGGGCGGAGCGATTGTGGGGGTCGTATCGGTCAGAGATTTTCTCAAACCCGTCTCCATCGATGAACTCTAGCCGCTAACACGCCCCGGCACCGCTCCTCCCATTCCTCGCCTCCGCCGCCCACAGCCGGGCTGAGACGAGGCTTTTCTTTGTCCCAGCCTCGAAGTTGGATGGGAATCTGAATGAATGTTCGGAGAGCTAGACCCGTAGCTTGTACCCGATGCCCCTGACGGTCACGATGAATCTCGGACGGGCCGGGTCCTGCTCGATTTTCTGTCGCAGGGAATGAATGTGGACATCGAGCGCGTGCTCTTCGAGAGCATAACCTTCTCCCCAGACCCGATTCAGCATCTCCTGGCGGGAGAAGACGCGGCTGGGTGATTCAAGGAACTGCCTGAGAATCTGGAATTCCTTTGGAGTCAAATCGACTGCATGGCCGTTGACCGTGACTTCGTGCCGATCAAGGTCCATGCGAATATGCCCCACGCTGAACTGAGTGTGCGAACCTCCGGGCGTGTCTCGACGTCGCAGGATGGCGCGCGCCCGAGCGACCAATTCACGGACACTCTGGTTGCAGACGATAAGATCGACGTCATCGTCATATTCTTGAAGACATTCTTCGTCGGCACAGGAAGTACTACTCTCTTGCACGGCCACAATGGGGACCGCGTTCAGCCCTCGTAGGTTTCGCAAATTCGTGATAGCGCTGGCTTGACGGTCGAGGATAATCAAGCATGGCACGTTGGCTTTCGCCTCGGCAAGAGCAGCGGATTCGGTATTCACCGCCGTGCTGCGATATCCGGTAGTTTCTAAGGCCTTCTTCAACGACTGTGCAAAGGACTCGGATTTCATGAAGATGAGAACGGAGTTCCGAACGTCGGCAATAGATGGCTTGACCGTCAACATGGCGGTCGCATCGTAGAGCCTGACCAAGCAACAAGTCATTAGGATGGTGTTAATTATCCGTTAAATTGAAAATGAGCCGATAGCAGTGGTCACTCGTCGGTCCCCTGCGGAGTTAACTCTGAGTTAACAATTCATTGATCTCGCGGCAACGAAAACCCGGTACCCTGTCCCCACAATCACTTCTATGACAAATTGGCTATTTAGGGGGCACCCTGGAGTGGAACTAGCCGGGCGAATAACTCGCCTTCACCTACCATTGGTGATTGGACCTTATGTACTCCTGGGCCTGAGCCTTGTCCTGGTCCCCCACTCATTCGGCCAAATAAAGCCCTCGTTGGATCCCAAGATTCCCCCTTACCAGCTCGTGAATGGTCTGACTGCTGGCTTGCTTTCTGTAGCAGGCTCCGAAACCATGAAGCCGCTGACGGAATCATGGGCAAAGGATCTCATGCAGCTGTATCCCGGCTTTACCATCAAGGTTGAGAGCCGCGGATCGGAGACAGGGCTGGACGCGTTGCTGGAGGGAAAAGCCCAAATTGCCGCCATGTCTCGGCGCATGACGCAGCAGGAGATCGTCGAATTCAAGCGAGAGTTCGGCTACGAACCAACCGAGGTCCCTGTTGCCGTAGATGCGTTGGCCGTCTTCGTCCATAAGGATAATCCGATCGAAGGGCTCACACTCGCCCAGCTTGACGCGATGTTCTCGAAAGAGCGACGACGAGGGCTGGAATACCCCATCAACACCTGGGGAGCGGCACTGGTCCTGGAAGAAGGATGGGCTGAAGCCCCGGTCCACCTCTATGGAAGGAATGGCAATTCCGGCACGGCCTCCTTCTTCAGGGAGCATGTGTTGAATGGAGCAGCCCTGAGGAACACCATGAAAGCGGAGGCCGGCTCGGCTTCGGTGGTCGTCGAGCTCATGAAGGATCGATTCGGAATCGGATTCAGCGGAATCGGCTATCAAATTTCGGGCATCCGCTCCGTTCCCATCGCCTCAGTCCAAGGGGGTCGCTATGTCATGCCGAGTTTTCAATCCGCGATGGACGGCTCCTACCCACTGAGGCGGAACCTTTACTTGTATGTGAACAAGCCTGCCAAGGTCGCCACGCCTCCCTCCCTCACCGAGTATGTCAGGTTCGCACTCAGCCAACAGGGTCAGCAGATCGTCCTGGCCCATGGGTATTATCCCCTTCCGACAACTGAGCTCAATCGACTGACTATGATGTGGACAACCCCAGTTCGTTCCGCGGTCACGGAACAACCGGCTAAAGTCCGCGACTAACTCCCGTTGACGGGACCAAGCCTTCCATGTCAGGGTGAACGTGCGAGTCCTGTCATGAACCGACTCATCCGCCTGCCCCTTCTCGCCTCCATCAGCGCAGGACTTGTCGCGGCCTGTGCCTCGGGACAATTCACCACCATCACGATCTACGAGAGTCCCGCCGGGTACGTACGGCTGGAGTTTGATCGAACGGTGAAGAAGGGAGCGGAGCATTCGCATCCGATCTCGCTCACTCCCGAGCAGATCGCTGCAGTTCTGGGTGGAGTGAGAATCATTGAACCCCTCGCTAAACTCCCCCTCTACGATGATATAAGTCTCCCCCGCGTCCACCAGGTCTTCACTGAGAAAGAGATCGTGTTTTTCGCCCCGTTGCTGGCTCTGGCGCTGAGCAAAGCGACGCCTGAAGAAGTCGTCACCTTTTATCAGTCTCGGGATGTTTCAGCTATCAAGCGAGAAGTCACCTCCGGAGGGGTGTTCGTTCACGGCGATGAACTGCACCTGGTTCTTGCCAACTATCGATCACATACTCAATACATGCCCGATTTTGGCGCAGCGGATACCAAGGACGATCGCCTCACTCCGATGGAGCCACTAGCCCCTCAACGAGGCAAGCTTGATTTTGAGCCGTACTCGGCCAAACAGATCCAACCGGTCGGGGTATTCGAAAAGCTACTGCAATGGGATAACCGAGAAGTGGTCGTGTTGTACAAGCAGCTGCCACCACGCCCCCTAGTCCAGCCAAACCAGTCGTGACCAGCGACCTTCGCGCGTAGCCCTGTGTGCCAGGCTGCTAGAAACTCCACTGTAATTGGAACCTGAGAAGATTCCCGGATTGGAGTTGGTAGGGGGTCGTCACGCATTGGATCCTGTTAAACTGCGGGCTCAAACAATCCGCGCTGCCAAAGGACGGCGTGGCCAACGGATTGGCCATGTTCCGTTGCGTCCAGGTGTACTCCACGGTTAGCTCCAGCGCTCGGTTGAATTGATACTCGAGGCCGAACTCCCACTCACGGACGGACTGCCGGGGAGTATTATCTATGTATTTCTGTCCACCGAAGTACTCTTGAACGCGGAAAAACGGGAAGATGGCCTCACAATAGGTGTCGCATCGATAGTTATAGAAAAACTGAAGATAGCCTCCGCGCAAGGAACCGACTTCTACTTGCGTCCGAGTGGTATTTAGTTGAGGACCTCTGCCGATGGTATATTCTGCTTGGAAGCCGAACGGCTGCGGAAACAGGACCACGTGCCACGCGACGCGCTCGTCCAAATAATTCCCATTGTTCGTCAGAATGGGAGTTACCGCCTGACCAAGAGAAGGATTCGGCGTCGTGGGGGTTGTTGGGACATTGAATTCCCCCGTATACGCATCCATGCCGACCTGGACAACCTGACCGTTCGGAAACTCATACGGCACCATCGAGTGAAAAATGACGTGCTTGCTCTTATTGGCATCGAACGTGTTTGGCCCTTGGCCGTTAAAGACTCCAAGCCCCAACATTCCATAGTCGCCTGACCCCTTCAACCCGCTCTCCACGAGCCGTCGAAAGAGTTCACGAATCTTGGTGGGAGTGTAGTACAGGAAAAGTCCGACATCGCGCTCATTGGGAACCGCACTGTTGGTCGCATCGTCGCGGTCCAAAGTCAGCCGGTTCTGGCTGGACTGCATGTTCTGGAACCCAAAAGGGACCTTCGATTGTCCGGCGCGAATTCGCCATTCCTTGTTTTCGGTCAAGAACAGGTCCGCAAAAAAGTCCCGCATCTCCACATTTTGGTGTCCCGGGCTTCCGTTCGCGTTGAGCGGGGTGTTTGCAAATTCCGGCTGGATGTAAAAAAAGACCCTCTCGTGGGGCTGTCCGCTGATGATCAGGCGAGCCCGGCGGACGGAAAACGAATTGTTGCCGTCGATTGACTGATCACCCTGCGGACTCCGCACGAAGTCATTGTTGAGGGTAAAATTTTGGCGAAACTGTGCATAACCGCGAATGCTGATCTTCTCGTACCACCGTTCCCGAACCGGCACGTCACCCACCGAGCGGCTTTCTTCAAATTCTTTCGCCTGCCGCTTCTCCTCTTCCGCCTTTAATTGGACCCATTGATCGAGGGTAATCTGTTTATTTTCGAGCAGCAGGTCCTCGAGCTTGCCTGCCCAAGCAGGAGACCAGGTTGTAACAATCCACCCCAGAACCATCATCCCTATCCATACCAGCACTCGACCGGTCATCCCAGCTCAATCTCCTTTTAGACCTATTCTTCGCTGTAGCGGAAGGAGAATATGAAGAGATGATTACAGCCAAGTTACGGCTGTCTCCAGTCTCCGTTAACTCACTGACAGCGGGAGCAAAAGGGAAGGGGATCTTCCTGCGTGGCCTGCCGTGCGGACCTCACATGGAGATCCGAAGGAGCTGTACCCAGCTCTTCGTCATGGAGCGGAGCCAAGAACCGGATAAGGGCCTGAAAAGAACGGACGACCATCCGCCGGAAGACGAGAGCTGCCCCAGCCGAGCAGCCGTATCACGGAAGGTCGGGTCATCCTGCTGAAGAATCCTGTAGTGAGCGACGGCCTGTTCGGTTCGTCCGAGCCGCTCGTAAATCCGGGCCAGCAGATAGCGGATCTGTCGACGCTCTCCTTCCGTCCCCTTCTTGTCTTTCAGCAGTTGTCTGAGTACCGCCGCCGCGTCGTCCAGGCGATCCGCAGCCCTGTAACAGAGCGCCGTTTGTACATCGGCTTTCACAGCCATTGCGGGGTCCTCGCGGGCTTGATCGAAACAGGCAATGGCTTGCCGGTACTGCCCGGCTTCCTTGTAGGCAAGCCCTCGCTCATACGACGATAGTGTGCCCTGATCCTTCGATGCCGGTTGTTGTACCCTCGTGGTATCGACCTTCGTGGACGAAAGCGACCGGACTTCCTCGTCCTCTTTCTGATTCATCTCAGGGGTGCACAAATCCGTGACCGGGAATTGGGCAACGGGCAGGATCCCGCTGGCTGCCCGGTCTGCGGCCGCCTTCAGCACCAGACGCGCCGTGACCGGGCGTGCCTCTTCGGCAAACCCATAGGCGAGAGACACATCGCACACCTGGTTGGTCAATCGCGCGTTGCCGCCCGCCAGCCGATGCACAACTCGACAAGCCAATTCGGTCAATACCGGGCCCGTTGCGCCTGCCACTGCGAGCCGGTGGCGGATATAGGCCGGCGTTTCGTCCTCGTCCAATGGTTCGAGATGATAGTCGACGGAGATCCGCTGGGCAAATTGTTCCAGATCGTCTCGCTGCAATAGCATGCGCAATCCGGGTTGGCCCGAGAGAATGATTTGAAGGGAGTGCCGTCGGCCGTCGTTCAGGTTCGACAAGAGCCTGAGTTCTTCAAGCATCGCAGAGCCAAGATTCTGGGCCTCGTCCACGACCAAGACGACTCGTCGATGCTGGTCGTACTCACAAGCCAGGAACGCCGCGAACGTCCGGTACAGTTCCACGCTGTCCATCCCTTTTCCATTCAGATTGAACGCCATCAACACCCAGGGCATGAGTGAACCGAGCCCCGCGTGCGTGTTCGACAATACTCCCACCGTGACTTGGTGCTGCGATTGATCGAGAATGGCATTGAGCAGTGTGGTCTTGCCCGTGCCAGGCTCACCCGTGATGACCGTGAACACCGCTCGATTCAGCAGCCCATACTCCAGAAGACTCAGGGCCAACTTGTGCTGTTTCCCGAGAAACAGAAATGCCGGGTCTGGAGCAAGCGAGAAGGGATTTGTTCGAAGCCCATAGAACGATTCGAACATGCGATGACTCTCCCCTAAGAAACCAGCATTTCCATGGCCCGACGGCGGCTCAATGACGAACGTCCGGCTTTGTTCAAGACGGCCCCGAGGATCGAGACGGTGCCCTTCAACACGGCAACGGCCCGCTGAATGTCGGTCGAAGCGGTTTTTCCTTCTTCTGTCACCAGCAGGACCGCATCAAGATGGGTCGCAAACCCCAGCACATCCGCGCGTGTCAACAGTGGCGGGAGGTCGAACACGATCAGACGAGAGGCATACCGGCCTTTCAATTCCTCAACCAATGATGCCATCCTCGGTGATGCGAGGGCCTCCGCGGAGTTCGTGATCGAGCGCCCGCCAGGGAGAAACACGAACCGTCCGATTCCCGGGTGAATCAACAGTTGTTCGAGCGGTACCTCGTCCAAGAGATGCTCGCTCAAGCCGGGGCAGCCGTCCAGTCCAAAGGCACGATGCACGTCCGGCCGTCGCATGTCCGCATCGACGAGCAACACCGTGTGGGCGAGGTCCATCGCGAGCGCGAGCGACAGGTTGACCGCGGTCAACGTCTTCCCTTCGCGCGAGGTGGGACTCGTCACTCCCAGCGCCTTCCATCCATTCTGCCTCATTCCTTGCACGACCTGCGTTCGCAGCATCTTGTAGGCGTCGACGAATGGGCCCCCTTCATACCCGGTAATCAGGCGCAGATCCCGCATCATGTGGTCGGCCAGCTCAACCGTCTTCGTCGAAGAATAGACGATGGGCGGGGGAACTTGCCGCACCTCGCCGGCCTGCCGCCGAGGTGCGGCCATATCTGATCCCTGTTGCTGTTTGAATCGATCAACGGCCTGCTGCAGACTTTCCATAAGACAACTCCTCCACGAACTCGGTCAACCGAGTTTTCGCAATAGTGCGTACCACAAGACGTCAAGCGGGATCCAAACCACGTGCACGACGACCACGGCGATCATGACGATGCCCAGACCGGCAAGCCTGAATATCGCGCGCCGCCGATCAAATTGAGCCAGCTCGGATTCTGACGGCATGTACGGAATCACGGCGAGGGGCAGGCTCCGCATGGAGAGAGCAAGCTGATCGGGCGTGCGAATCGTCCGATCGAGATTGTCAGCTGCTATACCGCTCCCGATACCACCGCCGATAGCCAGTAGCGCACCAAGCAGCAGGATAGCCGCCCGGTTGGGTCTGTCCGGCTTCCCCGGTAATTCCGGCGGATCAATGAGCGAAAACCGTTCTCCCTTCCGTTGCACTTCGAGCTCGGCGGAAACCTGGGCCTCCATCAATCGGGAGGTGATCTCTTGATGCTTCCGCACGGAGTTCTCTCGGTCCCGGACCAGATCCAGGTATTCAGGCTCCAGAGCAGGCGTCGTTTCCAGCCGCCTTGCATACTCCCCCATCCTCCGCTTCAACTCCTCTCGCGCGGCGAGCTGAGCCTGGAGCGAGGCGGTCGTCGAGGTCAACTGCGACTGAATATTGATATAGGCCGGATTCTCTGGCTTGACACCGGACGGTTTCGCCGCCCGGGCCGTGACTGCCTTCAGTTCTCGTTCAAGGGCTGCCACGACCTCTTGGGCGCGCACCACATCAGGATGCGAGTCACTGAATCGTTCCCGGAGATCTGCGAGCGTGGCTCGTTCTGCTGTGAGGCGCTTGGACAGTTCGTCTCGCCCATCTGCCGCCCCTGTTTCCTTTTCGAGCGACGAGATTTCCTGCTTCATCTTGATGATATCCGGGTGATCCGGCGAGAGATAGGCCGACTCGCTCGCGTATTTGGCCCGGAGCGCCTTGAGGCGCTCCCCCATGTCCAGCAGTCGTTCGCCGCTCGCGCTGATGATCGGCGTATGAGGTTTGAGTGTCGCAAGTTCGCCTTCGAGGTAGGTCTTCCGTTCCTTCAAACTCCTGATATCCCGATCGGCCTCCATGAGCTCCCGCTGGACCTGATTCATCAACTGCATGTTTAATTGCACCAAGTCGGGGAGCGCGCCGTCGGCCCGGCGTTTGACATCGGCGAGCTTCTCCTCAATGGCCTGGATGTGACGGGAGAGATTTTCCGATTCCCGCTTCAGAAATGCGGTGGTTTCCTGGGCATGCCGCTCGCGAGTCTTAAGATTTTCGCCGAGGAACAGGCTGGTCAACTCGTTCGCCACCTTTTGGGCCAATTCCGGACTCTCGCCGTCGTAGGCCAACGTGAACGCGATGGTCGCCTGAGTCGGGTTCTGGGTGCGTTTGTCGATCACCTTGACGTTCATCACTTCGATCTGAATATCCTTGATGAACCGGCTCAGGACTTCTTCCGTCGGGCTTCGCTTGCGTAGCTTCCTGTAAAGATCGTATTGCTCGACGATCTTCCACAAGGTCGCGCGGGTCATGACCTGTTGTTTGATCGTCTCGATGCGCTGATCTGCATAGGTCGCGATGGCCGAGCGCACGAGGTCTGGCGGGATTTCTTGCTCTTCAATGAGGATGGTCGCCGTCGAACGGTAGACCGCCGGCAGGAGAAATGCGAGTGCGGCGCTGGCCACGAAGAGCGCTGCAGCCACCCCTAGGATCAGGACTCGGCGCCGACGCAGGAGCGCAAGATAGTCATACAGATCTTTCTGAGGTGTTTCCATGGTTGTACTTGCCCGTGTCGCAGGCCTCCCTGTTATCGGGACACCGACCACTTGGCCCCTCCGTAGGTCAACATGACAAACGTGGAACTGGAATAATTCCATTGGTCGAGGCTGCCCACCGCTCGTTCCGCGTAGGTATACGATAAATCGAGGGTCCACCATTGAGAGAATTTCCACGATAACTTGGGGTTGATAACGTCATAGCGGGTTTGTGGAAATGACCCGCGTGTCGAAGCGATCGCCGATGTGAAATATAATCCGCCACTGAGCGAAGCGGTGAGGTTCTCGGTCAGCTTCTGAGAAACTGAGCCACCGACCCGATCGGTCTGGAGCAACAGGCCGAACCCGCTGGGATAGATATCCCGGCTGCCCTCGACTAAAACCGTCGATTGCTCGAACTCTTTCCTGATATTGGCGTTATACACCCAGACGACATCGTTCTGAGTCAAAGAGCCGCCAGGGACACCACCCTGCGTGGCCTTAATGAATCTCGCGCCTCCCCACACAGTCGCGGACAACGACTCTGAAAAGTAATGAGAGCCACCCATCCCCACGCCTTCGTAGGTCCATTCTTGATTGATTTGGGAAGCGACGAAATTCGAGAGCTCCCCGGTTAGCTTCACTTTCGTGCGTTCCTGGAGTTGGTAGGACAATTCAGATGATCCCCCGTTGACCTGGTAGTTCACGAGGCCGAGGCTTTGTCCGTTCTCGTAGGTGGCATCTAAAAACTGGTACCCCACTTGCCAGTTCAGGCGCTCTGTCAACCCGACCGTCAGGCTGGGGGTCGCAGTCCAGAGATTCCGTTGGGTGAAGGCGATTACCAGACCAGTCTGGCGCAATTCGCCCAACAACGTATTGTCCCGAGTAAATCCTCCGTCAAAACCGAATGTCAGGCGCTCCCATCGGTACGATGTGCGGACCGGGAAATACATGTTGGTCAAGCCTCGATCCTGTGCGCCATAGTATTGGACAAAGTCGCCTTTAGCATTGCCTTCGAGTTCGAATGACTCTGTCGCTCCTTTGAATTTGATTCCCGGACTCACCCAATAGCCCCATACTTCATTGTTACCGTTAAACAACAGCAAATTGCTGTTGTACTCTCCCTTGATGCTCAGTGAAGGCTCCGCCGACCATTCAGCCGCACGTCCCTTTCCTTCCACACTGCACAGCATCATGATGGCAGCGCACAACCCAACCAAAACGCACGTGCGCCGAGGAGTGCCCCCACACTGATAGTCGAAATCGACATACGGCAGTCCCATCCCGTCACGGCACCATCACCACGTCGCCGCGCTGCAAGATCATATTCTGTTTTAGGTCCTTTCCCTTTTGCACATCTCCGTATCTAAAGTAAAACACGTGCTCGTCAGCTCCATTGCGACGGATAATTTTGATGTCATTCTCAGAAGCATACGGAGTGAGACCCCCGGCCAAGCTCAGCGCTTGTAGAACATCCGTATGGTGCCCGACCTGAAATTCTCCTGGCTTGTTGACCCGTCCGATCACGTAGACCTTGTAGCTCAGGATCTTCGTGACCAGGACGGAGACATGGGGATTTGATAAGAATTTGCTCAGACGCTTGATCAGCTCGAGTCGGACATCTTCGACCGTCCGACCGGCTGCCGGCACGTCGCCCACGAGCGGAAACGAGATCATGCCGTCCGGCCGGACGACCACTTCCTGTGTGAGGTGCTCGTCCTTCCAAACCGAAATCTTAATCAAATCTTCTGGTCCGAGTTGATAGGATGCATCCGCAGCCGGCATCGGATCGCTGCCATTTGACAGAGCCACGGCGATCCCCTGCCACCATACGATGCATGAGCTTAGGACCAATAAGCTGACAATCCACATACCTTATCCTTGCAGCTGTGCCAAAACCGATCTGGCATCGTCCATGCCCGGGAAGTCCTTCTGAGACGCCACGGCCTTCCGAAGATGAGTTTTTGCCTCCGTCGTTTGACCCGCTTTGTAATAGGCAATCCCGAGATGATAGTTCACTACCGGATTGTCAGGCGCCGTGGTGGCCGCTTGCTGAATATAGTGCAGTGCTTGGCCTGAGTGCCCCAACTTGTGATGGACCCACCCAAGCGTGTCGAGGAAATAGGGATTGGGTGCGGTTACCTCAAAATCCTTCACGAGAACGAGAGCCCGTTCCAAACTCTTCTGATCGCCCTTCTGATCCGCCAGCAGGGTCGCCAAATTGTTCGCAGCGATGAGGGCGCGTGGATTCTGCCGTAACAATACCTCGTATTCTTTGATCGCCCGATCGACCTGTCCCTCCTCATTCAAAGTGATAGCCAGGAGCAAGCGCAGTTCCTCGTTCTTGTGATTCGCCTTCAGGCCTCCCTCCAACCATTCGAGAGCCTCTCCGTTCTTTTTCTGGGATAGCTTGAGCGTGGCCAGGTGAAGCCATGGCTGGACCCATTCCGGCATGCGCTGGATCGCTTCGCGGAACCTTGCCTCAGCCCCCGCCTGGTCGCCTTCGAGAAGCACTACTTCGCCGATAAGACCTGAGGCATAGGAATGGTTTGGATTACGGGCCAAGACCTGTTCGAGCCGCTCCTTGGCGTGAGCGGCTTTCCCCTGTTGGAGATCGAGCTGCACCAGCGCGATTAGAGGTTCAGGCGCATCGGGATAACTCGTCAAGGCCTGTTCAAACGCAGCCCGCGCACGATTCCATTCCCCTCTCGCCTGGTAGAGCCGGCCCTCCGCAAGATCAGCCGCCGAGCTGTCGGCTCCGGCTGCGCGGGCATGGGACAAAGTCTGTTCCGTGGCGACCCAATCCTGTTCCGCCGCTTGAAGCTTCAACAGCACACTAAGCGTCTGGAGATTATTCGGATCCAGCTTAAGCAAGCCATCAATCCTGGTACGGGCTTCCTTGAATCTTCCAGACGAGGCGTCAAGAGCAACCAGTGCCATGTGTACGTCTGCCATCCTCGGGTTGAGCGCGACAGCATTTTCCAGGCTCTCTCTGGCAAGGACCAGATCGGAGGTCGCGAGGTAGGCCCGCCCGAGCAGCGCATGGACTCCCGCCAGTTCAGGCTGATCTTTCAACACAGTCCGGAAATCTTGAATCGCCTCCTTCCCGTCCCCACGCTGCAACGCAATCTTTCCGCGAAGAAGTAACGCTTCGGAGGAGCGTGGGTTTTCCCTGAATACCTCTTCCAGCTGCTTCTCGGCGTCCTCCTGTTTGCCGGCAGACCAATCGAGAGCTGCGAGCTTGACCTTGGCATCAAGCGCGGCCGGTTTGCCACGATAGTTGTCGCGTGTCTCTTCATACACTGTTCGTGCCTTGTCAGGCTGACGATTCAACTCATAGAGCTCCCCCAAGGCAAAACAGATCGCCGACGACCGAGGCAGCGCATGTCGTCCCTCCAACAGGGTCGCCTCCCCCTCCCGAACCCCTCGCCTCGCAACCTGGAACCGTGCGAGGCCGATATAGCGCTGTTCGTTGTAAGGGTCCAGGCGGATCAGTTCGCGCAATTGTCCTTCCGCCGCATCGTAGTGATGCCGGTCGTCGTAGAAGCCGGCTAGACGAATCCGATGATCGAGAACTTTCGGTTCCGCTTCGACGATCTTTTTCAACGCCTGCTCGGCACGGTCGTACTTCTCCAGCCGGATTAAGGCGGAGGCGAAAGAATCCAGGAGTTGAAGGTCGTGGGGATTCGCACTGACAGCTCGTTGCATGACAGGCTCGACATCGTTGCCCCTGCCCTGAGCGAGATAGAGCGTCACCAGAATGGTGGCAGCATCAGGATCCGTCGGATGCGCACCTACGAGCCCCTCGGCTACAAGAGTCGCCCCAGACATGTCTCCGTTCAGAGCTTTCACGGCGATTCTCAGTGCTTGCGCTTCGACATGCCCCGGCGTCTTCGCCAGCACCCTGTCCGTCAATTCCAGAACCTTGTCCGTCATTCGGCCTTCGAGATAGAACTTCGAAAGCTTGATCAACGCCCGCTCGTGGTCCGGAACCAACTCGACGACCTGCTGATAGTTGGCGAACGCATTCTTCCAGTTCTTCTCCTTTTCTTCGACCTCCGCAAAGAAGTAGTAGGCTTCGGCATCTTTTGGGTCGATTTTGAGGACATTCCGCAGTGCCACGCGGGCCTTGGAGAGGTTCCCGTCCTGGATGTAGCCCTGCGCCTTGGCCAAATAGTTGGCCTTTCGCTCTTCCGGGCCGCCGCAGCCCGATAACCCGACCACGAACACGATCGCTACCCAGACCGCAATCTTCTTTTTCACGGCAGGTACCTCCTCTTCAGCGATGGCGTCAGAGCCACCAGGCACGCAGCACTAGCCCACCCAGCATCCACGCCGTCACCCAGCCCAAACGGGTGACGGTCGCCGAGCGTACGTGGAGAAGTAGCTCGAACGCGAAGAACAGCACGATCAATTTTGCCGTAAGCACACTCACGGAGACCTCACCAACCGTGACGTCCGGCAGAAACGGCATCACGGCCGCCAACAACCCGATCAGATAGTCGAGCGGCGTTGTTTGGAACCGATCTTCGCCCGTGAACCGGATTGTCAACACGACCAACCCGGCCAAGAGGGCAAACCACACATTCAAGGAGATCGAAAAATTGGCGAGAGGCATGCGCGGTGCGATCTCACCGTAATACATCAGGCAGGTGCTTCCGACGTATAACCCCGTCCGCACCATCCACGCCGCGCCTCGAGCAAAAAGCAAAGCTCCCACAACTGCCAACAGCAGCCCGGCTGCTACCATCCCGACATCGCGAGGGATTTCCCGGGGAAGAGCCACGGACGTGAGAAGGAAGAGGGGAACCAGGATCTCCATGACCCTGAGGGGCCATGTCCCGATTGACATTTCCTTCGCCGGCGCCAGTACTGCCTCTGCCGAGAGAACCGCAGCCGGTAGTTGATGAGAGAATTGCACGAAGATCAAGAGCGCGGCACACACCCACATGAGATAGACGCCGAGCACCACCGCATCCGACTGCCACCGGAGGAGATACGCGCAGCTGACCATCGCGCTGTGAGCGACGTAAATACAGGTGACCGCCTGGCGATGCGTCAATCCCTTCTCCAGCAACTTGTAGTGAATGTGGTTGCGATCTCCGATAAATGGAGACCGGCCCTCCAGGAGGCGCTGCCCGATGACGCCAAGCGTATCGAGCAAGGGAACGCCCCAGATGAAAAGGGCCAACAGAGGGCTATAGATCGTACGCGTGGAATCCGTTAGGAGAATGGCCGCAACCGCCAGATAATGTCCGAGAAACTGGCTGCCGGCATCGCCCATAAAGATCCTGGCCGGATACGTGTTGAAGCGAAGGAAGCCCAGCAACCCGCCCAGTATTGAGACCATGAGGAGAACCAGGAGCGGTTCATGAGCGAGATAGCCGAGAAAGGCGATGCCTGCAAAACTGATCAGAGATAGTCCACCGGCCAAGCCGTCGAGCCCGTCGGCCAGGTTGACCGCATTTGTCATCCCCACGATGACGAGGAGCGACAACGGGATTGCCAGCCAGTCGGGAAGGATCATCTCATCCAGAAACGGTACTGTCGTAATCCGTACACCGGCAAAGGCGACGACGATAGCGGCTGCCACCACCTGCCCCAGAAACTTCATGCTGTAGTGGAGGCCCGCACGGTCATCCCATACTCCGAAGAGGACGATCACCGCAGCACCGGTCACACTGGAAAGAATCAGTTGATCCTTGGGCGCCCACAAAAGGACTGCGGCAAACGTGGCGATCGCGAACGCAATCCCTCCGACCTTGGCGATGGGCGCACCATGTGCGTGGCGCTCGCGCGGCATATCGACGAACTGCAGCCGCCAGGCTGAGGCCGTTAACACCGGGATCAGCGCCATGCAGATGATCAAGGAACCCATAAAACTGAAGAATAGAGTCGTGTCCATGCCTCTCACATCTCAATCGGGAACATACCGGCCTAACTCCGGAGTTACGAGACCGGCGAGTATCTGCAAGCGCTGATCGACGACGGCCTCCGCCTCACCCGCATACACCCCCGACACCAAGCGCACCAACGCGCCGTCCGATCGATGCCGTGTCAATGAATCCCAGAAGAGGAAGAACTTTACGGCGTACTCGCTCGTCATCCAGCGATGGCGCTGCTTGAACCAGTAGTAGACAATCTGCTTGTGGCGGTCCTTCTCAATCACGACCCGGTTCACCTCCAGCACACCGGCGCCGTCTGACACTCCGTGCAGACGCAACGGTGCGAATGAGGTAATCTCCCACCCGCCACCCGGGATACACTGTCTCGGCGAGTGAGAGGACTTTCCTTTCTTGGGCGACCCGTAGTACGCGACGTAAACATTCACTGGGGCCTTCTCGACCGCTGTGTAGTCAGCCAATACATAGTCGTCCAATTGCAGCGCATCGAGATACTGCCGCTCCATGGCAGAAGGTGTTCCCCGCCATTCGCCGAGTTGCAGAGGAAATTCGAGCAACGATTGCCGCGCGGGAGACGGGAATTCACTCGGCGCAACGGTCAGAGCCACGAGCATCGCCAGCACCAACATGACTCCCCCCGCCAACAACGGCGCCTGTGAGGCAACGCCCTCCCTGTGGGGCACGGCCGGCATCGGAGCCGATCGACCGAGTTCAACAGATGGAGGAGCGATCAACTCGGTGAATGGGCGCCGAGATGCGGCCGAACCGACTCGTGCCAGGACCCACATTTCCGCACAGAGCAGGCCCAGACTCGCAACAAAGAAGACCCACCCTTCGAACAAGTGACCGAAACCTTCTGCTGCACTCTGGCCGTATATTTCAACAAGGATTCCGATCGCACCAATGCGAAAGCCGTTCAGGAGAACTGAGATCGGAACGCTCGAGAAGAAGAGCAGCGTGCGCTTCCAGAAGCTCTCGCGATAGAGATAGGCAAGGAGCAGCGTCAAAGCTGTCAAAGGAAAGAGATAGCGAAGTCCGCTGCACGCTTCCACGACTTGCAACTGCATTGGCCCAAGGTCGATTACATTGCCTTCTCGATAGGCCATGACTCCTATAACTTGGAGGCATCCGACGCCCAGCGCCGACGACAGCAGCTGAAGGCGGTTTGACAATTCATAATGTAGAAATTCAGGAAGCGGAATTGCGGCCAGCAGATAGAAAAGTGGGAAGGCCAGCAACGCGACACCCCGTGTCCCGATCACACACGCGATGAGTCCCACGAGCACCATCCAAAGCGATGCATGGACCGCCGCGTGCATCGCGGCAAACTGCCCTATGACATACATGCATAGCCCTGCAGTGATGATCGGAAGTCCCCACCATGGGCCGCGTCGCTCGACGGTCCGCAGTTGTCCCCATCGAAGCCAGACCAAGTATAGGGAGACCAACGGAATAAACGGCCCGTGGCTGTAGTTATCGTCTTCGAGCCACGCCAGGACCAAGAACCGAAGACTGTCGGTGTAGAGATAACCGAGGACTGCGATCACGACGGCCAGGACTGCCCACCCCACCCATACAGGCTTCCCTACCAGAAAACCGACCGAGGGCACCACAGAGGAAGAAGCTCCTCGTGTTTCGAGCGTTGAGGGATGAGGAATCATTGAAGCATTTCCAATGAATCGAGACGATCCTGTCTCAACAAACTGTTTCACGCCGGCCCTAGGGACACCTAGTCTATTCCCCCTCGGTGGACAAGTGGCCACGCCAATATCAAGTTTGTGTTAACAGAATGTTAAAAAGCGGTGTCGTTGGAAGAGCGAGGCGGGCGACGATAAGAGGCAGGAAAATCCGAAACTCGCATCGAGAACAATGGCTTAACGGAACCTACTGAACGTGAAAATCTTTGGGTCTGGCAGGAGCAACAGTGTCTATTCGATTGAGAAACCGCTTGGTCACTTGCCACCAGGGGGCGTCATCATTCCACTGCTCTGGCCCTGTATCACCCCACCCCCCCCAAATAACCAGACCATCTGCAAGCTTCCGGACAGTTTCGAGCTGAAGTTCCCAATAGTCTGCTTGCAAATCCTTACGGACAATCCTTCCAGGCGTACTCTCATATCGAGGCCATAGGAACACATAAACTGGTTTTCCATACCGACGAGCCTCCTTAATGTTTTCCGTTGCATAGCGTACCCACGCTTCTTGGTCCGGATAGTACGTGTAGGCATGAGGAAAGATAGCGTCCACCTCTCGAGCAATCGGAATAAATCCGTCATTGATCTGCTGCCAGGACTTATATTCGGTGCTTTCAGGTCCCTTGAGAGACCAGCCGTATGCAGCCATTGGAACAATCCCGAAGAACCCGATATGCATCGCAGGAGCGGCCTTATGAAACCACTTCGCAATTTGTCGATACTTATTAATGCTCTCTTGAACTGTCGAGGCGTCACCTGTAAGAGGCCAATGCTCAATGTCTATTGCAACTAGTTCCTCTGTTGAAGCTACCTTCGTTGCTAAGCGTTTCACACTGTCTTCCTGTGGAAGTTGCATTCTTGCAGGACTGTTATACCACTGCTCCCCGAACTCCGTGACGTAGATGACCCTCAGAGATTTCAGACCAAAGCGAGAGAGATCCGGCTTGGATTGATACAGCGTCGCGTCGAAGACGATAAACTTTTCGGGGACAGTCGACGCGGTAGCCGGATTATTGCTAACGGGACGATGTGCAACCCAGAGGCCCGCGAAGACGAGTCCGCACATCATGAATGCGACCCATTTGGACCACAGTCGTCGCATTACTCTTTCCCGATGACGATGGGATGCTCTCCCTCGACCGATGCGGTCCGCTGAGGCACGGCCGCCGACAACGATTCCAACAACACCCGCCATTTGCGGTGAGCGAGAGGGCGCGCATAGTGCCGGTCGAATGCATGACGCGCGCGAAGTCCCGCCTCGACGACTTCGTCGCGACGTTGTGAGAGCCCGAGAATGCACTTGGCCAGGGGGCCTACCTCTCCGATCGAGAAAATCCAGCCGCACTGCTCTTGCCGTACAATGCGCGCGATCTCTCCGTCTGGACTCCCTATGTAAATGACCGGGCGGCCCGCCGCAGCGATACCGTAGAATTTGCTCGGCACGATCAATCCTTCCAGGGCCGCCTGCAGAGAAATGAAGTGCAGATCCGCCACGCTGAGGCTCCGCCCTAAGTGATCTGCCGGCTGGTACGGACGGAACTGTACGCTGGTCAGTCGCCGCTTCGCGACCTCGGCTTCGAGCCAGGGTCGCGCAATCCCCTCGCCGATAAAGACGAAAGCAATCTCCTCCGCAGCCTTCAAGAGTTCGGCGGCGTCGATGATGGTCTTAAATTCATGGACGCGGCCCATGTTGCCGGAATAACCCAAAACGAACTTGCCGTCCAACCCCCACTCGCTGAGCAGCGGATTGTTTTCTCTGGGAATAGGCCGGATGAGATCGCCGTCAGCCCAATTTGCAACGACCGCAATATGGTCGGGATGAATTCCTTCCTCGCGCAGGCGTGTAGCCATAACGGGCCCCAGCACAACGTTGAAATGTGCCTGCCGCAACGAATGATTGCGCAAGCGTTTCAAGACCGGCGCAACGTATCGCACGCCCGGTACATCCAACGACGTGGCCACCTCTGGAAAGAGATCTTGAATCCAGTTGACCAATGTCGCTCCTCTCCATCGCGCGACCCACGCCGCGCAGACCGACAGCATCGGGGGATCCGTCTTGGGCACCACCACATCCCCAGGCCCGACCAAACGGTACAATCGCCACATCGCGCCAAGATAGAAGGTGAGATAATCGAGCATTCTGCCCCAGAGACGCGCCCGGCCAAACCGCGATGTGCGCATCCGATGCACGTGCACGCCCCGAATCGTTTCCTGTGAAGCGAGCGCTGCCCGAGGATCGGTGTACAGCTGCCCGCCGGTGACGACATGAACGTCGTACCCGCAGGACGCCAGATCGAACGCGAGATCGCTCAACAGTTGGCTCGTGGCCGAATGATCGGGATAAAAGTAACGATTGAGAAAAATGATCCTTCCCATAGACGCAGAGGTGATAGGCTGAGCCACCACGAATCCTTGATGATCAGATCGGCAGTCCCCGTTCTCTACGTTCCAGCTCTCTCATCTTCAGCACGATCATGTATTCGTAGAACGATTGCAGCACACAGTAGGTGAAGCCGGCTCGTCCATCGAGCCACCCGCGCTGCCAGAGGTAGAGATAGAGAAACTTCAGAAAGGGCCGCCAGGGGAACCGGAACGACAGATTCTTGAGTGCCCGTCGACGTAGGGCACGGTCGACGCTGAACAATCCCGGTTGCTGGCCAGCCTCCTGATGAATGAGCTTCATTCCCTCAAGCGCTTCGAGCTGGGAGTACCGGTTGTGCCTGTCGATCCACTCGGAAATCCCCTTGCTGAAGTTGTAGTGGATCAGCATGCCCCGCAAATAGCCATGCTGCCCGTTGATGACAGGAACAGGATTGACCAGCCGTTCGAATCGCACGCGAGAGGGACGAAAGAACCGCATGATCATGCCGGGCGGCATCGCATGTTTGATCCAGCGCCCCATGAACATGTTTTGCCTCCCACAGTAGTAGGCAACGGGGGTTCTGGTCCGATCGTTCGCGATGGATAAGAGTTCTTCTTTCAACCCTTCGGTCATTCGCTCATCGGCGTCGATGTAAAACACCCAGGAATGCTTGAATGGAATGTGCTCGAGGCCCCAGTTTTGATGGGCGGCCCAATTATCGAACCGGCGTTGGACGATGCGCGCGCCCATCTCCTGGGCGAGAGTGACCGTTCGGTCCGAACTGTAAGAATCCAGCACGACGATGTCATCGGACCATTTCACGGACTGAAGGCAGGCCGGCAGGTTGTTATCCTCGTTGAGCGTGAGGATCAGGATCGAGACGGCCACGATTCACCTCTTTCGTGCGACGGCAATCATGGACTTGGCTAACGCGGGCATCCGTCCAACCCGATGAACTGTGATCGGCCCAAACCCGGCCTCGCGCAACAGCTGCGTGAGCGTGGGGATCGACCAGAATTTGATGTGACCGTGGTCCCACAGCGCGGTGAAGTGGCGGTCCAGCCGCCCCGACAGGGCCAGTGCCAGATTTTTCCAGTAGCCGTGGTAGGGCGTCGACACGACAGCCGTACCACCCGGCTCGACGAGGTCGAACAGGGTGTGCGCAAAGAGGCGAGGCGCATAGAGATGCTCAACCACCTCAAGGCTCAACACAACAGGAAACCGCCCGTACTTCACGGCGAGGTCCTCATACGCAGAGCCGAGGTGAATGTCCAAGTGGGGATACCGCGTTTTCGCGTGAGTGATTCCCTGCTCGGAAGGATCGACTCCCACAATGCGATAGCCACGATGCGTTAACGTCTCGGCCACGGCGCCGTTGCCGCACCCCAACTCGAACAGCCTCGGATCCGCCGGTCCGATACGCAGTGAGGCGATGATTTCGAGCACCGCCGGCAGGAGATACTCATGCGAGGCGTTCTGCTCCCCGTTCTCATAGATGTAGCCGGAGATGTCGACAGCGGTATCCATCAGATTTTTTCCAGTTGCGGCTCGCGCTTTTTCATCACACGAGCCGGATTTCCCCCTACCACGGTCCAGGGCTCCACGTTCCTGTACACGCTCGACCTGGCCCCGACTACCGCCCCTTCCCCGATCGTCACGCCAGGCCCGATGAACACATCCGCAGCCACCCATGCCTGCCGTCCGATCCGGATCGGCGCAGTGACAACCGGCATCCCATCGACAGTGTAATCATGGCTTGCCGTGCATAGGAACGCGTACTGGCTGACCGTCGCGTAGGGTTCAAGAGTAATTCGATCAACGGCGTAACAGTCGACGTGATCCCCCAAGCAGCTACCCTCCTCCATCACCAGATTCCACGGAGCCCAGATTCGCGCCGACGGATACGGATGTGAACCGGGCCCGATTGTTGCGCCGAACAGACGTAACAACAATCGCCGCCAGGCGTGAAACGGGCGTGGGCTCGGTCGGAACAAGAGGACCCACATCATCGACCAGAGAACCCGACCGACCCGATTGCGGTACGAGTGCGGGCTGGGAAATTCTTGGCGTGCTGATCCTGCTCGCATCACGTCACCTTAACGGCCCCGGATGCTCCCCGCGCTGCGTCGGTTGCGCCAGCATCTCCTCGTGAATCGCTTGCTCTCGAGCATCGAATCGATACCGCAAGACTTTGGCCGGCACCCCGACGACAATCGCATAGGGAGGCACATCCTTCGTCACGATCGAGCCGGCACCGACCACAGCCCCGTTCCCGATCGTAATCCCGCGCAGGAGAATCGCCCCATGGCCAATCAGCACATCGTGGCCTATCCTCGTAACACTGGAGGGCGGGCGACCGGAAAAAACGATCGGCAGGCCCGGCTTATCGAGAATGTGATCGGACCCGACGATCGCCACATAGGCGGATAGCGACGAGTAGTTGCCGATATGCACGTGAGGCGGCAACTGGCTGTGCGGACCGATGTAGACGTAGTCTCCCGCAATAAGCCCGGGACCGATGCTGACCGACTTGCCCACGTGAAAGCCCCTGCCGAGACGGGCCCCTCGGTATCGAAGTCGAACGAAAATCCACGCTCTGGCTCGCTTGAGGAGATCCTTGCATTCGTTCCCAATGAAATGACGCCACTCAGCTCCCTTGAATCGTTTCGCGAACAGCGCGGACAAAGACAGCTTCCTGATGGCTGGGATTGTACCGTTCATAAATCACAGTCTCTCAGGCATATCCATTCGCCTTATGGTGATATCGCGAAACGTGCTCAATGATGTCTTGCTCGGCAGATCGATCTTATTCCCATGGCAGTGGCCGTTATCCCAAGAACGAAATTATTTTCCTTACCTCTGAGTAGAAACTGCGACATAGCCTGCATGCGAGCCCCATTCCAGTTCCTGGTTTGCCTCAGACATTGATTCTTCCATTTCGGAAGGCGACTCGATCCCGAGACTTACACCGTACAAAAGATAGATATAGACTCCCATCGTATAGCTGGCGTAGTCATGAAGCAGGTGCTCCTGGGTCATTCCCATCACGCAGTTTGCGATGACGAGGACAGCTGTAGTCGTCAAGACCGCATGGCCTTCCGGCCCAAAACGATTTCGAGCGGCCATTAGTGTCGCGAGGAGTACGACCAGAATCGCGATCAACCCCACTAAACCAAAGAAGCCTAATCGGAACAAGACGTCGATATATTCATTGTGAGCTCCGTACTCCCCGATTACTTTGAACACGGTCTCCCGATTCGCTGGCCCAACCCCGAATAGGAGCGCATTGGCATGCTGGCTGAAAAAGTCGTAGGCTTTCTCCCATGCCCGTACTCGATCGAATGCATTTTGCGTCCCAGAGAAGATGGAGACGGCTCGATTGGCGAGCACATCCTGTCTAAGCAAAATCCACACGAATGTCCCACACACACCGAGCACCGCCATCGCTTTCGGGACCCACCCATTGGCCAAGAGTGAGAGCAGTACAAATCCCATACCCAGCCCGACCAGCCCGGCTCGGGAATGGCTTAACAGAATCATGCCGATGCTTGCCCCCATGACCAGAGCCGACAACAATCTGTAGCGTCGCGGCATGACAGCATAGGTTCCTGCGCTCAACAGAGCGATCATCGCAAACCACTGTCCAACCGAGGCTCGGAAGAGGCCCATGAACCCTAAGCCTACTCTGTTCTCCCGAAAACTCTCTTGCACCCATTCCTTCCACGCAAGATCTTCGAAAATGGCTAGGTTGAATGGTCCGAAGTAATTCGCGAACCCCAGAAGAGCAAGAACCCCCGCTAGTGCGATGTTCATCCGGATAAACGCAAGGATCTGGCTAGCAGTCAAGTTGAGAGATAGCCCATATCGAAGCACTAAGACATAGGTCAGGTTGCGATAAAGCCAGATGATATCCCCTTTGACATTGCGACTACCCAACCCTCCACGCAGGTCTCCGAGCACCACCTGGCACAAGGCTAAGACAACAGGAAGGATGACGATGAGTAGAAACAAGGATGTCACGAGCCATCGCCGTGAAGGAGGAAGCCCTTGGGGCGACACGAGAGCAGAGAAGAGCAGTACGGGAAGCAGCAAATCGCTCACATAGACAGCGCTTTGGATTCCCTTGACGAGAAGCGCGAGAGGAACGGTCACGTAGACGACGAGTAAGATGATTTTGAGGCTGAAGGGAACGTCAATCCTCCGGAAAAAGAGCAGGTGGATTGCCAGCAGCATCGCACATTGAAGTGCCAACAATTGAAGAAGTGTCGGGGTCATGCTCGCGCGACCTCTCCATCGCATGAATAAAACTCAGCAGCCATGTAACCCCTTCCCGTTTGGAGCATGGATCGGCGCCATATCGGGCTTCTTAGCGGACAAGGCCCACGCATTTCGCTTGAAGGCCATTTTCAACCGAAATACTTCGCGGATGGTCGCAAAGGAAACCTGCTTGCGTTCGCAAAGGACCTGCGGCAGTCTCGTGAACACATGACAGACTCCCCGAAGAGTGTGGGCCAGCGCTCTCCGTGAAATTCCAAGAGCAGTCCACACGACGATCTTCTGCAGCGCAACTGGGACGACCAATACCCAGGGATATCTTCGGAGCACCGTTATCAACTCGTTCCGGCATCCGTAATACCAGAGCAGCTTGTTGGTCCGGCCGAGAGGCACAGTCTCGTGGAACATAACCGCCTCCGGGCAATACAGGATCGAATACCCTGACTCGATGATGCGCAATGCAAGATCGCCTTCCTCTCCCTGCCGGAAAAAGTCGCTGGGGTAAAATCCTGCCACTTGAAGGATCTCTTTTCGAAATGCAGAGGCGCCGCCATCAAATGTGTGGCGAACTTCGTCGGGGTCCGACCCTCCAACGGAAGCCCCAGGCGAAAGCACCCGGCAGCACACTACGCCGCAGCAGGGATTCATCTTCAAACGATCGACGCAGACCTGCAACGTGTTCTCCGCCAACCAGCCGTCGTCGTCCAATGCGTACAACACATCTCCCGTACAATTTGCCAGCGCCACGTTTCGACCCTCTGGACAACCCAGATTCTTGTGAAGGCGAATTACCTTGATCGTGGGATAACGAGTGGTGATGGCATCAACTGTTCCGTCCGTCGACGCCGAATCTACAACAACGATTTCGACCGGCCGATACGACTGATTCATTACTGATTCAATCGCTCGCAGTACCTGACGGCGTCTGTTCCACGTCAGAATCGCCACA
>Ga0335070_10000979_pt1 | contig 32683 bp, 28 predicted proteins | sample Lox_Sample_13_FD_206722 | JGI IMG/M metagenome (GOLD analysis project Ga0335070, IMG submission 206722) | Soil microbial communities from Loxahatchee National Wildlife Refuge, Florida, United States - Lox_Sample_1.3 | ecosystem: Environmental > Terrestrial > Soil > Wetlands | place: USA...
CGACGAATATCACCCCGAAATGGATTTCGCTGGGGATTCGGCGATGGCTCGTTTCGGATTTGCTTTAGGCTGGCAGGCAGCCAGCCAGACGCAGCTTGTCGGATGGCAGCACGGCGACGAGTTCGAAGGCGCCCGGATGAAGAGCCAGCAGTAAGCTATCCCTGCCCGGCGGAAGCGGCGCAGCGGAGCGGATCGACATCCCAAAGCTGAAGGTCTTTGGACAAGTTCTCTACACCCACGGAACCCTGTAAGTCCGTCCCCGGCTTGCCCAGCCACACCACGCGGAACTGCGCCTTGATTCCCTGATATTGCAGATCAAGGACGTCTCCGGTCTTCAGTTGCGCGTTCACTCCTTGCAGAGTTGCACCCTGCCCGCTGATGGTGCGAAGACTGGCAGGTTGAGTAAACGGTCGGGCGTGTGCGTCCATGCCCCAGATTTTCACGGGAAGTTCCACAGACACACGCTGCTGGCGGCGACGATCCATAAGACGGAAATACCTCGCTGGTAGGCTGTGAGCAATCGTAGAAGAGAGCCGCGAGCGGGCACAGGTTACGGCGGTCATCGCACCCGGGTACCGTAGGCCGTCAGAAGATGCTGGCTTTGCGGAGAATTTTCCGGGCCAGTCCGGTCAATGCGAGTTTCGGCAACTGGGGAGCGCCAACCCACTTGCCCCGCGGTTGCTGTGCCGAACTTTCCCGCCAGACGTGGACCGTGTAATCCGTGACCGTGATGGCATGACGCAAGATGAATGCGGGCCTGGTGCGGGCGTGCGGGGCGGCGATTTCCGGCAGTTCCCACATCCCGGCCATGAGACGGGCATCGTGCGGCCGCTGAATTAGAAAGACGTCTCCGGCATTGCCGTTCTGACTTCTTTGCCAGAGGGCATAGTGAATCTCGCGCTTATTTTGACACTGTTTCTTTCCGCTGACGGGATGCTCTCCGCGCGTGGCGCATAGGTCAACCACCGGGCAGGTCAGGCAAGCGGGGGCTCGCGGAGTGCAGAACGTGGCACCCAGCTCCATCATGGCCTGATTGAAGTCGCCGGGGCGAGTGCGGTCGAGAAGGGTTTCGGCTTCGTGCCAAAAGTCCTCACCTTCGAGTTGCTTGCCTAAGACCCGCTGCAGCACGCGTTCGACGTTTCCGTCGACGACCGCGATTGGTTCGTAAAAGGCGATACTGGCGATGGCCGCGGCGGTATAGCGTCCGATGCCGGGGAGTTCCTTCCACTCTGCCGACGTCTTAGGAAATTTTCCACGCCGCTTACGCGCGATGACTTTCGCGGCAGCGTGCATCATGCGGGCGCGCCGGTAGTATCCCAGACCGCTCCAGGCCGCCAGGACTGAGGACTCTCGCGCGGCGGCAAGCTTTTCCACGGTCGGAAAGCGTCGCAAAAACTGGTGGTAGTGCTCAATGACTGCAGCCACCCGCGTTTGCTGCAGCATGATCTCGGACACCCACACTCGGTAGGGATCGTGATCGCTGCGCCAGGGGAGGTCGCGGGCGTAGGCGTCGTACCAGGCGAGAAGAAGACGGCGGAAAGTACGAGAATCAGTAGCGATTTGGGTGTCGCAAGATGGCATCGTCAAAGATGGCATTGTAAGGCTTGCGGCTGTGAATGAAGTAGATGCACCAAAGACCGACATCCATCTTGCCTTTTCGTTGACCGGCATCGAACGGCACGGAATAATGGGAATCATTGGATGGGAGGCGCTCGGTGGTACGCAATTCCCTAGGAGCATCATGAACGACTTCAATCGCAAGGTGGAAGACGCCTCGGCACGGGTGGGCAAGACGATCGGCGAAGCGGCCAATCGCCTGGAGCAGGAAATTCCCGAGTTCATCAAATACCTGAACGACGAAGTGGTGCCGGCGGTGCGCACGCACTCAACCAAGGCCCTCCGCGTGGCTTCGCAGAAGCTGGCGGAATTTGCGGATTACATGGAGAAGCATCCCGCGAAGTGACCAGCCGGGTGCCATGCCAGCGAGTGGAGCAGTACCGCGCCCGCGTCTTGGGTGAGATCGCAGTTGTTTTTCTGAGCGCGGTAATAATCTTCACGAGTGCCTGTGGGCATCCGAAGCAGGCGCATGTTGCGGTTCCACCCGTCCCGGCGCCAAGTCCACCCACCGAAACGCAGCCCCCGACAAATATTCCTCCGGCGAAAGAAACGGAGAAACCGGCTTCGCCCGAAGAGTCGGCGGATTTGGCTGAGCCGACCATTCCTGCTGATGCAGTACCGCTGGTGACCGAAACAGGTCTAGCGAGTTGGTACGGGCCTCCATATCACAACCGGCGCGGATCGAACGGCGAAGTCTATAACATGCACGCCATGACAGCGGCGCACCGCACCTTTCCGCTGGAATCGATCGTGCGTGTAACGAATGTGAAGACGGGATCGACGGCGCTGGTGCGCATTACGGATCGCGGGCCGTTTATCCCGGGACGGATTTTGGATTTGTCATTGGCTGCGGCGCACAAAGTCGATGTGTGGCAACCGGGTGTGGCGGAAGTGAAGGTCGAATTGATGCTGGCGCCCGTGCCGTTTGATGCCGGTGGAAAATGGGCAGTGCAGGTTGGCGGATTTCATGATGAGCACCAAGCGGCCAAACTCGCGGATCATCTCACGCGTCGCTACCATACCGCGAAGGTGTTGAAGTTCGCGAGTCCGGCAGGAGATTGGTGGATTCGGGTGCGAGTGCTGGACGACGATCATGAGCGCGCCGAGAAACTGGCGAGCGAAACGGAAACGCCGGAAGGCGCAGTGTTTCTGGTCCGGCTTGACTGATGCCATGACAGAATTCCTGCAAGTGGTTCCTTCGTCAGCCACCGCGCGAGGAGCGCGGCTCATGTTGTTAGCGGGCTTGATTTATCTGGTCTTACGCTTGACTGGATTTCATGGCCTATTCTCGCGAGATGGCGAGGGGATTGGGGTTCTGCTGCAGATTATCGGGACTTTGTACAGCGTGATCTACGCATTTGCTACTTATGTAATTTGGGGACAATTTGCCGCGGTCGAAAATGAGATCGTCAAGGAAGTGGGAGCGTTGAAAGACCTGATTCTCTTCAGCAAGCAGATGAAGGAATCGACCCGGGACCCGATTGTCCGAAACGTTCGCGCTTATGCGCGTACCGTGGCTGAGACAGAATGGGGGATGCTTTCTCGCGCGGAAGACACTGAGAAGACGGATAAGTTGTTCGCCGCTGTAATCTCCAGTGTGCTCGAAGTGGTCCCGGAAAACGAAGCAGAGCAGCGGATTCACGCGCGACTGCTGGAGATTGCAAATCAAGCCAGCGCCCATCGCGACGAGCGGCTGGCAGTCAGTGCCAAGAGAATGCCGCGGACGCTACTTCTTTTTGTCACTCTGACCGCGATGACGATCTTGTTCCTGCTGTTCTTTTTTCCGTTTTCCAATCTGGCGCTCGGAATTATCGCGGTCGCACTGGCCACGATGCTTCTCTTTTTTGCTCATTTCGTTTTGACCGATCTGGACAATCCGTTTGAAGGCACGTGGAACGTCAACGCGGAGCCATTTCACGAACTGGCCACGAAATATCGCTAGCTGACAGCGTTGATGCTCGAATGCTATCGTTTGGCCGAGGTGCATTCATGAGCGATTCCAATTGCCTTTTTTGCCGCATCATCCGCGGCGAGATTCCTGCCAAGAAAGTTCACGAAGACACGGATGTATTTGCGTTTGAAGATATCAATCCGCAGGCGCCGACTCATGTGCTGATTATTCCGAAAAGACACTTTGCCGGACTGAAGGAAGCTGAGGCTGCTGACGCGGAGATTATCGGCAAGTGCCACCTGGCCGCAGCGGAGATTGCGCGGCAAAGAAACATTGAGCAGGGCTATCGAACGGTTCTAAATGTAGGGCCGGGAGCGGGACAGTCCGTGTTTCACCTGCACGTACACTTGCTCGGCGGACGCTCGCTCAGCTGGCCACCGGGATAACTTGCGAATTCAGTAGCGGGTAATTACAATGTAATTACTTCTAGAGTGCGAGGAGATGATCGTGCGAACGCAGCTAACGCGGATCGGGAATTCGCAAGGAATACGAATCCCTAAACCGCTCATTGAGCAGTGCGGTCTCGGCGGTGAGATCGAGTTACGTGCCACTTCGGAAGGGTTGGTAATAGCTCCTTTTCGACGGCCCAGGAACGGATGGAAGGAGGCGTTTGCAAGCGATCAGACCCGCAGAGAGGGGCTCATCCTGAAAGATATGCCCGCCACAAAGTTCGATCGTGAGGAATGGCGGTGGTAGGTTATCCGCGACGCGACGAAGTGTGGCTGACCAGCCTTGACCCAACCTTGGGGGCAGAAATCAAGAAGACCCGGCCCTGCTGTGTCGTGTCACCGGACGAAATGAATGAGCACCTGCTCACGGTACTGGTAGCGCCGATGACTACATCTGTTCGTAATTATCCGACGCGAGTAACGGTGACTTTTCGTGGGAAATCGGGACAGGTGGCTCTGGATCAGATCCGAGCCGTAGACCGCGACCGACTTATTCGGAAGTTGGGCGCAGTACCCTCCCGATCAGCTCAGGAAATATCTATGATTCTGTTGGAAATGTTCACGCGCTAGACGATCTACTGCACCGCCTGATTCTCTTCTTCTTCGGGCGCGCCATGCCGGCGCAGCAACTGCGGCAGGTTCTGTGAAAATGCCGAACGCGGCAAGACCATGTCGCATCCCACTTCGTGCGCCTTTTGCTTGAGATCGCCCTGCACGTGGGAAAGGAATCCGATGATCGAGGTTCCTTTCTTCAGCTTGCTTTTCAGTTTTGGGATGAGCGTCAGAGGCTTCACGCCGTTGTTGTTCAAGTCGAAGATGATCAACGACGGTTTTTCTTCGCCGTTTTGCGACATCTTTTCGGCCATGTCTTTGTCGGTCTTGACGAACTCGACTTTGACATTGAGCTTGCGCGCCGTTTCCTGAATCTTGGCCATGAAGAACAAGTCTTCAATGAAGGCGAAGATGCGGGAGGTGTTGTCGGCCATGGCCGCGGGCACCGGCTCGGGGTCGGGCTGCGCATAACGCGTGGCAAATCCGGGGCGCTGGCGTCCGCCCTTGTGGCCGTTGTTATTGTTGCCGCCGGCCAACGCCGCGCGATAGCTGTGATCCATGGGAGCGGTATAGATGCCGTCTTTGTTCTCCCGGCTCTGGTGGCCCTGGCCGGGCCGCTGGCCGCGTTGATTTTGCTGACGGCGTCCGCGCCGCCGACGACGTCCTCCCCCACCGGAGGGTCTTCCTGGTCCTGCGTTCATAGTCCTCTCAAGATGCTGCTGGATGCTGCAAAGTCTTACGAAATCTTAAAGGCCGCGCCAGACAAGCGATTTGCGATGAGTACGTGCAAGGCGAAACACAACACACGCCGTCGAGTCTGCGCAGTTACGGGTTACGACTGGACACACTTTGAAACGAACCCCAAACTTCCTGGAACGAAACCCCTATTTGCGACGATATCTCTTAATCTGTTCAGTATCGGTTTTCCGTTATCGGATCCGTAGGCGCCGCCTCGGAATGGCTGGCGCAGAAGGCCTGCGCGGGAACGAGGCCTAATGAGAACAGGATTATGGTACTCGTCCTAGCGGAAGGGCGCAAGGCCCCCCGGGCCCCGGGTTTTGCACAGGAGGACATGACTGCCTGGTGGAGAGGCGAATTCAAGATCGAGAATCAGCCGGCGCAGGATACTTCCCGCGCCCACTGTTGGGCCTGCCAGTACGATCCGGCGACGGCCTCCGAATCGAGGCCGAGGGTCTTGCTCAGCTTTGCCGCCGCTTCCCACTCGCCGCTTTCGTGAGCCAGCATCAACTGAAACACGGGACGGAGCAGGCTGGGACGGCCGAGCAGAACGAGTTTTGTTTCCTTGTCGAGCGGGATGCGGTCGAGTACATCGGCCATGGGCATTTCGAGCATGGCATCGATGAGCGAGAGCAGGCCGAGCAGGAAGAGATCGGAGTCGCCATGAGCCACGTGGGGCGCGAGCAATTCACCGAAGCGTCCTCGCACCAATGCGGAGAGCACCAAATCGCTGGTCTTTTCCTGGCCAGCGCCGACAGCAGCGACCAGTCGCACCCAGCGGCGCAGGTCACGCTCGCCCAGGATCGACAAGGCGTGGCGCACCGAATGGATTTCGTTATTGAAGCCGAACATTGCGGAGTTCAGATAACGGAGCAGGCGGTAGCACACGGAGGCTTCTGACTTGATGAGCTTCTCGAGACCCGGCACATCGAGGTCCGGGCGCGAGACTTCCTGCAACATGCGCAGATAGTTCAGCCGGTTGGCGGGCATGTCGCGCGTATTCATCATCTCGGGGCGGCGGAAGAAAAATCCCTGGAAGTAGACGAAACCCTGTTCGCGGGCACGAACGAAGTCGTGTTGCGTTTCGATTTTTTCCGCAAGCAGCCGATGGCGGTGGGCGCCAAACTGCTTGACGATGACTTCTCGCTCCGCCTGGGTAGTCAGCAGCATTTCGACCTTGATGATGTCGGCCATCTCGGCGAGTGCCACGCGCGGGTCGTCAGCCACGTAGTCGTCGAGAGCGATGGTGTATCCCGCCTCCTTCAAGTTCTGGCATGCGGCGATGACGTCGGGATCGGCCGGCACGGTTTCGAGAATCTCCACCACCGTCGTGGTCGAAGGCAGCAGCGTCACAAGTCCCTTGATAAGCGTGTCGCGCGTGCAGTTGACGAAGGCGCGGCGTCCGTCGCACAAAATATCAAGTCCCATCAGCAAGGAGCGGTCAAGAGTGGCGCGCGAGGCTTCGTCGGTGTCGCCGGAAAACGCGTTTTCCAGGCCATCACGAAACAGTAACTCGTAGCCAAACACTTTTTGCTCGCGGTCGAAGATGGGCTGGCGCGCCACGTAGCGCAAGGGTTTGGCGTCCGTGGTGCGCGCCGGGACAACGGCTTGGCCTGTAGGTCGAGGTACCACGTTGTTAGTTATCGGCAAAAACGGCGGCGGCTGGAGGAGACCGGTGTTGCCCTCATGAGAGACCGCTAACTTTCCGGCTGGACAAGATAGAATGGTCGGCGCTTACGAGAACTTGAATGCCAGACTCCCCTCACTCCGTCCCGCGTGCAGGCACCGTCAGTCTGGGCATGCAGCGGCAGTTTGAGATCTACCAGCTCGGTTTGGCCGGAAAGAAGCTTTCCATCCCGGTCCCCATCGCAGAACTCGAGCGCAAGGCGATGGAGCTTTTGTCGCGGCAGGCCTACGACTACGTCGCGGGAAGCGCAGCTGGTGAGAGGACCGCCCGAGCGAACCTGGCGGCCTTCGATCGCTGGCGGATTGTGCCCAGAATGCTGCGCGATGTTTCGCAGCGCGATCTGTCCGTCGGTCTTTTTGGAAACAGCTTGCCCGCGCCCGTATTGCTGGGTCCGGTCGGCGTGCAGGAGATCATTCGCAATGAAGCCGAAGTTGCGACCGCGCGTGCCGCGGCGTCTGTGGGACTGCCGTTTGTGTTGAGCACGGTTTCGTCGCGCACGATTGAAGAGGTAGGTCAGGCGAGTGGAGCGTCACCGCATTGGTTCCAGCTTTATTGGGGCAAGGACCATGAACTGACCTCCAGCATGCTGCAACGCGCGGAGAAGGCCGGTTTCAGTGCGCTTGTGATCACCCTGGATACAGCGATGTTGGGTTGGCGCGAGCGCGACCTGGCGCATCACTTTTTGCCTTTTCTGCAAGGCCATGGGTTGGCGAACTATTTCAGCGATCCGGTGTTCTGCTCGCGTCTGTCGAAACCGCCGCAAAGTGATACCGTGGCCGCGATCCAGTTGTGGGCATCGCTTTTCTCCAATACAGCGCTGACGTGGAACGATCTCACCTGGCTGCGGAAGCAAACTCGCCTGCCTATTCTGCTGAAGGGAATTTTGCATCCCGACGACGCGCAGGCCGCTATCGATCACGGGGCCGACGGAATTGTCGTTTCCAACCACGGTGGCCGTCAGGTAGATGGAGCGATTGCCGCGCTGGATGCATTACCCGGAGTCGTGGCTGCCGTGCGGGACAAAATCCCGGTTCTTTTTGACAGTGGAATTCGTTACGGCTCTGACGCGATCAAAGCGATTGCTCTGGGGGCACGAGCGGTGCTGCTTGGGCGGCTTTATATCTGGGGGCTCGCGGTGGCGGGCGAGCAGGGCGTCCGCGACGTGGCGCAGAACTTTATCGCGGACCTGGATCTATCCCTGGGCCTGAGCGGATTTCGGTCCATACGAGAACTGGACTCGTCCATTCTGGTGCTCGCCTAAGACTTGCTACCAGCCGCGCGAAGCAATCGAAAGTACGAAACTCAACACTGCGAGTTGCAAAAGGGTGGACGGCTTCACGTTCGTCTTCCGGCAGATGGTCACACTGAACGGTGTGAGAAAGAACAAAGATCGAAAGACAAGCGCGAGCACAGCACTACCGCATCCCACCAGATACGCCCACTCCGCGATGTTGGCACGAGACATTGACTTCCTCCTGATCGAATTGAATTCACGAATAGACGGCTACCGATTGGCGCCCAGGTGCGGACGCGGGGGAAAAGAGTTGGTTGTTTGTATCAGGAGCAGAACGAGGAATGCTGTGACTCAGATCACATCAGCGGGTTGCAAGAACTTGCAAGCGTGTGCGCGCATTAGGAAGACGCCTCCGCGCAAATCCAGAACTCAGAGAAGATTCCAGACGTTTAGAAAGACGTAGAGACTAATCAACGAAAGAATGGGGCCGCCCCAGATCATAAGAGTGCACTTCCATCCGAGAGAGCGTGCCACGTCCTGCTGGCTGCGCCACGAGATGAGAAATGTCTTGTTGTTCGTGCCTTTTTTCAGAACGACCGGCGGACGCAGATCGAATCCACTCACCTGCGGAGAAGAGCTGACGGCATCACTATGAATGTTTCCGTTCGAAGCCTCTGGGTCGGCAATCACTTGTACTCCGGATGTCGTTGTGCCAACGGTAGAAACTCCGGCTGCACTCCACGCAGCTGGATTCGAAATCCCAGCCTTCATGAGCGCGGCCGCGATTTTTCCTTGCTGGGACATTTCCAGACTGCTCGCTGCCGGCGAAGTCGCCGTGAGCCGGACCACTTTGTGCGTTTTCGAGCGTGCCACATATGGATTGATTGCGGTTTCAGTAAGATCTTCGTCGGAACCGCGCTTGAAAGAAAAGTTCAGCAGGAATCCCTGTGAGGTGAAGGAATTGATCGGTTCGGAGTCCTGGATCGGGTCAGGCGTGACTTCGATCCCGTCATTGTCGGTCAGCGTACCCAGGATAAAAAGCGAGTTCTTCGGCTTGATGCAAAACTCTTCGACCTTGATCTTGTTGCTGGTGGCGACGCCATGCCGAGCCAGAAACGCGTTGACGTTACCCGGCGCGTCATGCTGGCTGGAGAAAAATGAATTGTTGAATTCCTGCTCGAAGTCGCGATGAATGTCGAGATCGGCTCCGCGCGGATCGATGAGCACGCGCCCAGTATTATCGTCAACAAAGAACGGCACATGCATGCTTTCGCCCGCGACCTTTACCCAATTCTTGTTCTTGCCTTGCTGCTTCCACTCCCACACCAGTGTGCGGTAGTAGTAGCAGGGCCGCGTAGTGATCGGCGCGACCATCGTGTAAGGCCCCACGGCGAGGCCGCTGACTTCCACCGTACCCATGGACGCGCTTCGGATCTTTGAGAACGGCGTATCGAGTATCAGGCGGCGCCGTTGCAGCAAGCGAAATCCATAAATGAACAGGGCGATGCCCGCGCAGAAGCCGACTCCACACCAGAGTACGAGGCCTCTGGGGTCAGACGAGCGGAGAAGTAGGGCAGCGAAAGTCACCGGAGTCGAGGGAAGGCGAAAAACACGCCTCGTCGATCAGGCTAGCGAACGGAGCCACGCGGGTTCAGTAGAAAACGTGCGGTCCGCCTTACCTTGGTAATTCAGCCTTGGTCTTCTCAAATCACACTCAAATGCAACACTGGAAGCGCAATTCGCTCCCTGCGTCGTCCCGAGAAATCGTTTAGCATCCTCTGCATGTACGCTCCCGAATACAGTGCGCAGCAGGTCATCCAAGCTTTTCGTCAGGACGCTCCCTTGCTCTTTCTGGGGCGGCGTTCGTAAGTGTGGGAGTGGTGGCCGGCGCGCTGGCTGCGATCCGCCGCAAGTTTGATCGTCTGCTGATCTACTTCTGCCTCTTCGCCATCTTCTATGGAGCCCGGCTCTGGATTCAATCAGGCTTGTTCGGTCTGAGCGTGGAAGGCCACGAATTCTACCTGCGCTTGCGTGGGGGAATTGACTATGTCATTCCAGTGCCCGCTGTCCTTTTCTTCGAAGCTAGCGGATTCATGAATCGAGCGGGCCGCTGGGCAGGATATTTGCTCGCGGTAGTCGGATCATTGCTTGGCCTGACGACTTTTGCCCTGGGTTGGCATCGATGGTTCTCTCAAGTGAATAGTGCAGTCGTGATTATCGCCATCGCCGCGGTGATCGCGCAGTTCCTGCGGCCTTCTGGAGGAGATAGGGATTTTGCAGTGATCCGTAACGGCCTGCTTGTCTTTGCGGCGGGAGCGCTGGCCGATAACGTCGCGGGCGTGTTTTTCCGCCGCGTGAAGATCGAACCCTACTGTTTCGTCGTGTTGCTCGCGTCACTCGGATACGTCACGGCCCGGCGCGCGTTTGAGCGCGACGAGAAGCTGGGCGAGATCCAGAAGGAACTGGAGGTCGCCCGCCGCATCCAGCTCTCCATTCTGCCGGCGGAATTTCCGCGCTCGGAGCACTTCCGGGTAGCGGCCCGCTACGTGCCCATGACTTCCGTTGCCGGAGATTTTTACGACTTCATCGTTGCCGATGAAAAAAGCGCGGGATTGTTGATCGCGGACGTTTCCGGCCACGGTGTTCCTGCGGCATTGATCGCGTCCATGGTGAAACTGGCGGCTACCTCGCAGCGCGAGAAAGCGTCCGACCCGTCGGGAGTCCTCTCAGGAATGAACGCGGCACTTTGCGGAAATACCCAGAATCAATTCGTGACCGCGGCGTACGTGCATTTGGATTCGGAAGCGCGGGAGCTGCGCTATTCCGCTGCCGGACATCCCCCGATGCTTCTATTGCGCAACGGCGAGATTCAGGAAGTCGCCGAGAACGGCCTGATGCTGGCGGCTTTTGATTTCGCGACATATTCCAACGCCGCGCATAAACTCGAGCCCGGGGACCGTCTCCTTCTGTATACCGACGGAATTGTGGAAGCAGCGAGCGCGTCGGGCGAATTCTTCGGACAGCAGGCGCTTGGATCATTGCTGCAGAAGACCGCGAATGCCGATCCCAAGGCTGCCGCCGACCGCATCATCGCCGAAGTGCAACGCTGGGCCGCATCGCAGGACGATGACTTGACGGTACTGGTCTGTGACTTCGTGGGGAATGCTTAAGCCCACGTCGCGGATCGCAGACGATTGCGAATTTCAGATTCATTCCATTTGAAACTTTTGTGGAATTCTTTACGCCATCCTTACGACCTTATCGCTAACTTCCAAATTCTGAGTTCGGCAGAAGCGCTCAATTTTGCGTTGATCTGTCGCGAATTTCGAGGAGGTAGCGCTGTGTCCTGCCGTTGGCTTGCTCTGGTGTTGATTTCCGCAACGATGCTGTCGAGTACATTCGCGAATGCCCAGTCAACATTCGGTTCGATTGTTGGGGTCGTGAGAGATCCGAACGGATTAGTGATCGCCGGAGCCAAAGTGACCTTGCTGAGCACGGACGAACACGGAGCCCGCGACGCGTCGAGCGACTCCGATGGCGCTTTTCAATTCATGAACGTAAAGCCGGGCCGCTACGAAATCACCGCATCGAGTGACGGCTTTGCTCTGTTCCGGCTGCAATCCCTGGAATTGCAGGCGCGACAGACCCTGCGCGCTGATCTTGTTCTGAAGGTGAAGTCTGCATCCGAGACCGTGGAAGTGGGCGATTCCGCGCCGATGGTCAACACGGAGAGCGCGACGCTCTCCGACACGAAAGATTTCCTGCAAGTTTCGCAACTGCCCGTTAACTATCGCGGCGCAACGACGAGTTCTATGGCCGTGCTCGACACAGTCCCCGGTGCGCAACAGGATGCGAATGGGAGTGTTTCCATTGGCGGCGGGCTTCCCTCGCAGGTCCAATACTCGGTCGACGGAGCCTCGACGGTAAACATCCGCCAAAATGGGGCGTTGGCGAACATGAATCCCTCGTCTGAGTTGATCAGCGAATTCCGCGTTTCTCAATTCAATAACAACGCTGAATTCGCCCAACTGGGAGACGTGACCATCTCCACCAAGAGCGGCACGGACCATTTTCATGGCAGCGCGTTTGAATACCTGCAAAATAGCCTGCTGGACGCGACCCCCTACAACCTTCCGCTCAAACCGCACAAGGCATTCAACACATTCGGCGGAAGCCTGGGTGGGCCGCTCAAGATTCCCAGATTGCTGCAAGGTGAGCCACACACATTTTTCTTCGCCGCATATGAGGGGAATCGCAGACGACTGACCACGCCGCTATTCTTGAGTGTGCCTACGGCGGCAATGCGCGGCGGCAATTTAAACGATATAAACTTTATCGGGTCCAACAGTCTGGTGGTGAATCCACTCACCGGGCAGCAGCTACCGAGCAACACAATCGCCTGCAATCCCAGTTGTATCAATCCCGTGGCTACGGCCTTGCTGGGGGTGATTCCATCGCCGACCTCTGCGGGCGCGAGCGTCAACTATTTACAAGAGACGTCTACGCCGGGCAATACCGACGGATACGATCTGCGATTCGATCACACGCTCAGCGGCAAGCAATCGCTCTACCTGCGCTGGAGCGCGAAGAACATCGCGTCGACAGTTCCGAATGCGCTGTTGCCCAGCGACTCGGATCACGAGACGGATCGCAACTTGATCGTCTCGCATAACTACGCCATCACCAATACGCTGGTCAACGAAGCCCGCTTTGGCGTTTCGCTGTTCCGCATCGGCGTCGATTTCCCGCTGGAAGGCGCGGCGGCGGTCCAGCAACTTGGCCTGGTCGGACTGGATATCAGCGACCATCCGACGGCCAGTGCTTTTCCTACCTTCAACTTCAGCGACACCGGCCTGACGCCGATTGGCCGCGACAAGACGGGAGTCACCAAATCACAGACCATTCAATTCACTGACAACCTGGGATGGGCGCGCGGCAAGCACAGTATGAAGTTTGGCGTGGATGTGCGTCGCGTGGCATATGCCGATATCGAGAGCTTTGGCGGTTCCGACGATTTCGGCGCCTTTACTTTTTCTGGGGGCGCGCTGACTGGATTGCCCGCCTGTTCGCCCAGTCTGGCGTCCCCAACATTGTGTGAGTCGTCGTTCGCCGACCTGCTGTTAGGCTTGCCCGCGAAAACCTATGTTGCGCAGTCGGGACCGGATGTGCGTGCCCACACCATTCAAAGCGGACTCTACGGGCAGGATGAGTGGCGCGCGAATAATCGTCTGACGCTGACATTTGGTTTGCGCTGGCAGGCCCTGCCGCCCTTCATCAGTCCGCTCAACAACCTTACGGCGTTCGATAAGCGCAACGGCGGTGTGATCGTTCCTGATGGGAACGTGCCGGTTCAGGGATTTCTGGAATCGATCAATGCTTGCGCCGGGCCCTACAACCCTTACGGAGTAGCCAATCCAGCCTTGCCGTGTGGACCGGTGGAGACTGCCAGTTCCCAAGGACTCGGGGCCGGAGTGCGCGAGTTTTACAAGAGGAACTTCCAGCCCCGGTTTGGATTTGCGTTCCGGCCATTCGGCGATGAAAAGACAGTGATTCGGGGCGGATTCGGCATTTTTACCATGACCAATCTCGGCCAGCTTTCGTTCAACACCACGAACATTAGCGTAGGCGTGGTGCGCACTACGGCGAACTCCGTACAGAACGGGCAGCCCGCGTATCAGTTCCCAAACGTCACAACGCCCATCAGCCCGTCGGCGCTTGCGGGCACGGGGGATTTTTATCAGAACACGCCAATTAGTTATCGCGATCCGCAGTCCGCACAATGGAATTTCACCGTGGAGCGCGAACTTGTGCGCGACACGACATTGCGAGTGAGCTACGTGGGCACGAATTCCTATCGCATGAGCCAGACTGTCGATTTGAATCAGGTATCGCCGAGCGCGATTTCACCGAATCCCAATCCAAAACCGTATCTGAATTGGGGACGCATCTTATCATCGGAGAATGAAGGCTCGGTGAACTACGAAGGGTTACAGTCGGAACTCAACCATCGCAGCCGCGGCGGATGGACGCTGCAAGCCAGCCATGTGTGGGCGAAGAGCCTGGGCAATGTAGGAGGCGATGCACCGACAGCGTTTTCGCCGGAAGTGATTTATGGAACTCCAGTGGCCAATCGTTTCGACCTCACTGCCAACCGCGGGAATATCGCCGCCGTGCGGCGGCAGCGTTTGCTCGTGTCGTCAATCTACGCGTTGCCGTTTGGGCACGGACGGCACTTGGCGAGCCATATGAATGCTGTACCCGAAGCATTCTTCGGAGGATGGTCCGTCAGCACGATCGCGATGTGGCAAACAGGACCATACCTGACGCCGATTACCAGTTCCAGCTACGATCCCGGGAATTTGAATCTGGTATATCGCGGTTCGTATCAGCGGCCCGACTGTGTCGCCAACGGCAACCTCTCGACTCCTACTGTTTCGGATTACTTCAACTTGGCGGCGTTTGTTCCGCAGCCCGCGGGCCCGGTGGGAAATTGTCGAGTTGGCAGCTTGCTCGGACCGGGAACGGTCGCGATCGCCGGCGGCTTGTCGAAATCATTTTCGATTGGCGAGAAACTGCGCATCCGGTTCGAAAGTACATTCACCAACCTGCTGAATCACTCGAACTATGCACCACCATCCACCGACGTCACGTCGTCTACATTCGGGCAAATCACCAGTGTGCAGACTTCGGAGAATGCAGGGAACCGGACGGGACAAATGTCGTTGCGCATCGAATTCTGATCGCTAATTTTATTGCGGCCCGGGGGACTATTGCGGATTCGCGAGTCCGCTCACGTGTTGCTGCAAGAATTGCCGGACGGCCTCCCATGCCTTGCGATTCTGCTCCGCAGTGAAACCGCCGTGATTGGCGCCAGCAACGGTGTAGAGCTGATTCGGCACCTTGGCCTTGTCGAGTGCCTCGTGCATCCGAACTGCCTGCGAGTAGGGAACGAGCGCGTCCTTGTCCCCGTGAATCGTGATGATGGGGGGCGTAGTGCTGGTGACGTAGTTGATGGGCGAGACGTGCTTCGCAATTTCATCCGCATTCGGCTGATCGCCGACCCAAGCCACGGCGTATCCCTTGGCGTTGGCGCCGTGCAATATGTCGAGAACGTCGGTGATGCCGAACCAATTGACGATCGCTGCGACGCGAGGATCTTTGCTGGTGCCGGGATTCTCGCTCCAATAGTTGTCCATGGGCGAGCGGCATTCGCGATCGAATCCCGCAGCCGGGGTGAGCATGCCGGTGGTCAGAGCCAGGTGCCCTCCGGCCGATCCTCCCTGAAGCACCACGCGATTCGGATCGAAGTTGTACTTCTTCGCGTTGGCGAAAACCCAGTGCAGGGCGCAGCGGCAATCTTCGACCGCGGCCGGAGCGAGCGACACGCGTCCCATCCGGTATTCGACGTTGACCGCCGCAAAGCCCATCTGCAGATACGGCATCATCTCGAGCACGCGTTCCTCTTTCGTGCCCTCCACCCATCCGCCGCCATGGATCACGATCACCACAGGCAGGGCATGAGTGGCTCCCGGAGGGAGATACACGTCGAGCTTGTTCTCGTAGTTGTTGGCGGTGTGGTAGACGATGTTGGGATGGACTTCGTAGCGGAACAGTTCAGCGGCAAATGAGGGCGCATCGTTCTGTGGTACTTGTGCTGCGCAAAGCGGTAGCAGCACCAATAGCGAGACGAGAAGGGACGATTTACGCATGAGTTCCTCAGGTGTTCTTGATTTTGGGTTTGAGACCGACAGGAGAGTATAGCGGCGCAGACCGGACAGGGAAAAATGTCGGATCGACCAGCAGTGCGGTCTAACCGCCGGCCTTGAGTTCCTGCAGAACCTGCTTCGCGATTTCCTTCAGCGTTTCGAATACGCCCACGCCTTGAAACGCGACCGCTTCGATGATCGGTTCATTCTTGCGGCGGAGTTCGGTGGTCAACAGATCGACGGGCAGAACATTGGGTAGGTCGCGCTTGTTGAGTTGAAGGACGTAGGGAATTTTGTTGAAGTCGTAGCCGTGCTCTTTCAGGTTCGACATCAGGTTGTCGAGCGCTTCGACGTTCGCATCTTGACGCTGTTCCTGCGAGTCAGCCACGAAGACGATGCCATCCACGCCGCGCAGAATCAGCTTGCGGCTGGCGTCATAAAAGACCTGTCCGGGGACAGTGTAGAGGTGAATACGGGTCTTGAAACCGCGCACGGAGCCCAGATCTAGAGGCAGGAAATCGAAGAACAGTGTACGTTCGGTCTCGGTGGCCAGTGAAATCATCTTGCCCTTCTGCTGGTCCGCGGTCTTCTGGTAGATCACCTGCAGATTCGTGGTCTTGCCGCCGAGTCCGGCGCCGTAGTACACGATCTTGCAGTTGATTTCGCGGGCTGCGAAGTTGATGAAACTCAAGGCTTTCCTCTGACATGAAGGCACCCTCGGGCGCCTTCTCCGCACACCAAAGACTCGATGGAGGCTCGCGGCTTTTATATCATACGGGGGGTACCCGCCGCAGGTTACTCCCGTGACCCCGAGGGAAAATTGGGCCCGCGCGCACCCCAAAAACAGGTCATCTAACGCCCGGCGACCGGGTAATAGCCGTCCTTGGCATAAACGTTCAGGCCCTTGTGGTGAACCACGATCTCAATATTGCGGTAGGCCGCGCTCCCTTTGACCGCCTTGGGGACGTATCCCAAGGTGTATTGGTTGCGCGCCTCCGACGTGATCTGGGTGTAGGCATCTTCAATCGCGTTGCGCGACATCTCGGGCAGGTCGTTGCCACTCCCGGTGGCATGGCAATATTTCGGCAGGACGTTGCTGTATCCCTGACCCTTGATGCGGAGCTTTTCGATCTGGCGATAGACCGGGAGGGCACCGGTATCGATGGTCACGGCCTTCACCTGGATGTCGCGAGTCTGCAGAAGTTTGAGGACTTCGCTGTAGCTGGCGCGACTGCCCAGTTCGCGGCCGTCGCTGATGACGAAGATGACTTTGCGGCGGGTTTTGTCGCGCTTACTAAGGTCCAGCGCCGCACGCAGGATGGCATCGTTCAGCACGTGGCTTTCGCGCGGAGGTGTGTAAACGGGCGGCGGTCCATTGGTGCCGACTGGCATCCCGTTGACCATGGGGCCTTGTGGTCCCAATGGGCCTCCAAGAACCGCCGGACCATTATTGTGTCCGTGGACATTGAGCTTCATGTCCGCCAATACAGCGGAGAGCCTCTGAGTGCTCTGGCTGAAGTCTGTGGCCTGGCTGACCGTGCTGCTGTAGGTATAAAGGGCGACTTCGTCGTAGGGACTGAAAGCTCCGATCAGCGCGGAATACGTCTCACTGATTTTTTGAAGAGAGACGTCGGCCATTCCGGTATCAAGCACGATGGCCACGGAAAGTTGGAATGGATCGCTGGTGAAGTAAGTCAATGTTTGCGGCTTGCCGTTTTCGAGAACGGTGAAATCTTTCGGAAGCAGTCCATCGACCCGGCGACCGTCTGCGTCTTTCACCATCACCGGAAGCAGCACGAAGTTAACGCCGACCGAGATCTTGTAGAGATCTTCGGTGGGATTGATCTGATTGCGCGGGCCCGTTCCGGGCGCTATCGTTTGCACCGGCGCCATCTGAGGCGGTGCCTGCTGGTCCGGGTTCTGCTGAGAAGAAGAGTCGTTGGCCGGCTTTTCGGGATTTACCCCCGGCGGCGGCGGCTGCAATTCCGGCTTCGGAGCGGGTGGCTGGACCGCCGAGGGCGCGTCAGGGATCTCCTGCGACTGTGCGTTCGGAGGCGTCTGGGACTGCTGGTTGCCGGTGGACTGCGCCTGCAATGCCGTTGTTGCCAACGACATAACGGCTGCCATTAGCGCGAGAGCAAACATCATCCTCGCTGGCAGGCTTTCTCTATAATGTCCCTGCGACATACGCTCCCTCACAAAAAATCCGGCTTTCAGCCTTTGGGATGCCAAAAGCGTCCCATTTGGTGCATCTAACGTACAGGATTAGACTAACAAAGAATCTAAAGAGAATCCCTGGATGCGAACAGCTCCCATTTTCCGCCTACTTTCGCCGTTGATCGTTTCGTGCGTGGCCCTCACGACAACCGTGAGTTTCGGCCAGGATGCGCAAAAGGCTGACGATTCCCAGCAGCCGACTGAAACATTGAAGATCAACGTCAATGTCGTGCAATTGTTCTTCAATGTGAAGGACAAGCACGGCGCGCTGATTCCCAACCTCAAGAAAGAAGATTTTGACATCGCCGAGGACGGCAAGCCCCAGACCATCAAGTATTTTGCGGCGGAATCGAATCTCCCGCTCACTTTGGGGATTCTGATTGATTCCAGCGGGAGCCAGCGCAACGTCCTCGACATGGAAAAAGAAGTGGGCGGCGCCTTCTTGAAACAGATTCTGGGCGACAAGGATCTGGCCTTCGTCATCGACTTCAATATTGACGCTTCGCTGATGCAGGACTACACGCGCGATGTTCATCGCCTGCAGGCCGCGCTCAATAAAGTGAAGATCAATACCGGCGTGACCATGCCGACGTTGCCAGGGGCTGGCGGCGGCCCTGTGCCCACAGCTTCGGCGCAGCGCGGGACCGTGCTCTACGACGCAGTATATCTCTCGGCGCATGACATGCTGGCGAAGGAAGTTGGGCGCAAGGCGATGATCCTGCTTACCGACGGACAGGACGAAGGCAGCCAACTCAAGATTCAAGACGCGATTGAAGCGGCGCAGAAAGCGGATGCCATCGTTTACGTTCTGCTGTGCGCCGATCGCGGATTCTATGGTGGCTTCGGCAACTTCGGCTACTCCGGCGAGGGCGAGATGCGCAAGCTGACTGAGCAGACCGGAGGCCGCGTCATCAACGTCGGCAACAAGTTCGACAAATTGCGCGAAGCTTTCGATCAGGTCGCGTCCGAACTCCGCAGCCAGTACAATGTTGGATACACTCCGACCAACGCTAAGCTCGATGGCACGTACCGCAAGCTCGAAATCAAGAGCAAGCAGAATTACAAAATTCAAGCGCGCTCCGGGTATTACGCGAGGAAGAGTCAGGACCAGGAATAATTTTCAACGCTTCTCGCAGAGTCGAAAGCGGGTGTCATCCTGACCGCAGCCGTTTTTCAGGCGCAGGGAAGGATCTCCCTTTCAACGGAACTATGGGTCCAATGGCGCGCTACTTCGGATTCCTCACTTCCGCCACCTGCCACATCTTCTCAAACGGCGTGCAGCGGTCGGGAACCGTGAACCGCGCTTTATCGGGAGTGCCCAGCACGACGTCCCGGTAGACTGCTCTCAGCGTCACGTCTTCGAGATGCGACTCGATCTTCAGGGGCACACCCTGCAGATCCTCGGCTTCCCAAACCTTCGATTCGATGGTCTTGCCATCAGGACGCGCGACCACGACGGACTCGATCTTCGTGGTATGCCCCTCGAAGACTTCCGTTCCGCCCGATGTCCGCTTCAGGATTTTCCCCTGGATCAGTTCCAGCGGGCTGGGCAGCATTTTCGCCTGCTCGGGTTTCATCGAAACGCATTGATGGCTCTGATCCGGATACGTAGTCAAGTTGTAGACCTTGCGGTTGTCGGTTACGTAGAGCGTAGAGATGGCAGGGCCGCGTTCGACCATCACGCTGGAGCCAGAGCGGTACACCTTCATGGTCAAGTCCGCCTTGGATGACGGAAAAACCTGTGTCGCCGAGAAGTCAGGAAAGGTCCAACTGTTTTGTGCGCAAATTGGTTGAACGAAGAAAAATGCGAGGAAAGAAAGGATAAGAGGCTTGAAGAAATTCGCCGAGTGCATGAGTTCTCCTGCATGAGGAATCGGAACTGATTTTGAAAAGCGAGGAGGCCGTCGCGACGACCTCCTCGGTGCCCGCTAACCACGCGGGAAAAGTTACTTACCGAGCAAACCGCGCGGGCTGCCGACGCCCGTGCAGTAGTCCCAGTTGGCGACAGCGGACGAGCCGTTGGAGCCAGTCTTCACGTCGTAGAAGTTGGCTTTGTAAGCTTTCGCGCTGGCTAACTGTGCATACAGCAGGTTGTTCTCCCAGGTGCTGAACCAATCGGCGCCGCTGGTCACAGGCGTGAGGAATACCGATCCCAGCTTGTTGCCAGTGCGATTGATAATGCTGGCGAGTGCGGGAGACGAGAGGCTGGTGCCTCCGACAACTCCCCATCCGCCCAGGCCATAGCCGCTATAGATCCACGCGCCCGAGGCCGGATCGGCGTCGAACGAGAGATCCGGCGTAGCGCGGGTGGCGCTCTGTCCGAAGATCGGATACTGGAAGCTTGCCCAGGGTCCGATGTTCCCGCCTGACCACGAGGTCGTGAAGGTCTCCACGGTGCTGGGGCCGCCGCCGGATCCTCCCCAGCAAGCTTCCGATGAATACTTCAGCGTGGAAGCGGTGCGAATGATTGACGTGCCGCCCGCCGAGATGACCCAGGGATTGGTGCTGGGATATCCGACGCCATAGCCGCCGTCGCCGGACGACGCGAACGCGAGGATGGGCGTTTTGTAGCCGGTGGCCCAGTTGTAATTGAAATCCGCGAACAACGAGTCGTCCGCAGTCTGCCCTGAGAATTCGCCACCCTGCCAGCTGTTCGAAACCTGTCCGCCAGCGGAGTAGTTGGTCACGATGTAATTGAAGGCAACTTGTTCCGCGTAGAACAGATCGGTGTAGGAACTCGAGCAGGCTTCCACCAGCACGATCGCGGCGCTGGGCGCGAACACGTGCGCGTACTCGATGTCGAGCGATGATTCGACCGACCAGCCCGCGTTTGCCGGAGGCGTGGTGCAGGATCCGTTGCCGTTCGCATAAACCTTGGTGAATGTTGCCGCAGGCAGGCCCCAATACGAGTCAAAGGTCTGCAGGTCGGTAGAGGCGTTGGGATTGTCGTAAGCGTCGACCAGCACGATGGCTCCGTAGCCAGCTGCGGTCGGGCCGCCAGAATTCGTATTGTAGTTCGGGATGCATCCTGCACTGCTCGGGCTCGCTACATACAAGCAGCCGAGCGACTGCGGAGTTTCGGCTTCCTCCGTGGTGCCAGCCGGGGTGATGGTGCTCATCGACATCGGAGCCCTCAGAACCACGGGCTTATTGCCGTCAAGACTGCGAAGAAGGTAAGTGGTGTGAGCGTGGCCGGCCAATTCCTTGCCGGTCTCGGGACGAAATACATAGCCCGCTTGCGGCGTGGCCTCGCTCGACATGGCTGGCATGGCCGTACCGGTCCCGCCATTTTGTGGAGCCTGCGCCAGTGCCCCCAGCGCGGAACATATAACGGACATAGCGATCGCTTTCAATGCAACTCTCATTGCTTCACTCCAAAAGTAGATTTTGTTTGGTTCGGATTTGGTCCGCGGCGCGGGGGGCGGAGCCTAAGAAGTCCCAAGGAAAGAACCCAACATTCACAATGGTGCGCAGGGTTGGCAAAGCGTTTCACACAGGCAGCTGTGGCCTGCAAACCTTGCACCTTGACGTTTTTCCCCAACCACGCTTACCTTCACCGCCCAAGCGGTGGGCACGACCAGGCAGGGAAGTCTGTGACCGTAAAGAACACCAGCACGAGTGCGGTGACGCTAAGTTTTCTGGCCACGAGCGGGAACGGGTCAGTAAAGTTCCACCACCGGTCTGGTGCCCGCCCTGATACACTTCTTTTCCTCGGAGGTGTATATGGCGGGCTTTTCCCGGCGTTCCTTCCTGCAACTTTCGGCGGCTGCTTCGGCTGCGACTGCATTCCATCTCGGTGAGCCCATGCTGGCTGCCGCCGCTCGCCGTCGGCCAGCGCCTGCGGGAGCCGTAGTCATCGATTCGAACGAAAATCCGTTGGGGCCGAGCGAGGCTGCGCGTGAAGCCATGGCTGCGCTCCTGCCGCAAGGTGGACGCTACTCCGACAATCTCACCGATGATCTGGTCAATACATTCGCCAAGATAGAAGGGCTGAAGCCGGAATGGATTCAGGCCACCGTCGGGTCCACTCCGCCGTTGAGTCTTTCCGTGTTGGCTTTCACGTCGAAACAGAAGAGCTACGTCACCGCCGACCCGGGTTTCGAGACCGGGATGATGAACGCCGACAAGAACGGCGCGCGCATCGTGAAGGTGCCGCTCACAAAGGCGTATGCGCACGATGTGAAGGCCATGTTGGCCGCGGGCTCGGATGCCGGTGTCTTCTATATCTGCAATCCCAACAATCCCACGGGGACTTTGACTTCGCACGACGACATCGAATATCTCGTCGCGCACAAGCCCGAGGGTTCGATCGTGCTGATCGACGAAGCGTACATCCATCTCAGCGAAGCGCCGTCCGCATTGGATCTGGTAAAAGCCGGCAAGGATGTCATTGTTCTGCGCACCTTCTCGAAGGTCTACGGCATGGCCGGGATTCGCTGCGGGTTCATCATTGCGCGTCCCGATCTGATCGAGAAGGTCATGGAGCGCGGGGGATACAACTTCATGCCGATCACGGCTGTCGCCGCGGCCACCGCGAGCCTGAAGGATCCGCAACTTGTTTCCGAACGCCGCCGCATCAATGCCACTATCCGCCAGCAAACGTTCCAGTGGCTCGACCGTAATGGGTATTCGTATATACCGTCGGAATCCAATTGCTTCTTGCTCGACACTAAACGCCCTGGACAACAAGTCCGCGATGCCATGGCAAAAGAGAACGTGCTCATCGGACGCATCTGGCCCATCATGCCGACCTATGTGCGCATTACCGTGGGAACGCAGGACGAGATGGAACGCTTTCAAACAGCATTCCAGAAAGTGATGAAGGGATAGGAACGCGGGGGCCGCGAATACGCCCGCCGCATCGCCTTACTGCGGCGTCAACAAGAAGCCATGCTCCTGCCCGTTGTGCATACCCATGCCAACGATCTGTCCGGACGCGTTGATCCCGTCTGCTTCAATGAGCGTCCAACCCGACCCGGCAGGAATCAGCTTGTTGAGATCTTTCATCTTCCCGCCGCTATAAACAAACGCGTGGTACGTCCCTGCGAACGTAGACTGCCCCACCACGACGCCGGAATCGTTGATGCCGAATCCCCAGACCGTGCTGGTGCTGCCGGCGATGGTGCCGAGGTCTCTCAACGGGCAAGTCGCGCAGTTCGTGATGAATCCGTGCGCTGAGCCATTCTTGGTATAAGCCAATCCGGTGATCTGCCCTTTGTTGTTGATGGCATAGGCCTGGCTCCACGGGCCGCCGAGCGTGCCCATCTTAACCATCTTCCCGTTGCTCCACACGAAGCCAAAGAAATTCCCGTGCGCGTCATACGATGTGCCGGTGACTTGTCCGGAACTGTTCACGCCCTGCGCGCTATTCCACCAGTCCGTGCCTTTTGGCGAGCCCAGCGTGCCGAGGTCGATCATCTGTCCATTGTTATAGAGAAACGGATGATTGCTGCCGTCGCTAGTCACGGCTGAGCCGGCCACTTGTCCAAGATCGTTGATGGCGTATGCTACTGCCGATCCGCCGCCCAGGTCGCCCAAGTCCGTCATGGTACCGTTGCTCGCGAGGAATGCGCGATACGTGCCCTTCGAATTGGTGGAATAACCCGCTACCTGTCCGGATGCGTTAATGCCATTGCCGATTCCCGAGTTCCCACCCAACGTGCCCAGACCGATCATCTTGCCGCCGCTATATACAAATACTTCGCTGGAATTGCTGTTATTCAAACCAGCCGCGCCGGTGACTTCGGCGGAAATGTTCACGGCACGGGAAACGCTGTAGCCGTTGCTGTTCAGCGTGCCCAGGTCGGTAATCGTGTAGGAAGTTTGCGCAGTGGAAATCGAAGTTGCGAAGGCGACGAGGACGAAAGCGGAGGAAAGAAAATACGCTTTCATGGCGAACTCCTGGCGCGGAGAGTCGAACGAACCGATCTTTCCATGCGCTTCGGGCCCAGTTGTCAATGGAATGTCAAATCTGCCGCTACATTATTCTACTGATTCCGTCCAACGCACTTTCCGTGCTTCACGACTGCTCTTGTGTGCGAGCAGCAGCGCTCGCATCGTGCGCAACGCTTGCTCTGGTGGAACCTCCAGCGGCGCACGCTTCTCGATGGCATCGCGCATGTTGGCGTAGAAGCCGCGATAATCCCCGCGCTCAGTTTCGATTTGTTTCGGGCTGCCACCCACCGGGCTCAACGTCCCCCATCGTGCCTCGGGTTCAAGACCCCAGTCCGCTCCCCAATCCACGCCGTCGGGACACTTGTCGCTGCGCAAAATATCTTCCTGCGGATCCATGCCGTACTTCACGAACGATCCCCTGGTTCCGTGGAGCAAAAGATGCGGCCCCGGAGCGTAGGCGATGATGCGTGCCCGCAAGGTGGCGCGTGCGTGCGGATACTCGAAGATCACGTCAAAGGAATCGTCGATCTGCGAAGACTCTCTCTGCCAGAACGCCGACGCGTATACATACTCGGGCTCGCCAAACAAAACGAGAGCGCCATCGAGCAAATGCGGACCCAGGTCCCAAAGCACCCCAGCGGCAGGGAAGTCCGCTTTCTCGCGCCACGCGCCCTGCTTGGCATCGAGCCGGAAACGATCAAACCGGGCCTCATACTCCACGACCTTGCCCAGTGTGCCCGCCCCAACCAGTTTCTTCACGGTTAGAAATGCGCCGTCGTAACGCCGATCCTGATACACCGTGAGCAGCCGCCCGCGTTTTGCGGCGAGTTGAACCAGTTCCTCAGCCTCGCGCATGGTAGGTGTGAACGGCTTATCGACTACGACGTCGCGATCGGCTTCCAGACACGCTTTCGTGTAAGAGAAGTGCGAATCGTTCGGCGTAGCCACAACGCAAAGCTGGATTGACTTGTCGGACAACATTTCGTCGAGCGACCGCGCAATGCGAACCTCGGGATATCGCGCCTTCGCGTTGTTGGTGTGGCGCTCCAGCACGCACGCAAGTTCCATCCCCGGCACGCCCCGGATGACCGGCGCGTGGAACGCCTGTCCTGCGAGTCCGAAGCCAATGAGTCCAACTCGTACCATGATCTGCCCTCAGTGAATGAATAGATGATGTCAGCGGTCTTTCACGCGGCGCACAAATTTTAGCCCAGACCAGATGTCAGTGACGGCGCAGACTTTCACATCGACAAGTCCCGTCGCCAAGCCGATCTCGCGCACGATGGTTTCGTTAATATCGGTCGGAACGCCGGAACTCTTCTTGGGCCAGTTGATCCACAACAGGCCGGCTGGAGCCAGAAGCTTCGCCACGCTCTTGACCTCGCGCGCCAACTCCGCTTTCGATTTGGTGAAAATCATGGCGAAATCGAGGGGGCCCTTGGCACTGGTCACGATGTCGCAATCGGCCAAGCATGGCTTCAGTTCTTTGTGAACTTCCGCAGGAGCAGCCGGCAGGTACACGCGGAATCCCGCCTTGATGCCCAGTTTCTTCGGAAGTGGCGTGCCAGAGTATCCGGGCATGATTGAGTCGTCGATACAACTTCAGGCCGGCTAAATTCTAAATGCGAGGGTTGGATATTCTACGGCGTCGGCGCGTAATAACCACGGCGCGCGCGCACGCGGAAATTTTTGCGGTCGTTGGCCACGATCTCAATGGTGCGGTAATGCCCGTCGTATTTGAAGTCCGCGGGCTTGTACGAAACGGCATACTGGCTGCGAAGTTCTTCCTGGATTTCTGCGAACGCGTTAACTACATCGCGAATCTGGAAAGGAAAGAACGCGCGGCCGCCGGTTGCATCGGCAATACGCTCCAGCACTTTGTCGCCGGGCGCTTTTGTCCCGCTCACATTCGTGCTGATCGTGTAAATGATGGCCTCGGCGCGCTGCGCCATTTCAATCGCTTCTTCGCGGGTCACGTGGCTCAGGTTGTCGTCGCCGTCGCTCAGCAGGATGATGGCACGCCGCACCGGAGTCCCCTTGGGGGCTTTCAGAAGTTTGTCGCGACAAATGCCGTAGATGGCGTCATATAGCGCGGTGCCGCCGCCGGGACGCAACTCGTGCACTCCGTGGGCAAGCAGTTCAGTGTTGTCGGTGAAGTCTTGCGTGACTTCGGCGGTGGCGTCGAAGCCCACCACCATGGCCTTGTCATAACTCGGCCGGACGGTCTGGTTCAAGAACTCGATTGCCGATTCCTGCTCGAACTTGAAACGGTCGCGCACAGAATTGCTGGCGTCAATCAGCAATCCGACCTGCAGCGGCAAGTTGGTTTCCGCGTGGAAGCTGCGAACCTCTTGCGGCGGCTTGTTGTCGTCGACGAATCGGAAGTCGGCCTGCTTCAGGTCGGTAATGCGCTTTCCGTGCTTGTCAGTGACCGTGAAAACGACGTTCACTTCGTCCGTTTTCACCCGGATGGTGGGGAGCGGGTTGTTGTCTGTCGCGCCCGGATCCGCCGGAGCATTTGCATTCGCGTCCGCAGCAGTCCCGGTGCCTGTCGAGGTCGACGGTTGAGTTTGCGGTGCGGAAGTGGGAGCCTGCGAATTGGCGGGCGTCGACTGCGCCATGGCGGCCGCCGCCAACAGCGCTACCCAAGCCAGAAGTCGCCCTTGAGAAATGAGTCTCATCCCCAAAATGTGCATCTTGATTAACTATTATAGCCGTCTTTTCGCGGCGTTTTCGGCGTGTTGCGTGATGACCGAAGTTCCCTCCATGGATTGCAAAAACTCAGTCAGTTCCGCAGGCAACGGACTCTTCAACGCGATCTCCTTCGCCGTCCGCGGGTGTGCCAGCTTCAACTCCGCCGCATGTAAGAAGTTCCGAGCTAGCCGGACCGGTTTTGCCGTAGCCCGTCCCAATGCCACTTTGATCTCCTCCGGAGCGCCATACAACGTATCGCCCACAATCGGATGTCCCAGAGACGCCATGTGCACGCGAATCTGGTGGGTCCTGCCCGTATCAATCTTCACTTCCATCAAACTGAATTTGCCGTAAGGGCTGTCAATGTGCCGAAGAACTCTGTAATGCGAAACCGCCTCGCGCCCACCAGTCCCGCGCGTCGTCATGCGGATACGCCGCACGCGGTCCCGGCTAATGCTGGCCGAAATTGTGCCGGTCTCTTTTTTCGGCCATCCGTGCACTAACGCCACATAGATCTTCTTGACCTCGCGCCGCGAAAATTGTGCAGCCAGTTTGCGGTGGGCCTCGTCGTGCTTTGCCACCACGATCAACCCGCTCGTTTCCTTATCGAGACGATGCACGATGCCCGGCCGCAACTCCCCTCCCACGCCCGACAGGCTAGCGAAATGATGCAGCAACGCATTGACCAAGGTTCCGCGATTCCGATCATCGTCCGTCGCGCCTGCTCCGGCGTGCACCATCATTCCCGCAGGTTTATTGATGATCGCCAGATCGTCGTCTTCATAAAGGATGTCGAGTGGAATCTGCTCGGCAATGGCTCGCAGAGGAGACCGCCGGGCCGCTCCCAGCAACGTGATCTGTTCTCCGCCGCGCAACTTGAGCGACGCCTTGGCCACCGCGCCGTCCACCAGCACCTTGCCGTCAGCGATGAGGTCCTGCACGCGAGCCCGGCTCACCTCCGCCAGATGTGCGGTCAGGAATTGATCCAGGCGCCGGGAATCGCTCTCCGGCGGAACGGCGATATGGGTGGGCAGGTTCTCCATCTTTGAAATGTTGTTTCACGGAAGGATATCGCGAACCAGTGCGCTTGCGTCAGGAAGTCTCAAACCGGGAACGCCAAGCCAAAATGGGAGCAATCCTGCGCCGGACGGATTCACCCATACCGCGTCCTGATGCGGCGAAGCGCACTCGCCGATGGTTAGGGCATGGAGCGCTTCATCAGAATTCCTCATTTCAGGTTCGTCGTTTTTCTCTGCCTGGCAGTTGGATGGGGGCATGCCCAAAGCCTGGACAATCTCCAGATCCACGGCTACGTCACGCAGGGATTCCTCTTCAGTTCGCGCAACAACTACCTGACGATGAACTCGAGTACTGGCAGCCTGGAATGGACCGACGGCGCCGTCAGCGTCGTCGACTCGGCCACAGATCATCTGCGCGTCGGCGTCCAGCTACACATGTATCAACTGGGCCATTTTGGTGGTCCGAATGTTCTCGTGGACTGGGCGCTAGCGGACTACAAGGTGGATGATCGGCTGGGATTTCGCATCGGCAAGATCAAGACCATCATCGGGCTGTTCAATGATTCCCAGGACGTGGACTCCGTTCATCAGTGGATTCTGCTGCCGCAGGCCATCTATCCCGTCGACAATCGCGGTTTTAATCTCGCCGAACTTGGCGGACAAGTCTACGGGACGTTCCGCGTGGGGGAGAAACTCGGCAATTTGCAGTACAGCGTCCACATGGGCCAGGCCTACCTCGATGCCAATGGCGGGTATATGCAACAGCTGTCGGAGTTTGGTCTGACTTTCAATAACACTCCGGGAGGTGTCACCTACGGCGGGGACTTGCGCTGGTTAACCCCACTACGCGGATTGATGGTGGGAGCCAGCGCGCTCAGCCAGTCCCTGGATGGCACGGCCACACTCGGCTCGGTCCATCTTCCTGCCAGCGCCTCAGTCGCGTACTACGCCCAGTTTGAGCGCGGGCGCTTCTATTTCGCGGGTGAGTATTGGAGAGTCCCGATCCACCCCGAAATCACGCTTGGCCCCGACACGTTTGCACTGCCGTATGACGAGCGCTGCTGGTATGCCATGGCCATGTATCGGCTCAGCGACAAGTTTCGCGTCGGGACCTATTACAGCCACTATGTGAATCAGGCAGCCGACACTTCGGATCCCGCCAACTACTCGAAGGATTGGGTGGTTTCGGGTCGCTACGACTTCAACGCCTATTTCTACGGAAAAATCGAGGGCCACTTCCTGCATGGCGACGGGATGGGCTACTACGCCATCGACAACCCCAACGGCTTAGCTACCAATTCGAAAATGTTGGCCGCAAAACTCGGGTTCACTTTCTGACCACGAACATGAACATAACAGGCAAAACTCTTTCCTTCTCGGTACTGGCGATGGCAGTCCTGTTGAACTCAGCCGTTCGCGCGCAGGATGTTGTCGTGGTGGCCAATCCCGGCGTCCTGATCACAACCGTCACTTCGGCCCAACTGCGCGACATTTTTACCGGGGTTCATTCGACATTCCCCGACCGCTCGCGCGCTGTTCCCGTCACTTTAAAGGGCGGCCCGGTGCACGAAGTCTTTCTGCGAAACCATCTCGGCGAGACCCCGGACGGCTTCCGCACGTTCTGGCGCAAGCTTCTGTTTTCAGGGCAAGGAGTGCCGCCCAAAGAGTTCGCCTCGGAAGCGGCTCTCCTGCAGTTTGTTGCCGAAACTCCGGGAGCCATCGGCTACGTGAGCCGGGTGAGTGATGGCGTGAATGTGAAGGTGCTGGTGGTACAGAGGAATTCGCGCTGAGCTAACGGGTCGCGTTGACCGGTTGCGCCGAAACCGATTTCGCCCCCGGCCGCAACCACCAGATCAGTCCGCCGCCGAGGACCAGCCCGATCGCGATCAGTTGTGTCCCGCTCATCGCTCCCCCAAAGACCGAACCACGGCCGGGATCGTCGCGCAGATATTCGAGGAAGAATCGCGCAATTCCGTAGATCACCATGAACGCGCCAATGATCTGCCCGTCGAATTTGCGTCGTTTCAATAGCCACATCAGAAATAAGAAGTTAGCGAACTCGACCGCCGACTCAAACAACTGCGTCGGCTCCAGCGGTACGCCGAGCGGCGTTCCTGTAATGGACTTCGCCAGCGGATTGGTAAACGTCACTCCCCACCAGTGGTGCGTCTCTTTTCCATAGCAGCATCCGGCGGCGAAGCAACCGATGCGGCCAATTGCATGTCCCAAGGCCAGGCCCGGAGCGTATGCATCGCACGTTCCCAGCGGTGGGATATGGTTCTTCCGGACATACCACGCCGCCGCTAAGAATGCGGCCAGCAGGCCTCCTGAAAATACTCCCCCGGCCTGCAACGTAGTGATGCTGAAGATCTCGCTGATGTGCGACGAGTAGTAACTCCACTCGTTGATCACGTACAAAACCTTCGCGCCGACGATGCCGGCAAGCACGACCAGAATGCCCAGGTTCCACGCCTTGTCGCCGTCATAGCCCAGGCGTTCGGAGTTGCGCACGCTGATCCACAAGCCGAGAAGAACTCCCAGCGCTACCAGGAATCCGTACGTCGGCAGGAAAAACCGGCCGTAATGAAATAACTGTGGGAACACGTAATTATTGGATGCGGGAAATCAAGATTCGCTACAAGACCAGTCTAGCAGCAAGGGAAAACTACGGTTCTTTACGAAGCGCGCAAAAGTTTAGTAAAGCCGACCCACTCAGCCGTGTGACGGGGCCGAGAATGAACCCGTCGGTAGACGTTGGGCGCCCTCCGAGACCCTTTAGGCATCTCCGCATGGCGGAGCGTCGCTCACCGGATCCTAGTTCGAGTAGAGCTCCCGTTCATTCTGCATTGGTTCAAATATCGGTGACCCGCCATCACCAACGGGGCAGGCCGGCTTTCTGTTTGGATGCTAGGGAAAAGCGAACGGCTTGGCAAGTGGAAGATCGCAAATAGTTGGCAGATTGCTTGCAACTAAAGTAATGAGTCGTTCACACGAAAGACCCGCCCAAATCGCGCTCGTTCCTCTCTCGTGCACCCTTGCACCGATCCAAGTACTTGATTCTGCGATGGGAATGTGCGTGTATACTTTGGAACACTATCGGGCCCAATGCGTGCTCCCTTGCGGGTCGGTGAGGCGCTGGAGAGTCTGGAAAAAGATGTCGAGATATCGCACGTCCGCAATCGCGGCGGCGGCGGCCCTACTTCTTTTGCATGTAGGGATACTGGTGGTGCGTTACGGCACCGACACGGCTTCGCTCTGGGGCGACGTTATCGGCGCAACGCTTGCGCCCCTCCTGGCTTCTTTGGCCGCTCTGCTGGCCACTCGTAACTCCGGCCCCTTTACCCGTCGCGTCTGGCGCCTGGTTTCCCTATCGTTCTTTCTCGCCTTCATCGGCGGAGTCTTCTACACCTATGCCTACGACATTACCCGGCGCCCTGAAGGCCTGTGGCCCAGCGACCTTTTAGTATTTTTCTGGCCCGTCCCTTTGATGATGTCCCTGTTCCTGACTCCCCGGGATCCCAATAGCGGGTTTCGCTGGCTGCGCTTCTGCGATCTTCTGCAGATGTGTGCGCTCGTCCTGAGTATTGAGCTCTCGCAGCTCTATGTCCCGTCCAGTTGGGAAAAATCCGCGCCCGCCATGGCCACGCGCGCTCTTGTGGCTGGCATCTTGTTTTTTGGACTGCTGGCGTTGAGCTTCCTCGCCCGCGGCCTGCTCTCCCGATACCGCTCCTCCCGCGCTATTTTTCTCCGCCTTGCGTTTTACTTTTTGGTTTTTTCCATCACCACCAATGCCACGTTATACGGATTTGCTGTTGGAAACTATAAGCAGGGCACGTGGCTCGATGCCAGCTGGACGGTAACCTATTTGCTGATGGCGGTGATCGCGCTTGCCTGGCGAGATCCCGCGTGGACCGCGAACGTCGACATTCCGGCGCCATCACGCCAGTCCCAACTCATCGCTCAATTTGTCCCGCTCATTATTCCCGCAATCGTTTTTCCGCTGATCCTGCGGATCGCTCAGGAGCAATTTTTTTGGTCGGTCGTCCTCGTGACGGTCTCGTTCGCAGCCGCGTGCGGCCGACTATTCGTGGTTCAGAATCAATTGCTGATCAGTACCCGCGAGCAGGAGAAGAGTCTGGCTCTCTTGCAAGGCATCACCGAAGGAACCACCGATGCGATCTTCGTGAAGGATCTGCAAGGGCGCTATTTGATGATGAATCCCGCAGGTGCCCGATTGTTGGGGCGAACCGTACCGGAAGTGCTCGGCAAGAACGACAAGGAATTGTTTGATCCCGCGATTGGACGCTACATCATGGAGCGGGATCGCGAAGTCATCGCCGCGGGAGAAACCCAGACGTATGAAGAATTTGGTACCGCTGCCGGGGTTACCCGCCTGTACTCTGCCACCAAAGGGCCGTACCGCGACTCCTCGGGCGCCGTTATAGGACTGCTCGGCATCTGCCGCGACATCACCGACCGGAAACGCGCCGAGGAGGAAATCCGACAGTCGCAACAGAAGCTGCAGATGCACATCGAAAACACTCCGCTTGCAGTTGTCGAGTGGGACCTCGATTTCCGAGTAGCGGCGTGGAACCATGCTGCGGAACAGATCTTCGGTTACACAAAAGAAGAAGCGATTGGGCAGCACGCGTATTTCATTGTGCCGCCCGACGTGCGCCCCGGTGTCGATCGCGTGTGGCGTGAGCTGCTCGACAAGAAGGGCGGACAGCGCGGCAACCCCAACGACAACATCACCAAAAGCGGCGCCGTCATTTCCTGCGAGTGGTACAACACTCCGCTCGTCGATGACGCTGGGCGGGTACTGGGCGTTGCGTCTCTGGTGCAAGATGTCACCGAACGCGAACGCGCCGAAGCAAGATTTCGCGGCCTGCTCGAGTCCGCGCCTGATGCCATGGTGGTGGTC
>Ga0335070_10000980_pt1 | contig 32666 bp, 30 predicted proteins | sample Lox_Sample_13_FD_206722 | JGI IMG/M metagenome (GOLD analysis project Ga0335070, IMG submission 206722) | Soil microbial communities from Loxahatchee National Wildlife Refuge, Florida, United States - Lox_Sample_1.3 | ecosystem: Environmental > Terrestrial > Soil > Wetlands | place: USA...
ACGGTTTCAGTCCAAACAAGCATACGCTTGAATGGGCCGAACGCCAAAACCTGCTTAGGAAGGCGGACTTTTGGCTGTTGTCAAAGTTGCAGGAGACAATCGAAAACTATACGAAGAAACTTGAAACTTGCGAATTCAACTTCGCCTTGGCTACACTGGAAGACTATGTTATCGAGGTCGTAAGCAGACTGTACGTGCCCATGGTTAGGAAGGAGTTGTGGACTGATGACCCTGAGACTCTCAACAGACGACTCGCGATCTACGCTGCATTGTGGCATGTTTTGAAGAATGTGACTCTGCTTTTCAATCCTGTTACGCCTTACTTAAGTGAGACGCTCTATCAGAAAGTCTACAAGAAGCTTGATCCAACTTTGGCAGAATCGGTGAACTTTGAAAGTTGGCCAGAACCAGACAAGAGACTGCGAAACGAGACAGTGGAAGAGGAGTTTCAAACATTGTTCAAGCTTGTCTCTTTGGTTTATGCGGCTAGGCAAACGGCGAAGTTGAAAAGGCGCTGGCCATTAAGCAAAATGGTTGTAGTTGTCCCTGAGAGAGTTCGCGATGTTCTCAAAGACGTCGAAGATTTGTGTCTCGAGCTTTCGAACGTTAAGACCATAGAATATGCAGAGGGGTCTTCAGATTATGCAAATCAGGAAGGATGGGTTTCAGCGGTTGAAGGTGACTGGCAGGTTTTCCTGAGGTCTCAGCGTGAGGAAGGTTTGCTTGGTGAAGGTTTGATGCGTGACTTGGCTCGGCGTGTGCAGGCTTTGAGGAAAGAGCTGGGTTACGTGCCTACTGACGTTTTGCAGGGTGTGCATTTGGCTGATTTGGATGATGAAAGCATTAAACTGTTGCAGCCTTACAGGGAGCAGATGGCGGAGCTTGTCCGCGCTAAGACGGTTTACTTGCATGGGAGTCGAGGAGAATTCAAGTCGGATTGGCATGAGACTCAGCTAGATGACAAAAAAGTCTTCGTCGCAATTGTCTGAGAATGGGTGTGTTCCGCGCTAGGCTGCTCAATAGCTTTTGAGTGTGGCAAAGTATGATTGTTACATAAGCATTATCTTGTACGAAAACAGCTGACATCATGGGAGAGGACAAGTTGCTCAGAAGGATGTTTCTGGCAGCGAATTTGGCGGTGCTTTTGGTAATCGTTTTGATGCCTTTTCTGAAGGTTTATTATGTGACTGCTGTTTCTCGGGTCTGGACTGTTGATGACGACGGTGTGGCTGATTTTTCCACCATTCAGGGTGCGATCAATGCTGCTGCAGACGGGGATATCGTGTTTGTGCATAATGGAAAGTACAGTGAAGATGTTGTTTTGAATAAGAGCTTGTCGCTAATTGGAGAGAGCAAGGATTCAGCAATCATTCAAAGCATTGGCGGTCTTTTGTACTCTGTCAACGTTAATGCTTCTGATGTGTTTCTGGCGAATTTGACGATTCGTGGCGGTCTCTGTGGCATTGCCGTGCAGGGTGAGAGGGTCACGATTGCTTCGTGCAAATTCTTGTCTAACTCGGTAGGTGTCTATTTGGCAGGCTACAACTGCTCTATCATAGACAATGAGTTTGTGCGGAATGATGTTGGGATTGATGTGTTTGGTTCTGACTCAAACGTTATCTTAAACAATCATATTGAGCAGAATAATTGGATTGGAATCAGCGTTGAATTCCAGTCCAAGTATAATCTTATCAAGTTCAACAACATTTCAGAAAACGGGTTTTCGCCTTATTTTCCAGAATTCACTGGAGGAATTTCCCTTTATGATTCATGGAGCAACACTTTCGTCGGTAACAACATCATACTCAACAATATTCAGGTCAAGGACCATGGACCGGGACTCTCTCTTAATGTTTGGAGTGAGGATTTTCCATCTTGCGGGAACTACTGGAGCGATTATGTTGAAAAGTTTCCTAATGCTTCGGAGATTCAGGATTCAGGCATTTGGGCTACTCCTTACTCTGTCAATGAGGCTAACGTTGATGAGTATCCGCTTGTGGCTCCGATTCAAGTGTTCAATGTCAACACCTTAGATGGCAAATCAAGTAGAATGGCAATGTCCACCAACTCAACTGTCTCAGCCTTAATCTTCAATTTGAACGATCAATTTTCAGTTTCATTTAACGTTACTGGAGCAAGCGGCACGACAGGTTTCTGCAGAGTCACTATTCCGAATGAACTTGCCAAAATTGGAAGCGTATGGAACGTTCTGATTGACGGCGAAAAAACAAACTGCACGGCATATCCAACTCAAGACTCAAGTTATCTTTATTTTGCCTGCAATCACAGTGTGAGGACTATTAAAATAGAAAGCTCAGAACCCATACCAGAATTCACAGGATTAATAATTCCCTTATTACTTATGATGGTAGCCCTGACTGCAATTCTTGCCCGAAAGAGAAAGTTCGATTGATGCTGAATTATGTGTCGCTTCCTAGGGCTGATTTCAAGTTGCGAATTTTGACAAGCAATAGACAACCATGTTGAAGTGGTTTCACCTCAAAACAAATATCGAGCTTGGTTTATCTTTTAGAGTGCAGTCCATTTCGAACTGAAACGGTTTGGGCCGGTAGATCAGTCTGGTATGATCGCCGCCTTCGCAAGGCGGAAGCCGCGGGTTCAAATCCCGCCCGGTCCACTTCATTTTGGGTCATCTAACAAAATAAATATCGAAAGCCAAGCTGGTCCACGTATATTTATGGAAAGCTCCGTGCCGCGCTTCGACAAAATTTGTAGACTTCTCATTTTTTCCTAGTCAAGTGACATGCGACAAGATGATCTGGAGTTACAGGAACCAAATCTGGCTCTCTTTCTTCGCAAGTCTTTTCTGCGTATGGGCATCTTGTGTGGAAACGGCATCCTGATGGCACGTGTATGGCGGAAGGCACCTCTCCTTTGAGCTCAATCATTTTTCGCCTCCGCTCCGGATCAGGGACAGGTATTGCTGACAGTAAGGCTTGAGTGTACGGATGTAAGGGTTCATTGAACAATGTCTTCTTATCGGTTAGTTCTATTATTCTTCCAAGATACATGATAGCTATTCTATCGGAAATGTACTTGGCAACCGCTAGGTCATGCGTGACGAAAAGATAAGTGATGCCGAGCTCTTTTCTGAAGTTGAGCATGAGTTCTATTATCGTTGTTCTCAAGGACACATCAATCATTGAAACTGGCTCATCCGCCACCATGAATTCCGGTTCAAGAATAATAGACCTAGCAAGGGCAACGCGTTGTCTTTGGCCACCGCTCAGATTAAGTGGATAGAGATTGATGAACTGCTCGGGAGGCGTCAATCCTACTTTGCCTAGAACTTCTAAAACCTTTTTCACCTTTTCTCCGCCTCTTGCGATTCCATAGATTTCCAAGGGATGGCCGATCGAATCGCCTATTCTCATCCTTGGATTGAGCGAGGCGTACGGGTCTTGAAAGATCATCTGCATTTTTCTTCTTAGCAGTCTCAGCCTTTCTCCTTTAAGTTGTGTGATGTCTTGATCGTTGAAAAAGATTCTACCAGATGTCGGTTGAAGGAGTCTAATGAGCACACGCGCGGTGGTTGTTTTGCCACAGCCGCTTTCGCCAGCCAAAGTGAAAATTTCACCTCTTTTGATCGAGAAAGTGACGTGATCAACCGCCCTGACGTAATCGACCTTCCGCGCGAAAAACTGTTCGAGGAGACTTTTCTGAACTGGAAAATACTTCACCAAGTTTTCGACTCTTACAATTTCACTCAACTGCCGCACCCTCGTTGTCAGCTGCGAAACATTTGACGAAGTGATTGTTCCCCACATCAATCAATGACGGCTCCATCAAACTACATTTCTCCTCAGCGTGTCTGCAACGTGGACTGAAGCGGCATCCTTTTGGCGGATTAAGCATGTTCGGTGGTGAACCTGGTATCGCAGAAAGTCTTTGATCCGATAGCTCTATGTTAGGTATGCTTCTCAGAAGCCCTTGAGTATAGGGATGGATTGGATTCTTATGCAGTTCTGCACTGCTTGCGTATTCAACCATGTTTCCTGCGTACAAGACTATTATCCGGTCGCATCTTTCAAGAATTATGCTAAGGTCATGCGATATTAGGATAAGCGCCATGCCGTACACTCTTCGCAGATTTTCCAAAAGATCAAGTATTTTCGCCTGCACAATTACATCAAGGGCGGTGGTTGGTTCGTCGGCAATCACAAGGTTAGGATTTAGAGTAATGCCTAAACCAATCATTATTCTTTGCCGCATCCCGCCGCTGAACTGATGTGGATAGTCGTTCATACGCTCTGGTAATATGCCAAGCAAACCTAGCACTTTTTTCGTACGTTCTAATGCGTCCTCTTTTTTCGTGTCTGGTTCATGTGTTCGTATTAACTCAACAAAATGAGCTCCTATTTTTTTGACAGGGTTCAGAGAAGTCATCGGGTCTTGGAATATGTAAGCAACCTTCCGTCCTCTTAGGACGCGCATTTTGCTTTCTGGGAGGTCCACTATATTCACTTCATCGATTCGTATCTCACCCTTGACTATTCTGCCTGGAGGTGGAATGAGACGGATCATGGACAGCCCCAAAGTGGATTTTCCAGAACCAGATTCACCAGCCAAGCCCAGAGTCTCACCTTTCTCCAAAGAAAACGACACGTTATCAACAGCCCGTATCGTTCCTCCGCGCGTCAGATAATCGACAGTTAACGAGTTGACTTCCAGCAAAGGCAATTTTCCACCTCATCTTTGGAGCTTCGGGTTCAACAGTTCGCTCAATCCTTCTCCAATAAACGTGAATCCTAGAGCAAGCAAGATTATCATCACGCCAGGGAACGTAATAACCCACCAACCTCCGTTGGACAGTAGTTCCCTTCCCTTTGTTAAATCGTACCCCCAATCAGGGATACTTACGGAAACCCCTAGACCAATGAAAGTCAATCCTGCGGCTGTAAGGACAGCATCCGCAAAGTTTACAGTTGCAACAGTCACTATTGATGGAACAACGTTAGGAAAAATGTATTTGAAAAGTATTGAGTGCCATTTTGCTCCAATCGACTTAGCTGCTTCCACATAGGTTAATTCTTTTATGCTGAGAACTTGGCTTCGAATAATCCTGAAATAGGATGGAATGTAAACCACGGCTATTGAGAGAGCCATATTGACAACGCCTGGTCCAAGCACGGCGGCTATGGCTATTGCAATAACTAGGCCAGGAAAAGCATAGACAGCATCAATGATCAGAGAAAAAGTTTTGTCCAGATTTCCACCAACGTATGCTGAAAACAGTCCTAAAGGAACGCCTATAACGAAGCAAATGAGCACGGAAATTGCGGACACTTGAAGCATCGTGGACCCACCGAACAAAATGCGACTCAGCATATCTTGGCCAAGAGCAGTAGTTCCCATCGGAAATTGCCAGCTAGGCGGTGAAGCCAACGGACCGACGTTGGACTTGATCGGATCATGCGGTGCAACCCATGGCGCAATGGCAGTCATGACAACTATTACCACGACGATCGCTAGTCCAATGATGACCATCCATCCTGAAGGTCCGTGTTTCGTTAAGGAAACGAACCCAGGTATAAGTCGGGCTAGAATGCTTTGCCTTGTTTCATTTTCCTCTTTCATTTTTTTATCTTCCTCATAGTCTTATTCGCGGGTCTAGATATGCGTAGAGAATGTCCACGACAAGGCTTACGAGTGTGACGAACAATCCAAACATGACGACAGCACCCTGAATAGCGGTATAATCCCGGAAGTTTATTCTGGTAACTATGTATCTTCCAAGTCCTGGCCATGAGAATGTTGTCTCTGTTAGAACTGCTCCGCCCAGAAGCAAGGCAAACTGTAATCCCATCATTGTCAGTACTGGGAGGAAGGCGTTTCTTAATGCATAGCGATATGTTACTGTGCTTTCTTTGAGCCCTCTTGCTCTGGCTGCTGTGACAAATTCAAGCCGAAGGGTTTCAAGCATGTTGGTTCTTGTTAATCGGACAAAAACACCTGAAAGAATTATTCCGAGTGTGAACGACGGTAGCAGAAGGGCCTTGACTGACTCGATGAATTTGTATAGATTGCCTTCAATGAGGCTGTCGATGGTGTACAAGCCTGTTATGGAGACTGGAGGCTCAACTGTTGGAGCGATACGCAAGCCAGTCGGAAGCCAACGAAGATAGACTCCAAAGATGAGTTGAAGGATAATGCCTAGGAAGAAAATCGGAACTGCATAGGTAATGATCCCAAACTCCCTTATAATGTGGTCAGGAACCGAATTGTACTTCTTTGATGATGCCACTCCAAGCAATACTCCGATGACCACGGCAATAATGATCGCGTAAATAGCCAATTCAAGGGTAGCTGGAAACGCCGAAAATATCTGCCCCCCCACATCCTCAGTAGTTACCTGCATAGATTTTCCTAAATTGGGGTAGCCATGTTGAATTAGGTATCCAATGTCAATCACTCCCCAAACATAGTCCAAATACTGTTGCCATAGTGGCTTATCTAGGCCCAAGATGTGCCTAAGTGCTTCCATAGTTTCGGGGGTTGCCTTTTTTTCGAAGTGCAGTGCTACGGGATCGCCTGGCAAAACGCGCATGATAAGGAATACTGCGGTTAATAGCAGTAGGAGAGTTGGTATTGTGAGAATAATTCTTGTTATAATGTAAGTACGAAGACCCATTATTCTGACACAGACTGTAGTTTTGTTTGGGATTTAATAAGACTTATGAGAAAAAAGAAAGGAGAATGATTATTTGGAAATCAGCCAGTAGCGCATGTCCATAGTGATGTCCAGATACACGCCGTAGACATTTGGCTTCGTGACAGCCAAAGTCGTTGATACGAAGAGCGGAACGACAGAGCACTGTTCTGCTGCCATGTCGTCAATCTGAGCATAAAGCTGTGTTCTCAGAGTTGTGTTTGTCGTGGCACGTGCTTGGTCATATAATGATACTTGTGTCGAGTTCGCATAGTTGGTGTGTAGCCAAGAAGCCCAATACAGGAACGCGTAGTCGTCTGGGTCAAGGTAGTCGGGGTACCAACCATATACGTATGCATCCATTATTTCTTGATCTCTGTTAAGCTTGTAACTTGCCCAATCCGCATTTTTCAATGTCACGCTTATGACGCCACTTGCCTCGAGAGCTTCCTTGTACAAGAGGGCTTGCGCATCGCTTTGTGGGTAGTGTCCTGAAGACTCGTACCATAGGTCGAATGTCAATTTGTTGGTCTCGTCATATCCCAGTTCAGCGAGCAGGCTTTTTGTGTACGTGTAGTTTGCATCTCCTAGGATACTGAAGGCTTCAGTGCTTCCCAACATGCCTGGAGGGATTATGCTGTAGGCTGGACTCGCGGTGCCCAAGAACACGGTTTCAGTGACCGTCGATCTATTGAGTGCTGCAGCCACTGCAACCCTGACTTTTGTCTCATTGAATGGTGCACGTTTTGTTTGGAAGCAGAAGTATTGGATGAACGTTCCTTTTCCATGCCAAACTTTCACGTTAGGGTTGGTTTCAAGGTCCTGCGCGTCTAGCGCCGCTATCTGTCTGTATGCCATGTCGACATCACCCGCGCCTATTGCAAGCCGAAGTGTCGATGAGTCACTATAGAACTTGAAAATGATGTGCTTTATCTTTGGATAGCCGCTGGCAATGTTCCAGTAGTTGGGGTTGGCATCCAATTTTATTTCCAAATCTCTTCCAGCAACACGGTTCCATTCTGACAGAACATAGGGCCCAACGAAAGCGAGGGGGGTACTGTTTCGGGCGCTGCTTGCTGTATAGTTTACTTGCGCTTGGGGAGCGTATTTCGGATCAACTATGGCTGATGATCTAGTAGCTAATATTCCTAGGAAAGGCGCAAACGGAAAGTTAAGAACGAATCTGACTTTATACGTGCTTAGGACTTCAGTGTGATTTATGATGAGATCATAGCCGAGGCCTGCAGGTGCACCTTCGGGGATAGAAGGTATGAGTGCGATGGCTCTGTCAAATGAGTATTTCACATGCGAGGCGTTAAACTCCACGTTATCTGACAGGTATACGCCAGATCGTAATTCGAAGTCCCACGTTTTTAAGTCGCTGCTTGCGTTCCATGCAGTGGCGAGATCTGCGACAAAATCAGTTCCTGTAGCTGAGCCTGGACTGACGCTGACGAGCGTGTCTCCAATTTGCTGCATTATGTTCCATCCAAAATAATCGTATGCCTGAGCAGGATCTAGAGTCAGTTCGACCGAGTCAGTGGTTCCGACGACCAGTGTTGTTTCAAGTGAAGCCAATTTTGCTTCTAATGCGTCTTGCAGGGATGTCACTTGGTCTGACAGTGCGGTTATATTGGCTAGCATGTTGGTAGAGTAATATACGGTGGCAGCTGAAACTACGATGCTGATAAGAACTAACACTATTATGATGGTCTCCATTCTATTTGCCATTTTTTATCTTTTCCTCCATAAATTAGGGCAGTTGGTATTTGACAGTCTAACTTATTAAAACTTTAGTTAAGGTGATTTGTGGGCATTTTTGGTACTGGTTTCAGAGAGTTGCACCGCTGTGCAAATATCCATGCACTACTGCGAAACAAGCTTAAAGTCTGCCTATTTTGAATAGAATTCGATGTACCCACAGTTGCTGCAAACATACATTCCTGCTTTTTCAAACACGCCGTGCCCTGATTTAACAGTAACATTGTGATTGTCCTTCGGCTTTGCTTCCATTTCTCCTCCACATTTGGGACAAGTGGCCAATGTCTCACCTCCCTCGAGTCGCTGCTTTATACTATGTCTTATACACTTCATAACACCTTCTATTACCACAGTCTTTCCAATGGGAATGTTCACCTTCAATCAGCCGCCCTACCGTCACGTACTGCGAACCTGACACTTCAGAGAAATATATCTCAAGCTCATCACGATCTATTACGTAAAAGCGTCTATGGGGCTCTCGCTGGATTGGTGAATCAGGCAATGATCAAAAAAGAATCATGTCCAACTTGACGTGAGGCGAGCTTGCAAATTTGAAGATGTCGAGAAATAGCTAGGTATCGCCTGACGTCACGTACTTTCCGACGCGAAACTCTTAACTCTTTTACACTGAACGTGCAGTGGACTAGAAGAATCGACGTTTCTTCCTGTCGTTGTGTCTTTTGAGATTCTCTGCAGATTCTTCTTCAGCAACGATGGGCTCTTCCAGCGCAGCCACTTCGACGGTTTCGTTTGGCTCTTCTGGCTCTTCTTCAACTGTTTCAACAGCTTGCTGTGTCATCTCCTCTGCAGGTTCGGCGGCTTCAGTCATTTCAGTCTTCGTCTCTTCTGGAAGTTCGACCTTTGTAGTCTCTTCCTCAGGTTTCTCCAGTTTCTGTTCCAGTTCACCTATCTTGGATTCCAGTTGGCGTATGGCTTCCTGTCTAGCCTTGTTGCCAGTTTCGAGCCCCTCAATCCTTATTCTCTCTTCAAGTATGTTTACCCTTGTTTCTAGGCTTTTTTGCTGATCTTCGAGGGATTTTGATTCTTCTTCCAGTGTTGTCCTTCTGTTTTGCAGTCGCTCAAGTTCTTTGGTTTCGCTCAATCTTCATCATCACCGCTTCGATAATGTTGAATAATAATAACAACTTTATGAAATGCAAATCAGTATTGCGCATCAGTAATCTAAATCCTAACTAGTGAGTGACTCTGATTCTGCTCAAAGATGAATGGTGGCGGGCCCGAGGGGATTTGAACCCTTGATCTTCGGCTCCGAAGGCCGACGCCTTGATCCTGGCTAGGCTACGGGCCCTCTGCATTGAGTAGCTTGCAATGATTAAAAGGATTTTGAAAGTAGCGCGTTGCCCTTCTTGATGCAGAACTTTTATTTTCAGGGCGTGTTAGTGTTTCTATTTGAGGGATGCTATTTGAAGAGAAAGTCGAGGGGTTTAGGAATTATCATACTGCTGATTATTGTCATTATCATAGCTTTTCTTGCTTTTGTAGTCATTTTTGGCATGCTACGTCGTGTGCGTGCTGCGCCTATTGTTGAGGAGGCATTTTGGAAAGCCAAAGGACAGACAGTTGAGTCTGTAACGCTTGGAGAGGAAGTTGAAGCTCACGTCGTTGTCAAAGCAACGGAAGAATATGTCGGAGCCATCGTGGTGAAGGTCAGAAAAGACGTAGCTTGGTGGCCTGATAGCGATTACCAAGTTTCAACTGTTCCGGTGAACCTGCGGGCTGGCGAATCTGAGGAAATCCAAATAGCCTTCGTTCCAGATGAAAGCACAGATGGCAGATTCCGTGGATATTTCATAGAAGTTGGGTTTCAAGTGACTGGATCGTCTTGGGCCATGGAAAACTCGTATCCTCCGCGACTAAGAGTTTTAGATTGAAGAGACTTGATAATCCAGCTTTGAATTCTTATTTCTAAACATGCCCAAAAACCCTTAAAAACACTAAACAGCATTAGTTTGATGCCACTGAGGGCCGGTAGCTCAGCTTGGCTTGAGCGTTCGGCTGATAACCGGAAGGTCGAGAGTTCAAATCTCTCCCGGCCCACCAATAGCTTTTTCGCCAAAATAAACGGGATTAGTCAGTCTGTGTGGAGTAGATTCAGAATAGCAGTTTTGTCGGTTTCTCTTTCGCAACTACTTACGCAACTTCTTAAGAGCCTTATCAACATCTTCCAGTCCTAGCTTCTTAAGAGTCTCCGACTTCGGTATTCCGTTCTCGTCCCAACCAATCTCCTCATAATATTCCTGCACGCTCTCCTTGACACTGGACCTGTCAGCAGCTTTCCCTTTATACGGTCCAGAAGGCAACGGTTCATAGAATCTGCTTGGGTTATCATCATGAACTTTCGGGTTCCACTTCAAATCAGGTCCCCCCAACAGCAACAGTGCCCTTTGCATCTGCAAAGTCTTCAACCCACCACCTTTGCCCCATTTATCACGAGTCAACTCTAAACCAGTCACTGCATTGTAAAAGTCAAACTTCAAGCCCCTAGGCAAACCAAAACCCCCGCTGAAATTGCAGCAAACAGCTGAATCGTTGAACACCGCCCACACTTCGCCTACTATCCCATCCGCAGATAAATCGGTTATTGACGTGTGATCGCCACATTGAACTGAGCATGCATACCCTATTTCCGTCGAAAAGTCTTTGCCGCTACGTATGCCATGTGCACCGATCCCGACTCCTTTGCTCTGAATAGCGTACTGTAGCACGTCTTTGCCTTTCATCTTTCCTATCTTCAACGCTGCTCGATACGTGCCTTCAGCCAACAAGTTGCCAATGCCTTCTCTCAAGGCGATTTTCTTTGCCAGCTTGGCGAAAGCTTCAGCATCTCCCCATTTCAGTTCTATGTCGTCCAAATCATCTTTGGACAAGATGCCTCTCTGAAATAGTTCAGCAGCGAAACCCATAACGTTACCAGTCTGAATGCCGCACAATCCAAGATCATCAATCAAAGAAGCCAAAAACACGTTTTCTTCAGGCGAGAAAATGCCCAAGTTGGGACCGAGATACGCCTCCATCTCGTAATCAGGATTATCAGTTATCGCTCCTTTAAACTTGCCAGACTTTACCTGAGCAATCTTCATGCAATTGGTTCCGCAGCCGAAGTCGCTCCAACTCTGTTTCACCCAGAGTCTGCTTTCAAATTGGTCAACGCCATAACTTTTTTCATCATGCCACTCTTCCTGCCAATTTCTAACAGGCTCAGAACTAGTCTTTGCAGCAAACGAGTAACCGCCACCGCCCGTTCCCCACCTTCTCCAGAGCACGTTCTCATATGCGTTTTTGTTTACGACGTTAATCAGCCGCTTTACTTTTCCAAGGTCGGCAACCTCAGGCAATGGGCCGGTACCTTTCACCGCTACTGCCTTAAGATTCTTCGAACCCATAACCGCTCCGTAACCGCCGTAGCCTGCGGCATGTGTCCATTTAGCCATAACCACTGCGGTTCGAACTTTGTTCTCACCTGCGGGACCAATGTATAGTTTTGCAGGCTCCTTCCACTCACCATGACGCGAGTAACGCTCACTCAACAGTCGTCTACATTCCTTGTTGAGCAGCGTGTTCGTTTCCTTGCCATCCTTACCCCAAATGCGGCTTGCATCTCTAATATCAACATCCGAGTCTTTAATGAAGACGTAAACTGGCCTCTCAGCCTGTCCCGTAACAATGACGCCGTCATACCCTGCACAGCGCAATTCAACTCCGAACTCGCCGCCAACAGTCGAACCTACAACCCCATTACTCTGAGGAGATTTGCCAGAGACGCAAACTCTGCCGCCTGGGAAAAAACCTGTAAGCGGTCCAGGCAGAAAAAGCAAAACATTGTCAGGGCCAAGCGGATCCAACTCCTCCCATTCGCTGATCAGTCTATCGCAAAGGATTTTTGTTGCAAGTGCCCTGCCCCCTATGTAATTCTTCAACAACTCATCGTTAAAGGTGACATTTTTGAAAGAGCCTTGTGAAAGATCAATCTCTAGGAATTTTCCAGAATAACCTAATATTAAATGAACTCCTCCGCTTTGTCTCCATACAACTTAATGGCAAGATTTCTTGTCTGCTCCTCAGGTTTGCGTGCGTAAAGCCTGTACGGGTGTTCTCCTCGTGTGACGGTTTTGAGGACGTTCCATCCGCCTTCTTGGCAGACCTTCACGCATTGTGGATTGCCGTTGCATAGATCACAGATGACGATTTTCTTGTTTGCTGGATGCAAGTGTGGAATTCTTCCGGGGCAGACATCTATGCATTTTCCGCAACCAGTGCACTTCTTATCGTTCACTAGGACAGCGCTGGTTTTTTTGCTTATAGACAACGCCTTGAAAGGGCAAGCGTTGACGCATGGGTAATCTTCACATTGAACACACAGATGTGGGAAATCTGCGCCTGGAACCAACATAAAAACCCTCACTCTTGATGCTTCAGGCCAGATTCTGTTCTCATGATGGAGCGAACATGCAATTTCGCATTTGCGGCATCCGCTGCATTTCGAAAGGTCTCTTGCTATCCAGATAGGTTCTTTCTTTGTTGTCAGACTGACTAGCCTTCCGTAAAAGTCTTGAGAAATGTCTTGGAGTCTGCTTCGATTTAAACGTGATGTTCTCTAACATTCAAAGCCCACATTGGACTCACCGATGTTAATCTGATTGCGGAACACCTTAAGCTAATTGCACATTCAGGCGTTTTCTTAATTTGTAACTGTCGGAACAGTCACAGAATGTGACTACAACGTGTGCGTTGCCTTTTATACCCGCAAACCATGTTTTTGTGCTTAAACACTGAGGAGGAAAGATCATGACGTTCCTTGGGACGCTCAAACAAGAATTCTCCTTCATAAAAGGAAACTATGCCGTCTTGGTAGCAAGTTGGATTATAGTGGACTTTGCTTCTGAACTTCCAGCCACCTACTTTGGCTTGTATGTTCTTGGGCTCGGAGCTACTGAAACCCTTCTAGGGGTTATAGGTCTCTCGCAATTCTTAGCCTTGGCTTCGCTGCAGTTTCCAGGCGGATATTTAGCTGACAAGTACGGAAGAAAATGGCTGATTTCAACGATGACTTTTGGTGTGGCTCTCAGCTTCATACTGTATGCAATCGCGCCTTCTTGGCCTTTCGTTTTGATCGGCGCTGTTTTAATGAGTATATTCAACTCAACTTATCAGCCAGCATTGAGCGCAATGATTTCTGATTCTCTGCCTGCTGAACGAAGGGGAATGGGATTCAGTATCGTCATGCTTATTGCTAGTGTTTCTACGACGCCGAGTCCTGCAGTTGCTGGCTTGCTTCGAGCCCGTTTTGGCTTGATTGACGGGATGAGAATTGCCTACGGTATCGTGGTAGGCCTGTTTCTAATCGCCGCGTTTTTCAGGTTTTTCTTTCTTAAAGAGACCGTTGTAAGTGCTTCCAAGCCCAGCGTAAAAGAGATCGTGCAGAGTTACCCAACAGCTTTGAAGGAAAGCGTGGCAGTGTGGAAAAAGGTTCCGAAGTCTATGCTCTACTTGTTTCTGTCGTTTTCAGTGATGATTTTTGGATTTTCATGCACAAATCTTCTTACAGTGATTTATGCGACTCGGGTGCTTCTTATAGATGAGGTGCTGTGGGCTTTTATCATTGCAATAGTTCCTGTCACCACGATTATTCTAGCGATACCTGTTGGAAAGATTGTTGACAAAGCTAAAAGGAAAATACCGCTTCTTGCCGCAATGGTGATCTTCGGGCTCGCAATGTGGGTTTTTGTGAACGGCGACCTAACGAAAGTTGCTGTTTCGTTGATTCTGTTGGGTGCAGGGCAAGTGATGATGAACGCGTCTTTTGGAGCGTTGCAAACAGACTTAACTGCAAAAGAGCAACGCGGAAGAATCAACGGGTTCATCAACTTCGCCAACTATATAGTTATGGCCGCTGGCAGTCTGTTTGGAGGATACTTGTATGAGCATGCCTCTCCTCAAGCGCCGTTCATGGTCGCTATTGCAGCAGTGTTGCCGTCTTTTCTGCTCACACTAATGCTTGTGAAAGAACCAGAAAAAAGAGAGGAATAGCTTGGCACTGCATGTTTTCACGGTAGGGTGACATGGAGCCAAGTGCAATGGAAGGGTATACTTTGTAATACTCTGAATCCTTCACTCAAACTGGTTTTCATTCATTTATGACTTAGAACACTTTTGTCCTTAGCGTTGGGCAGAAAACTAAAAAGGATGATTATGGGATTATTGTGTAGAAGGCTGTTGAGCTTGATTGCGTAACAATGCTTAATTGTCGTAAGTGAACTAGCAGCCATTTTTCTATCTTTGGTGATCATTATTGCTGAAGCGTTTGAGAGAAGAGTTTGGTTTCGCTCGTGGAAACATTTTGATAGTCATGATCATGTGGGCAGTCACGGATTTCGCCACTTTTCTGCCAGACTCTTACTATTCGCTTTACGTTGAAGCTCTTGGAGCATCAGCTTTCTGGATAGGCACCATTTTGTCAGTTGCAAGCCTCGCAATGGCTTTCCTTTACTTGGCAGGGGGCTACTGGGCTGATAGAGCTGGGAGGAAAGCTCTCGTTGTAAGCATGAGCTTCGGAAGAGCACTGATATTCCTGATTTTCGCGGCTGCTCCTTCATGGCAGTTTATCATTTTGGGCGAGGTGTTGCTGGGGATTTCTTCGATGTCGCAGCCAGCTCTTATGGCGGTTATCTATGATTCTGTGCCTGCTGAAAAGCGCGGTTTCGGCTTCTCTCTTTCAATGTGGGTTGGTGTTACTTCAATATTTTCGCCAGTCGTCGCAGGCATTCTCTATTTGCAGTATGGGTTGATTAGTGGAATGCGAATAGCTTACGTGATAGTTGCAGTGAGCTGGCTTGTTTCTGGCCTGATTTTGTTGAAGCTGACTGAAACTTTGAAAGGTGAGGCAAGATTTTCCATTAAAGAGGCTGTGAAGCAGTATCCAAAGGCGGTGAGAGAATGTGTAGGTGTTTGGAAGCTTGTTCCGAGAACCATGCTTAATCTTTTGCTGGTTTTCACGCCAGCCACATTTTTCATCAGAATGTGTGTACCGTACTATGTTCTTTACGCAAACCACGTTCTGGCGATCGAGGAATTTCAGTGGGCGATTCTGCAGACATTCTACTCTCTGCTTTTCTATTGCTTAATGCTTCCAGTAGGCAAGCTGGTTGACGTTTTTGGCAGAAGAAAGCCATTGATCTTGTCTTCAGCGTGTTTTGCCTTAAGCATGGTCCTCTTTCTGTACGGTGATTTTTTCAAGCTTTACGTTTTCTTTGCATTGACTGCAATCGGAAACGCTCTGGTTTTTTCTGCCTATCCGGCTCTACAAGCGGATTTGACGCCTAAGGAATCTAGAGGAAAGGTTTTGGGTTTCACCAATTTCTTAGATTGTCTTTTGGGCTCAGCAGCCGTGTTTCTGGGTGGGTTTCTCTATGGAGATGTTTTGCCTGCCATGCCATTTCTCTTGCTACTAATCGTGATGGTGATGACGGCTACTGCAACATTCTTGTTCGTAAAACAGCCTGAGAACAGAGAAAACTAGCTAAATCAGGAATCATTATTGAGGGCTTCAGCCGCAGCGTTTTCTGATGCTTCGTGGATCTAGCTCTTTCTGGTTTGTCAAGAGCTGATTTTCAAGCTTGTAGGCTTTGAGCCCCAGCCTTATGAGGTGTTCTATGAACGTGCTGCGTTTTTCTCTTTCGCGGATTCTCTCAATGTCTCTTAAAAGTTCTGCATCTATTGTTAGACCGATGTGGTGCTTCAATTCTTGCACTCTTCATGCACTTTGTATACTAAGTATACGGAAAAGCTTTATTAGCTTTATTGCACAAATTGCACAACTTAAGGCGTATGTAATGAAGACTTTAAGGATATCTGAAGATGCTCATCAGAAGCTGACTGCCCTTCTGGGGGAATTGACGGCGCAGACTATGAAGATGCAGACCTACACGGACGCGATAGAAAGTCTGCTTTCGCAGTCTGTTTCGTTGCCGCCGGAGCTGCTTTCTGAGATTGAAGGCTTTATGGATAAGAATAGGCACTTAGGCTACACGACACGAGAGGAGCTTATACGTGATGCGATCAGGTGGAGGTTGCGCTTTTTGAAAGGAGAGTACGAGTATATAGAGATTCCAAAGGAGGATCATGAGAAGCTGCAGCAAGCAATGAGGGACATGGAAATGCCTTTTCTGAGCGTGGACGATTTTGTGCAACAGCAGATTAGAAGTGTGTTAGAGAAACATGTAGAATGGGCAACTCAGAAAGAAGAGTACGAAAAACAAAGGCGCAAGAAGCGTTAAAGAAAGCTCACTGTCGGCGCACCTTGAATCCTGTCAAGCGATTAAAATTCTGGTAAAATCTTAAGTAACATGATTCTCATATTCACCGTTCATGGCGAAGCTGAAGGTTTATGTTCACAGCCTTGAGCCTCCCACGCTGGGGTTTGTTGACAAAGAAGGTGCTCAACACGCTTGTGCTCAAGCTCAAACTATCGCCTTTCAAGGATTGCAGCGGCTTTCAGGTCTCTTTGGGAACTGTTACTTGACTGATCAAGACAGAGAGACCCTGTTGATGGTTGAGGATTTCTGCAGGAACAACGGCTTACAGTTTGAAGTCGTTGATATGGGGCAGATGAGTTTTTCGAAAAAGCTGAAGTCAAGAATGATCAGCATGAAAACTCCAGCCGTTTGCTGCCAAGAACAAACATTCTACGGAGTTCCAAAGCAAGCAGACCTCGAAAGACTACTAAAATCCGCCTGATCGTTCACTGACACAAAAACGGCGAAAACCAACAGCAGAAACTTGCGGGGCTTCAGAACCTCTTTACTAAGAACTGACTCCAAAGCTTGAATCCATGCTTTTCATACAGCTTTCTTGCGTTCTCATTTCCATAGTTCACGAGAAGACCAACTTTGTCAAAACCTATCGATTTCAAATAAGCAAAAGCATCTTCGAGCAGAGCAGTTCCTATTCCCCTGTTCCTATATTCTTTACGGACGAACAGATCCCAAATGTAAGCGGTTTTCCACGTTATGTCCAAGACGACACCTTCGTAATCGTGTAGTTTCTTAACTGAAATGCAATAGCCAATGATGTTGTTGCCATCAGAAGCAACTTTTACAAGGTTAGAATCCTGATGATGTATTCCAATGACAGCTTTTGTCCATTCTTCTAAATACTCTTGCGGGGGATTCCAGCCTGTTTCTGTTTCGCAGAGGTTTTGAAGAGCCATCAATTTCGAGGTGTACTCTTCTGCAAAGGGAAAAATTCTGAACACTTAAATGCACCGAATCTATTTCACAGCGGTGATACATCGATTTTATGGCGTTTCAACTTGCTGTTGCTGCATTATTGGTTTTCTTAGAAATCTTCTGATTCCCAGATAGGCTACCCAGCATGCTACCATTACTACTCCTGTTATGAGAGAGGAGGCAGCAACATTCACAAGGTATTTTTTCTCATCGTAGCTAGTTTTTGCCAATGATAGAAACGAGAAATAAAAGGAAAGAAATATGCAAAACATGAGTACGATGATTATCGCGGTTTCTACCTTCACGTGATTGCACACCTACGTTCTTTAGCCATGGAATAGACAGGCACTTGGTTCAATAGGTTTTATGTATTCAGAATCCTTAGTCTAGCATCGTTTCTAACTAGACCTTTCATGCTCGATACAGGAATAGGTGAATTGTTATTCATTTTTCGCGAAGCACGACAATCGTCATTATCAAAAACTCGATCATGACAACTGATGGAAAAACAACTTCAACCAAGGTTGGTGCAGTGGCGTAGGCTGTAAAAGCTGCTATGATGGGTATCCATGCCACTACGTATCCTGGCAGCAGAATCAGGATGAACGTGGAGAGTCTGGAGTAAAGGTTGCCCATTGCCATTCCTTCTTTCCAATACTTGCGTGAAAGGATCACTAGTTCCAGCATGCTTGCAGCTGCAATGGACATGGCATAGATGCCTCCAAAAATCAGAATATACGTAAAGTCTCTTCCCAAGTATAGCGCCACAAGAAAGAGCGCTACAAGCGAAACTGCATACACCAGCGTTGACAGCGTTGCTTTAGCGGTGATCAGAGTATTCTTTTTCAACGGAAGACTCCTTGTATAAGCAGAACCCAAGCCTTCAATGGAAAACATTGTTGTTGGCAACAACAAAACCATCATTGAGGCTCCCGTGAGAATTCCGAAGGACAAGGCTGGTCCCGCGTCGCCTATAGACGAAAACGTCACTGCCAGAATGGCTGTTTGTATGATCGGTAGAAAGAAAAGGCTAGCATACGAAGGCGCGCGTGAAGCGATTCGCAGATCTTTGCGGATGATTCCGAGCCATGGGATCTGAGGGTGAATGATAGTGTCTTTCACTTTTTCTCTTTGGGTTGATGCGATGCCTCCGCTGCCTATTGTTCTGATTGTTCGAGTCAGCCATCTCAATGAGAAAAATGCGGCAAACAAATACCCAATTGAAGCGGCAACTGAACCACCTAGAACCAGATAGTCGTTCACGCCAAAGGTTGTGAAGGAAACCAGAAATCCGTATGAGAATGGATACGCAAGCACAACTAGGTTAGAGAATGAGGAAAGGCTTTGCGTGAAAACTGCGAATGACTCAACGATGTATGTAGCGAAATTCACCAGTAAGTATGCTCCGAGAGTGGGAAGAATCCACACGAGCATGAAAACAAATCTCATCAAGGTTTTCAGCTTTGATCTTCCGCCTCCAGCGGTTACTCTTGCATAGAAGAATCTTGCCAAGCCTACCGTGAAGGTCAGGGCGAAGCATTCTGTCGCAATTACGGCGGCAAAAGACACCAGCCCTCCGAGAATGGAGCCCCCTACAAGAAAGTAAACCGTAACGAGCGTTATGGCGGCAACCGCAAGCGGTGCGTCGAAGATTCTGACGAAACAGAGAAAAATGATGCTTGAAATGTCACGCTTAGACAGTGGTAGTGGGCTTAGCGTATCTGCAATTTTCGAGGAGACAAATGACGTTGTGACTTGGAGACCCATGAAAACAATCAGGAAGAGCACTGAAGCAAGAAACGCCGAAACTGAACCAACCAACGCTAAGTCTTTTGGTGGACCGGTGTAGAATGTTTGCTCCATCAAGGGGAGAAATGTTATGAATCCGAAGGTGCCAACGAAGACTGCTGTGAGGATCTTGCTGATGATGATGTTGATTTGTGCGCTTTTCACAAGTTGTTCGATGCTTCCTCTGCCCTTTTGCGGCAAAGTAGACCCTGCGCGCAGTGAGAAGATAGATTGAAATGAGACTTCTCTGTAGACTGTTCCAGTTATGTGCCAGATTTCCCGAAAATTCACTGCGTCTTTACTCCTCTTCCAAAGCCTTTATGACGTCTTGCATGCCTGCTTCTTGCTCTGTCACTTTGAGAAAGATGTCTTCGAGTGAGCCTTCTGCGCTTTTGACTAGTTTTCGAAGGTCTTCGACTGTGCCTTCGCCGACGATTTTTCCCTGATTTATTATTCCAACACGGGTGCAGAGTTTTTCCGCGACTTCCATGATGTGGGTTGAAAAGATGACGGCACCTCCTTTTTTCGCGTGGAATGTGATTAATTCTTTGAGGATTTTTGATGAGCGTGCATCTAAGCCTACTAAAGGCTCGTCTAGGATTAGGAGGCGTGGTTCATGCATGAGGGCGGCGATGATGGCGACTTTCTGTTTGTTGCCCATAGACAATGCCGCAATTGGAGTGTCAAAATATTGGGTTAGCTGAAATGCTGACGTTAATCTTTCAAGTCGGGAATTGACTGTGTTTGCATCGAGTTTTCTTATGGATGCTGTGAACTCGAGGAATTCTCTTGGCGTAAGCGAATCTAGCAGGACTACTTCTTCTGGAACGTAGCCGATCTGGCTTTTCGCTGCTACTTCATCTGCTAGTGGCGTGTTGAAGATTTCTACTTTGCCCGCTCGGGGTTCAAGAACACCTACGAGCACTTTGAGAGTGGTGGTTTTGCCTGCGCCGTTGGGTCCGAGTAATCCGTATATTTCGCCTGTTTTTACCGTGAAGGACAGATTGTCTACGGCTGTGAACGTCCCATAGTTCACAGTTAGCTGTTCAATTGTTACTGCTGACTGTTGCAAATACGTGCCTCTTATTGTTGATTGAGTGGGTTGCCTTAATATATTTCTGATAGATCATCATGAATTTCTTGAGCACATTGGTGATTGCGGGATGGACAAGTTGAAAGGGGATAACCAAATAGGCAGGTTCAGGCAAATTGCCGAGAAGCTTGTTTCTCGATTGTCCTTAATTGAAGGCGTTGTAGGCATTGTTTTCATGGGTGGATTAGCACGCGGGTTCGCGGACAGATTTTCAGACGTAGACATTGACGTATATTTGAGCGTTGAGGACAGAAAATTGAAGCAAACGATTAGGGAAATGTGTGCGGATGAGCAAAAACGGTCTGGCATTGACGTAGATTTATCAATTCATTTTCTGGGCGAGTTTAAGAAGCGAAAGTGGACTGAGATAGATAGATGGGATTACAGTCACGCTCTGATTGTTTATGATCCGAAAGATGAGGTCAAAAGGCTTCTTGATCAGAAACTTCAGGTTCCGCGAGATCTCTGGGTAAAACGGATTGCAACTTGCGCAGAATATCTGAAGTGGTATTGTTGCCCGCCTAAGGAGAACGTTGGTACGATGGCTGAGGCTTGGATTGAAAGGGGCGATTTGGTTTCGGCGCATTACTGCGTGACCTATGCTGTTGATGTGTTGCTTAGAGTGATTTTTGCGCTGAACAAAGAGTTTGTGCCGCCGCAGAAATGGAGAATCTACTATTCTTACACTCTCAAGTGGCTGCCTCCAAATTATAAAGAGTTATTCAGAGAAGCTTTAATAACCAAGGAATTGTCAACAAGCGATTTCGAACGAAGACTAGAAGTTATCAGGAAAATATGGTATACGACCGTTCCCAAAATCGAAGAGGAGACAGGATTGACTCTTGGCGCGCTCTCGAAATACTATATTGAGAACGTGCTTCAGCAAGGCTAGCTTCTGTTTCTCCACAAATGTGAGACTCCGTTGGCCAAATGATTTCTCACGGATTTTATGTTGGAAAGGAAAAGATATTTAAGAAAATCAGACCGAATGTTCTTTTATGCCAGAATTCACTTTTGAAGGAACAGCCAGCTGGAAAAGCGGAACCGAATGCGACTTGACAGTGAAAGGCAAACACATTGCCACGGTCAGTCCTCCGCCAGAATTTGGTGGAAAAGCAGGCTATTGTGTGCCTGAAGAGATTTTTGCTGCTTCGTTGGCTTCATGCATGAACACGCTTTTCATGTTGATTGCTAAGAACTCGAACCTGCAGTTTAAGAACCTTGACACTAAAGCGACGGTGAAGATGAATGCGGAAGGGCTTGAGAAGCTTGTTTTCACAAACATACATTTCACGATGGCAGTCAAACTGATTTCGGACAATGAGCGAGAACGCAAGAAGGCAGATTCAGTATACAAGATCGCCCAGAAAATATGCCCCTTGAGGCAGTCATGGGGAGAAGACGTGCCTATCAGCTTCGAACTCCGCTTCCTCTGAAAATCTTAATCGACCCTGTCGAACTTTTCCTTCGATGCGCCGCACACTGGACAGTTTTCAGGCGGTTCTCGTTCGTGCACGTAACCGCAGACAGAGCAGACATAGTACGTTGTGGAACGTTGTGCGATCAGATTGTCAAGTGCTTTTTTGTAGAGGTTTGCGTGGAAGCCTTCAACATCTCGTGCTTGTGAGAAAACCAGTGCGGCAGTTTCTTCTCCGTCTTGTTCGGCTTCCTGCAGCATTTTCGGGTAATGAACGCCGTTGACAGCGTTTTCTATTTGAAATGCATGTTCCAAGTTCGTTTGGGTGTCTGCAACCGATTCTAAAAGTGCGAAATGTCTGCGGGAATGAACGCCTTCAGATGCTGCAACCGCGCGGAACAAGTGGGCTATCTGCGGCAGATCTTCCGCTTCTGCTTTTTTCGCGAACATCAGAAGTCTCTGATATGCTTTGGCTTCTCCAACGAAAGCAGTATGTACATTGTTAGCTGTTCTTTCATTCATATTGATGCACCAGCAACTGTTTGTTTTCAGCGATTGCAGTACAAAAAGGTAACGCCATTTCGCTAAGCAGGTTAAAAACCATCGTGCAACATTGAAATATCGTCAAGCAATATTGTATTAGCCTATGATGATATGAGGAATTGTGATGATTCAGAGCGATGTTAGAATAGTTGAGGTTGCGAAGAGCGAAGCTTACCTGAACGAGTTGAAATCCAGATATTTCACGTCTGAGTATTATGACGTAGCCGTTCATCGTGAATCCGCAGGTTGGAGTATCAAGTTGAGTCTGAAGCCTTTCGGGAAGATGCTGGAGAAGGAGTATAAGGGAAGGCTGTTTGAGGATTATGTTGAAGAAGCGAGAGTTTTTGTAGCGATATTGGGGGTGAAGAGAGTGGGCTGGATCGAGTTGGGTTATGATAGATGGAATAATAGGATGCGGGTTTGGGAATTTCTTGTGCTTGGCGAGTTTCGGAGAAGAGGGACAGGCATGTTGCTCATGAATCATGCTGTCGAGGTGGCGAAGGAAAGAGGTGCAAGGATGCTGGTTCTTGAGACGCAGACTTGCGATGTTCCAGCAATCAAATTCTATCTGAAATTTGGGTTTGAACTGATTGGCTTTGACGTTGCCGCCTACTCTAACGAGGACATTGAGAGGAAGGAAGTTAGGCTCGAATTCGGCTGGCGGTTATGACGGAACGTATTTGCTTTTACAGTGTTTTGGCGAGGTCAGCAACTTTCTCTTTGATCTTGGCGTAGATCTCTTCTGCTTCCTGATATGGCATGTTGTATGGGTCTTCAATGTTCCACACTATCGTCTTGACTTCACAAGTTGGGCACTTCTGCGTGACTGCATCTTTATGCCTCTGCTGCATTGCCACAATCAAGTCATAGGTCTCAAGCTTCTTTTCGCCGAGGCTTTCAGGATGCTTCTTCAAGTATTGCTCAACACCTTCTCTTCTCAGGTATTCTCTTGCCTCATCTGATATCGGAATAACAACATGAAGTCCTGCAGAATCCACGTCCAGGTCGGATCGCATTTTCTTCAACAGTGCCTCTGCTAACGGGCTGCGGTGAGCATTCCCAGAACAAACAAACAACACTCTCATTCCCGTCACATTGCTCTCGTTTTTCCGATGGCAATGATTTAACCATTATGCCTGCAATCCGCGATCAGTCAATCAAGAACCACTGCCGAAATAGGCACGACAACTCATTCGTCTTTTAAACGAGCTTCCTTTCCCATTCCTGAGTCAAACGCACTCGCCTTTCCAAACCTGTTAATCATCATGACAGATGCTGCACAAGAAAGATTGAAAACTGATAAATCTGATCGAAGTGTAAGAAACAGTAGGAGACAAAAGATGACAAGACATACCTACCTAGAATTTCGAGAGAAAGTGGAAAAGGGATTACGTGGAGAAAAGGACGGGCTCACTTGGGATCAGCTCAAGAAGAAGGGTGAAATCGAACAGACTCGTTTATGTTATACTTGGGCCAGGCAACTTGAAAATGAAATTGGATTGACTCGGGAGCGATGCGGTCGTAACGTTTATTGGAAATTGAAAAGAAGATAACGCTCCTAATGATAAGAACTCGATGATCTTTATTGGGTTGTTGAGGTAAAGTCTCGTTCAAGCACCCCCTAACAACTGTATGATCGTCGCGGCAGTTCTAACGCAATGTCTAGAGCATCTTCATTTCATTTCTGAGTAAATCAACTTTTTCGCTCATTCCTTCTTTTTCAAAGAACGAAATGGCTTTGACGAGATTCTTCTTCGTTGTGGTACGGTCGTTCTTGGACTTACTGATTCTAGCCATCATCTCATATGCCGTGCCAACTCCTACCCAATTCTTTATCTGCTTCAGCAACTTTATTGCTTCTTCTAATCTCTCTTTAGCCTCATTCAAATTGGACTTTTTGAGCTGCAACCCTCCCAGATTGAGAAGACACCATGCAGCCCCTTGCTTGTTGTCATAGTCATTCTTTCCGCTAAATGTTTCCAGAGCTTCTTCTAGGAGGTTCTCTGCTTCTTCGAATTCGCTTGCACTTCCATAGTAGACGCCGAGTCCCAGTTTAGCTCTGCCGATGACTGTGGCCTTGCCAGATCTTTCAGCGAATTCAACTGATCCACGCATAAGCGATTTTGCATCTTCGATCTTCTCAGTCTCCAATAGAATACCTGCTTTTCTCATCATCAAATAGGCAATAATCGCATTCCTTTCCTTCTTTTCTTGTTGTGTCTTGGGGTGCGTACTTTCGATCTCACGCATTAGTAGGTTGTATGCCTCGAGAGCCTTCTGAGGTTGCTGTTTCTTTTCCCAGAAAAGTCCTTGCGTATCGATTTTCTTTTCATATTCCTTAAAGCTCAATTTCTGCTTCAACCTGCACTCTCCATCCAGCCTAAACGGCACACATGATGATACACTGCTTTATTCATTTAAGAGCTTGTGCTTTCAATTCCCACTAAATCACATTGATAGCTCAGTTAGAACGTGAATATCTTCGCTCAAGCTATGAAATGATCGCAGTAAACTACAAAAGACCAACTTCATATGAAAACTCATATTAATCAAATAAGCACTCCCATAGAATAGCACGTGAGGCTGTGATGTTGTGGTTGAGGTTAAGCAACTCTTGAAATACAATGATCTAATAAGAGATAGATATTTCGAGGCTCTCGCCAAGCTTCCTTGGAGCGAATTCATTAAGAACCGAGAAGCAAGTTTTCACTCACTCAGAAACATATTCATCCACACGCTCAACGCGATAGACTATTGGCTTGACTTCCTGCAAAAAGAAAAGCTTTGCTCTCGCAAGAAGTTTGATGATTACAAAACCATGGAAGACGTGAAAGCCTACATGAAGCACGTCGAGAAAAGAATGGATAAATACCTTGACTCTCTAGGCACTAAGGGAGTTTATAAGAAATACAAGATCAAGCGTGACGCTGGCGAAGTGGAGACAGTCACAGCTGAAGACATACTGATTCACGTGTTTGAAGAAGAGGTTCATCACAGAGGCGAGATTATAGCATTATTGTGGCAGATGGGAATAGAACCACCAGAAATGGGATGGGAACGACTCTAAAAGCGACCCAGAACCGAATCACGAGAAAGACAAGAAGTGAGATCATCGCCTCGTGAGGCTGGGATGAGTTGGAAATAATCCGTTATGACAACAAATATCAAGAGGCGTTGGTCGATCTGTGGAGAAAATGCGGGCTCGTGACCCCGCAAAATGACCCCGTTGAGGACATTCAGAAAAAACTTGATTTCCAGTCCGACCTATTCTTCCTTGCTTTGCTTGATGAAAAACTTGTTGGTTCAGTGATGGTTGGGTATGAGGGGCATAGAGGCTGGATTAACTATTTGGCTGTTCTGCCTGAGCATCAGAAACAGGGTTATGGAAGAAGCCTAGTTGAGAAGGCTGTTGAAGAACTTCAGAAACTAGGTTGTCTGAAAGTCAACCTGCAAGTAAGAAAAACCAATCTTTCTGCAGTCGAATTCTACAAGCATCTGGGGTTCAAAGAAGACAACGTGGTCAGTTTGGGGCTGAGACTAAGAAAATAATATTCCAGAATAGGCTTCACTCATGAGGTAGCCAAAGCACTCCTATTGGAAATCGCAAAGACATCATATTTGGAGCCTAATATTTGTTCTTTGCAGAAACCTAGAGGGGGTAGGTCTGTATTAGCTCTCAAACAAGCCAAACCGACATGGAAAAGTCAACATGTCCAAAAACGGGCTTAAAAAGACTGAACGAGAAAGACAAAAGAACAAGACAGCAGCATCAATTAACTTCGGGGAAACAGCACGCCATGGAGTCAAATGGGAAAATTGCCGAAATAATCCTAGAACCCGAAACTCACGACATCAAACACATAAAATTCTACGGTAGAAATCTTAGATTCAAGTGCAAACGTTGCGCCATCTTCTGCTGCAAACTTGGTGGTCCAAAACTTGCTTTTAAGGATGTGGAACGCCTCAAAAAAGGGGGCTGCCGTGAGACTGAGTTTCTCGATGCACCCCATGGCAGTTTAAAGAACACTGCCTCTGGATCGTGTGTTTTTCTCAGACTGGACACAGAAAAAGACATCTATAGATGTGAGGTTTACAGTAATCGACCAACACTGTGCAGGCTCTATCCTTTCCACACTGAAAGAACAGGGTTGAACTCTTTCGTGTTGGAGGTCATGCCTTGCAAGGGAATAAGTCGACGCAGCGGAGAACCCATAAATGAGAAGTTCATTCATGCCCACCTGTTGGACGCCCTGAACGACATGTTTTTTCAATAAAACTTCGTACGTTGGTCTTCTGGTGGTTTAGGTTTGGGGGTAAAGTTTTATCGCAAATCCAAACACACACAAAAAGTGATGTTGAACCTATTTATAGAGGGGTTAAAATTCCGTTTCAGCGCAACAGATCAGTACTCTCTGTTAATTGTGGATTCATAATTCTTTAATAAACGCTAATAAGCCTAAACAACCCAAAACCAACAAACGAAGTGAAACAAAATGAAAATGAAATACCTTCTCACAATCTCACTGCTCCTCATTGCATTAGCCAATATAATCGCTCCAACCTTTGCCGCAGACACTTTAACCCCATCAGACTTCCAAGCAGAAAGCTTCTCAAAAACCGTGGACTTCATGGACTACGCAAGAACCTACGCTGCAAACCACAGCATGACTCCACCGCCAAACAGTTACCACGCATACCTATACATGAACTACATCAACACAAGCGGCTTACACCTGCTCTATGCAGGGTTAGACAACATAACCTTCGGAAACGGAGCCACCTTCCGCATACCCATGCAAAGCTTCATCATGCACTACAAAACAAACAACCAATCACGCGACGTAATCATGGCAAGCACTTTCCTCATGCTTCTCGCCTTCAACGAAACCGCAAGCAGTCTCTACGCCAATTCTCCAGACGTACAAGACACGTTGTGGGCTTCATTCAGCATGGGATTCGACCTAACCCAACTTGGCGCAACACTCCCATTCCTCAGCAGCAAAACCGAACCAATCCCACTACAACATTCAGACGATAAACTTCAATGGACATGGGGAATGAAATACACAAACTTAACCGCACTGTGGTGGAGAACATGGGTTGATCCAGTCAACCCGCATTTTGACAACAGTTGGCCAGTAGCCATAACCACCTATGACGAATTAACCTTCACTTACAACCTAACCATAAACCCAACGGCACACACTGCAACCCTGACTGAAAACCACGTTATCGGAAGAATGCGCCATCTCCTGCTCTTCGCAGGACTGTTCTGGATAAACTACAACAGCACGGGAACCTATTGGCTTGGTGCCAAAATAAGCAACGACACGATCTACGATTTCATATACAAGAACCAGATCGAGATGAGCATCGTGAACTTCCAAACCAGCATCATGGCAGACCACGAAACCTACAGCCAATCAGCTGACGGACAAAACGTTACCGACACCGACAAAATGGTCAGCGATTCAGACATAACAACTTACGCGGATGACGGCGAAAAAATCTTTGACGCCAGCTTCGGCACCAAACAAAACTACAAACTCTACAATTACACTGCTGACCCAACAGAAACCACATACGACACATACGAATCAACAACAAGAACCAGCAAAATCGCAGGCTTCGCCAAAAACGAAGGCTTATTCGCCTACCACATTGGACTAATGAGGTTTCTGCCTTTACTAGTCGTGAACATGTATCCAGCACTGTTCCAGAAAGCTGTGGAAACGATAAGTAACATGAGTCGTGCAAGATACTTCTACCTCATTGCTTATCCGAATTACAGTGGTTTCAGAGTGGAACATGATCCAACGTTCACAGCTTACATAGCGACTTCTGCAGCTGCAGGAACGGTTACGCCGCCAAATTGGGGTGGAATCATAGTAATCGTTGCAATCGTGGCTGCAGTGATTATCGGCTTGTTTGTTGCTGTGCGCCGAAGAAAACCTAAAACGCAGTTGCAGCCGCAAACGCCACAAACGACAGTTCAGCCGCCAACAAGCTAGGAAAAATCAACTCCTCCTTTTCTTTTTACGCAAGGAAACCAGATGCATAGAGCGCATGCTCTTTTAAAGACCTATTTGCATGGTTCCAGTGTATAGAGGATATGCTCATAAAACTAATAAACTAAGGTGACAAATAAGCTAGTTTTTGGGAGGAAAGAGGAGGTGATATTGTTGTCAAGAAGAAGAGATACTCTTTTGGCTGTTCTGGTCAGTTTTTGTTTGACAGCAGCAGTGTTCACGGTAGTCCCAGCAGTCGGGCCGCCGAGCAAGCCATACGATCCATTCTTTGATTATAACAATGATGGGAAGATCGGACCAGCTGACTTCGCATACTTCAGCACTATCTACGGAGCACAAGGGACTGCTCCAGTGGCCAAAGCAGTTCTAGACTATGATAGTGGGTGGATAAACATCACAGACAAATGCGGACAATACTTCAACATAACCCACAACCTGAACAGCACAGACGTAATAGTGGACATAACAGGAAAAACAACGACAGATGAAGAAGTCCACCAAAAGAATCTTGGTGGAGATGACTACTCGCCAGAATGGAGCAGAACATACGGAGGTCCACTGTATGATTCTCCAGGACGCTCTATTATTCAGACTGGCGACGAAGGATATGTGATGGTTGGTAGTCTTCGCTTTTCTGATGCTAGAGGCGATGATTTCTGGCTAATAAAGACAGACGCGAATGGCAACGTAATGTGGAACAGGACGTATGACAAATCAGGGAGTGACTGGGGAGATTGCATGGTTCAGACAAACGACGGAGGATACGCGCTTGTCGGACGGACTAGTGCCTCAGGTCACCAGGTAGGTTGGCTAATCAAGACTGACTCGCTTGGAAACGAGCAGTGGAACAAAACATATTCAACAACAACCGCTGCCCCTCTCAGTTGGGTGATTCAGACAGATGATGGAGGATACGCGCTATCCGGATTCGAAGGCCCTTGGCCTGAAGAGACGGATTTTCTGTTGGTCAAAACCGACTCGTATGGCAACATGGAGTGGAACAAAACGTATGGAGGAGCAAATCTGGACGAGTCTGGCGCTCTGGTTCAGACTAGTGATGGAGGATATGCAATAGCAGGCTCGACTCGTTCTTTTGGTGCTGGCGATTGGGATCTTTGGCTGGTAAAAACCGATCCGAGTGGTGGCATGGAGTGGAACAAGACCTACGGAGGAACAGGTGGAGATGGTGCAAATTCTATTATTCAGACGAGCGACGGAGGATATGCATTGTCTGGCGATACAGCCTCTTTTGGCGCGGGCAGCTTTGACTTCTGGCTGGTCAGGACAGACGAGAATGGCAACGCAATGTGGAACAAGACATATGGAGGAACGGGCAACGATTACGCTTTGTGCATGGTGCCGACTATCCATGGAGGATACGCTATAGCAGGTTATACCAATTCCTTCGGTGCTGGAGGCTACGACTTCTGGCTAGTCTGCACAGACTCAGATGGAAACATGGAGTGGAACAAAACGTATGGGGGATCAAACAACGATGGCGCTAATGGGGTCAGCATTACCCAAACTGATGATGGGGGATACGCATTGTTCGGTGACACGAGTTCGTTCGGCGTTGGTAGCTACGATCTCTGGCTGATAAAAACAGAAACTTGGCGTTTTGGTATGGTTTGGACTGACTCGACAAGCAACAGCATTACCCTGTACAGAGGCACGACTGACCCTGACTGGAACTTCGTACGAGTTCGAATCTGGAAAATCAAAGAATCTCCATAACACTTTTTCATCCAATCTTTTTCTATGTTCTTCGTTTCCAGTGTAGGTACGTTTTTGTTTGCGCTAAAAAGCTGAGCCTTTTCACCATTAACGCCAACCTCTCTACATCAAATCCGCTGACTCTGTCCACAAACTCTTCATGCGTAGGGTAGACTCCACCAGAACCCATGAGCCTCCTTCTCAAAGCACCCTCATGCCTAGAAAGCTCCATCAAAACTTCAACAACCTTATCCTTCCCAATAAACCTAATCTTTTCTTCATCATAGTTCTGGCTTCCAAGCATGGCGGGGCTAAAACCCGTCTCGTTAAGTTCTTCTATCACATGTAACACATGCTTACTTGGTTTGCTTTCAGCTATCTTCCGCATCCCACTCTTCTCAAAAAACGGATTGTATTTCGCCATAACCGCAATGGTTTCGACGTGAGATGTTCCAGCCTTAGCCAGCGTTTTTTCAACGAGTTTTGCGCCTAACCCGATAGTGCGATACTTAGGATGTACGACAACACGGGAGATGGTGCTGAACTCTTTTTGAAGCCTTTGAAAATCACCTTTCCAGACTTTGTTTCTTCCGAACGTCGTAGGAGGCGGGTAGCTGTAGACGATGACTCCGCAGAGTTCGTCTTGGCGTTTGAGCGTGAAGATTTTTCTGGGCGCTGGGCAAGTGCTTGTTCTGTAGTGGAAGGTGCTTAGCTTTTTGTAGTCTGCAAAAGTGCTTTCTTCTATCCGCATTTCTTTCGTAAGGCTGCATTGTTCTGTGGGCTTGTTTGGATGATAGTTTATGGTTATTTCTTTGCCGAATTGTTTGTGGATGTGTACTGATGGGTTTAGGTCCTGTAGCAGATCTGTGTGGGTTGTTGCTGCGATGACTGCTTTGTTTTGTTGGCGTGCTTGTTTTTGTAGGTTGTAGGCTACGGTTTTTGCTGTGTCTCTGTCTAGTGTGTTTGTGAATTCGTCTATTATCCAGTATTGAGCTTGACTTTCAACAAGTTTGGCGATTTTGTAGCGGGTTTTTTGTCCGTCGCTGAGTTGTTTGTAGGTGCGTAGGAAGAGGAAGGCGTCGTTTAAGCCGACTTTGCTGAGTGTTTCTAAGGCTTCATGGATGGTTTTGCCGACTGTTTCGATGATGGGTTTGTTCTTGTCTATTTTTAGGTTGTTTATGTCTGTGGCTTGTGTTTTTAGGTCGTGTTTTATGGCTTTTAGGAGTACGGATTTTCCTGATCCGCTGTCGCCTGTGATGAGGATGATGTCGTTTGGTTTGATTTTGATTTGTGTGTTGTCGTAGATGGTGAATTTTTGTTGTTGGTCTGTTCCTAATCCGAATGCTTCTGCGACTTGTTGTGTGCGTGGGGTTAGGTGTGTGGTGGTTTCGTATGCTATGTTGTATGTGAATGTGTCGGTTTTTTTGTCGTAGTGTTTGGCTAAGCGTGTTATGCGGAAGTGTTCTTTTCTTCTGGTCATTTTGTGACTGTCCAAAGTTTTGGTGCTGGTTCGGTTCGTGTTGCGTAGCAGGCGAGTGCTAGTGCCCAGAAGTGGTCGTCGTGGGTGTTTGGTGGGTGGTTTAGGCGGATTTTGCCGTCTTTTGTCAATTCGTATCTTTCTGTGTTGAGTTCGGCGATGAGGTTGCTGTCGTATGGGATTTTAAGTTTGTTTTCGGTCATGGCTTGTTTGAGGTGGGTGGCGAGTTCCTGTTTGGTTTCTTGTGTGAATTTCACCTCCTGTGTTTGGTTTATGCCTGCGTTTTTCATGTCTTCTGCGATGTATTCGCCTACGCCTGTTGTGTCTACGAGGATTTTGTGTATGGTTTGCCATCTGTCGCAGAGTGTTTTGGTGTAGCCGATGACGCTTGCGTATGGTGTGCGTAGTGGGAATTGGTGTGCGTGGATTAGGTTGATGGTTGAGTTGTTTTGTTTTTGTGTGATTGTTAGGACGCTGTGGTCTTGGTGTTTGCCGAGGTCTAGTCCTGCGTAGAAGTCGCCTGCTGCTGGTTGTGTGAATGGTGTGTATTCGAGTGTGTGTTCGATGCATGTTGTGATTAGGGCTTGTGGGAGCCAGACGGATTCGTTTTCTGCCCATTCGGCTTCCATTTCTCGTTTCCATCGTGATGGGTCGCCTTCGAGTTGGCGTTTTATGCGGTTGAGGATTTGTTGTTTGAGTGGTCCGTTTGGTTCTAGTGCTTGTTGGTAAGTGACGTGGCTCTTGGAGAAGTCTGTGTATGCGGGGTCGTGGAAGATTTTGTGGAAGATGCTGTCTGTGCTCCATGGTGTGCTTGTGCAGATGAATTTGCCGTTTGTTGTTCCGAGTGTGAAGAGTATGGCGTCGTAGAGTTCTTCGTCGTGTGCGATGAAGTTCATTTCGTCGCAGTAGACTGCGTGTAGTGTTGGTCCG
>Ga0335070_10000981_pt1 | contig 32665 bp, 35 predicted proteins | sample Lox_Sample_13_FD_206722 | JGI IMG/M metagenome (GOLD analysis project Ga0335070, IMG submission 206722) | Soil microbial communities from Loxahatchee National Wildlife Refuge, Florida, United States - Lox_Sample_1.3 | ecosystem: Environmental > Terrestrial > Soil > Wetlands | place: USA...
AAATGAGATAAGATTCGCGGGGTCCGATATTAGGATAATTCAGCGGTTTATGAATCTCGTGGGGCTCTGTCTCAATCCATTCTCCCCTTTCCCAGTATTTCCCTCTTTGTGTCACTTCACGAATATTAATCTCCGGATTGAAATTGGTGGCGAAGGGTCTTCCGTGATCGCCCGCATTGCAGTCGACGATATCGAGATAGTGAATTTCGTCGAAATGGTGCTTCGAAGCGTAAGCGGTGAAAACTCCCGTCACGCCGGGATCAAAACCACAGCCTAAAATGGCTGTCAGTCCCGCTTTTTTGAACCTGCTGTGGTACGCCCATTGTAATTTGTACTCGAATTTGGCGACCTCGGGCGGTTCATAATTTGCGGTATCGAGATAATTGACCCCGGTTTCAAGGCACGCATCCATGATCGTCAGATCCTGATAAGGCAGCGCTACGTTGATGACGATTTCAGGTTTGAAGCTTCTGAGCAATTTAATCAATTGGCGTACGTCGAAGGCATCCACCTGAGCCGTCTTAATTCTATTGGCCCCAACTGCTTGAGCAATCACATCGCACTTCGATTTTGTACGGCTGGCCAGCATGATATCCGTAAACACCTGCGGCACTTTTGCCACTTTATGCGCCACCACCGTACCGACACCGCCTGCCCCGATGATCAATACTTTAGCCATGATTTATCACCGCCTGCTCTATATTTTTGCCGTTTATCATCAATCCGAAAAGAATAGTATAAAAAGAATTAAGTTTAATAAAATAAACCTTGAAAAATTATAACGTTCTTTGTGAATTTGTCAAGGAAATTTTCATGCAAACCAATGCTCCCTACAAATTGTAAAATCCCCCTCAACCCCCCTTTTTTAAAGAGGGAGGTTACTTTCCCTTTCATTCTCCTTAACTTAATTTAACCCCCCTCTTTTCCCCCTTAATTTAAGGGGGGCGCCGCCGTCCAGAGCCGCCATAACGACGCTGGCATCGGTACTGCAACTATGGCGCCGGACGGATGAAGGGGAGTTACAGGAGGAAATGCTACCCATGCGAAAGCTTGAGACACCGTTTTTGAAGTTACGCTATGCGCCATGCTCTATGCGCTATGCGGTTCTCTTGTGACAATGGGGTTTACACCTCACGGGTTTTCTGTTAATTTTTTGAAGAGAGAGAAGAATGGAAAAGATCATCATCCGGGGAGCGAAGGTCCATAACTTAAAGAATATCGACGTCGAGATCCCCCGGAATTGTCTGGTGGTGATTACGGGCCTGAGCGGCTCGGGCAAGTCGACGCTCGCCTTTGACACGCTCTATGCCGAAGGGCAAAGGCGGTACGTGGAGTCCCTGTCGGCCTATGCGAGGCAGTTTTTGGAGCAGATGGAGAGGGCCAATGTAGAATCGATCGAGGGCCTTTCTCCTGCCATCGCCATCGATCAGAGGGGTATGTCACGAAACCCTCGTTCCACGGTGGGCACCGTGACGGAGATCTACGATTACCTCCGGCTTCTTTTTGCCAGGGTCGGAGAAGCGTTCTGCCCCCAATGCGGCTCTCCTATTTCCTCGCAGTCCCTTCAACAGATGACCGAGACACTTCTCAGGCTCCCCAAAGGAACACCGCTCATTGTGCTTTCTCCTATCGTCAGGGGGAAGAAGGGAGAATATCGAAAGGAGTTGGAGGAACTCCGCAGAGACGGGTTTGTGAGGATAAGGGTGGACGGGCAGATGAAAGACCTCAGCGAAGAGATCCGGCTGGACAAGAATAAGCGCCATGAGATCGATGTGGTGGTGGATCGTCTGATCGTTAAAGACGGAGCCGAAAAGAGAATCAACGATTCGCTTGAAATCGCTTCACACCTTTCCGAGGGAATTGTGAAGGTGGAAAGAGAAGGTTCGGCTCCCACGGTTTTCAGCCAGAAGTTCTCCTGCATCCAGTGCGGATTTAGCTTTCCGGAGATTACCCCACGGATGTTTTCTTTCAACAGCCCGCAGGGCGCCTGTGCCGGCTGCGGCGGATTGGGAACAAAGCGCTATGTCGATCCAGATCTCATCGTTCCGAACTCCTCCCTCTCGCTGAACGAAGGCGCTCTCCTTCCGTGGAAGGAGAAGGAAGAGGCTTTTCTAAGACCCATCCTAAAAGGGCTGGCGAGACATTATCATTTCGATCTCGATACTCCGTTCAATCGGTTGTCCAAATCGGCTCAGCATCTTCTTCTCTACGGATCGGGGGGAGAAAAAGTCGCTTTCAAGGTGAAAGGAAAGGGCAGATCCCATCTCTTCCGGCAGGAATTTGAAGGGGTGATCCCGGAGATGGAGAGGAGATGGAAAGACGATGGGGAAGAGGACGAGGCGTTAGGGGAATTTATGAATGTGGCCCCGTGTCCGGATTGCGGCGGGACACGCCTGAAGAGGGAGGTGCTTTCAATCAAGGTGGGTGGAAGATCGATTGCTGAAGTGACCCATCTTTATGTCAAAGAGGCATTGGATTTTCTGAAGCATTTGGAGTTGCCCCCAAGATCTCAGAAAATTGCACAAGGCGTTCTAAAAGAGATTGAAGAGCGATTGAAGTTTATGGTAGAGGTCGGTCTGGACTACCTTACGCTGGATCGAACGGCTGCCACGCTTTCCGGAGGAGAATCGCAGCGCATCCGTCTGGCGACCCAGATCGGATCGAGCTTAGTCGGGGTGCTCTACATATTGGATGAACCCAGCATTGGACTTCATCAAAGAGACCACTTGCGCCTTTTGGGAACATTGAAGCGGCTGAGAGATCTGGGAAATACTGTCATCGTCGTGGAACATGACGAGGAGACGATCCGTTCGGCCGATTACATCATCGATATGGGACCCGGGCCTGGAGAAAGAGGCGGAGAGGTGGTCTTCAGCGGACCTCCCGGAGCATTGGTAAAGGCAGAGCATTCGTTGACGGGACAATATCTCTCCGGAAAAAAGCTCATTCCTCTCCCCAAGCAGAGAAGGCCGGTCGAAGGGAAGTTCCTCATTGTTCGGGGTGCCTCGGCAAACAATCTGAAGGGTATTGATGTGAAGATTCCCCTTGGGGTGTTTACCTGCATCACAGGTGTTTCAGGGTCGGGAAAATCCACATTAATCATTGATACCCTCTATTGCCTGTTAGCCCAGCAACTTTATCGTTTTCCCCGGCGTTGTGTCTCTGTCCGAGGCATTGAAGGGTTGGAATATGTAGATAAAGTCGTCCATGTGGATCAGATGCCGATCGGAAGGACACCCCGTTCGAACCCGGCCACCTATACAGGCGTGTTCCAGCCCATTCGTGACCTCTTTGCCCAACTTCCGGAGTCGAGGATGAGGGGGTTTATGCCGGGCCGCTTCAGTTTTAATGTGACAGGAGGGCGCTGCGAAACGTGTCACGGGGACGGAGTCTTGAAAGTTGAGATGCAATTTCTTCCCGATGTTTATGTGACCTGTGAGGAGTGCCATGGAAAGCGCTATAACCGGGAGACGCTTGCCGTCCAATATAAAGGGAGGACCATCTCCGATGTCTTGGAGATGACCGCCGAAGAGGCTGACGAATTCTTCCAGGCGATTCCGGTGATCCGTCAGAAACTCCGTACCCTCTGCGATGTCGGTCTGGGCTACCTCAAGCTGGGCCAGCCTGCCACAACGCTTTCTGGAGGAGAGGCGCAGCGGATTAAGCTGGCGAGGGAGTTGAGTAAGAGGGAGACAGGAAGGAGTGTCTACATTTTAGATGAACCCACGACAGGTCTCCATTTTGCGGATATTCAGAGATTGCTCGATGTCCTCAATCGGCTGACCGATCGAGGGAATACCGTCGTCGTCATCGAACACAATATGGAAGTCATCAAATCAGCGGATTACATTATTGATCTTGGCCCAGAGGGAGGAGAGAACGGGGGAAGAGTGGTGGGATGGGGAACGCCGGAAGAATTGACGAAAAACCCAATCTCTTATACCGGACAATTTTTGAGAAAGAAGATTTCTGCGCATAATGTGCAGCTGTTACCCTGAACTCGTTGATTTACATTCGTTCATCACTTGGTGCCAGGGTTTAAGTCGAAGGATTGACTTTGATGAACCACTACAGTTATTAAAGATCTCAAAATTGAATTGACATAGTCATTAGAAAATCTCCCCCCTGCCTTCGCCGAAGCGGCTTCGCGCAGGCAGGTCACCCCTCTTTGCCAAAGAGGGGTAATTCCTCCCTTTGGTATCTTTTCCCTGCGAAAGCAGGCAAAGGGAGGTTGGGAGGGATTTTACAAATCAATGTCGTTATTATTATGAGACTGTTAATCAATACCCATAAACTTCTCACTATCAAACATTAAGGAGCGCATGATGGAAGAAAAAGAACAGTCGAGCACAGGATTGGAAGAGAACGTGGCTGGTTTCTTTTGCTACCTCTTAGGATTCATCACCGGCATTGTCTTCCTGGCAGTTGAGAAGAAAAGCAGCTTTGTAAAATTTCATGCCAAGCAGTCCACCATTACTTTTCTTGGCCTCTTTGTCGTTCTTCTGGTCATCGGATGGGTTCCTGTCCTTGACACGCTGGTCTGGATTTTCACCCTCATTCTGTGGCTCGTCTTGATGATCAAAGCCCTTCAAGGAAAACGATATTCATTGCCAATTGTTGGAAAATTGGCAGAAGGAAAGTAATTGGGTTTTCCATGAAAACGAAACGTAAGAAAAATACCTCTCAAAAGGGCAGGGGAGGCAAGATCCTTTTCTTCCTGGTCTTGATTGGGATCGGCTTGGTTCTGCTCTTTCATCAACAGATGTTCCGTTCTATTAAGCCGCTGTCCAAGAGGCGGAGCATTCCAGCGGAGAGAAAGGAAGTTTTGCTTTATTTTTCGGATAGCGAGGGGGAATACCTGATCGGGGAGAAGAGAAAGATTTTGAAAAAGAATACAGTGCAAGAAGAAGCGAAGGAGACGGTCATCGAGCTGATCAAAGGTCCGAATGGGAAACTCATCCCCACCCTTCCTCCACGAACAGATTTATTGACTCTCCAGATTAGTGACGCAGGAGTGGCCAGAGTTAATTTCACCCCGGCCCTTTCCAAAGATCATCCCGGAGGAAGTTCAGCCGAGATGATGACGGTCTATTCCATTGTCAATTCCCTCTCCCTCAATTTTCCCCAAATCAAACGAGTTCAATTCCTCATTGATGGGAAACCGATAGCCACCATTGTCGGTCATCTTTCCTTAGAGCAGCCCGTCTCTCCCAAACCCGATTTGATCAAAAGACAGTAATTGATACTTCCATATTGCGACATTCCTTGCTCAAGGATGGGGTTAAGAAGTCCGCTCGGTATCGGCTCTGAGCAAACTCTGGCTTTTGGCCGGAGAGTAATGCCTCGCTGAAGCGTGGATCAGATCTTTGGATCGGGCAGGAATGTCCCTGATCTGCTATAAGATTTTCTCAGACACCCCTGGATGATCCCGATGAGTTTCCACGGCAGAGTGAGGCATTACGCTGGAGGGAGCCGAAAAGTTGATTTCGCAGGAAATAGATGATATTCTTAAAACCCTGGAATATTGGAAGGTTGGAATACTGGAATAGTGGGTTGGAGATAGATTGGAATTCTTATGCTTGAAGCCAAATATATCCGGGAACATCTCGATGAGGTTCGGGAGAGGCTCGCGTTAAGAGGTCAGGCTATCAATCTGGACCAATTCATTTTGATTGATGGAGAGCGAAGAAAAACCATCCAGGAATGGGAAAGGTTAAGGGCCCTCCAGAAAAAAGTCTCTGACGAGGTGAGCAAAAAGAAAAGGGAGGGCCAGGATGCCTCGGGCTTAATCGAGGAAATGAAAAAGGTCTCTCAGGATCTGAAGGGGTTGGACGGAGTGGTCGAAGAGAAGGAGAAGATCCTGCAAGATTTTCTCCTCACCATTCCAAACCTCCCCCATGCCTCTGTTCCTGCGGGAGAAGATCCGTCTGACAATGTTGAAGTCAAGCGGTGGGGTGAAATTCCAAAATTCGATTTCAAACCAAAGCCCCATTGGGACTTAGGGGAGGAATTGGGAATTCTTGATTTCAAGAATGGAGCGAAAATTACCGGAGCACGATTTACCCTTTATTGGGATCTTGGGGCGAAGCTGGAAAGGGCGTTGATCAATTTCATGCTGGATCTTCATACCGGGGAACATGGATATCGTGAAGTACTTCCCCCGTTTATGGTGAATCGGACATCGATGACCGGCACAGGGCAGCTCCCAAAATTCGAAGAGGAACTTTTCAAAGTGGAGGGGACTGACTACTTCCTCATCCCGACCGCAGAAGTTCCCGTGACAAATATCCATCAGGATGAAGTTCTTGAGGAAAAGGTGTTGCCTCTTTACTATACGGCCTATACGCCTTGTTTCAGAAAGGAAGCTGGGTCTTATGGAAAAGACACCCGGGGGTTGATTCGGCAACACCAGTTCAATAAGGTGGAGCTGGTGAAGTTTGCAAGACCCGAAAGCTCTTATGACGAGCTGGAAAAGCTTCTCTCCGATGCAGAAGAGGTTTTGAAAAGGTTGAAACTCCCCTATCGGGTCGTCGATCTCTGTTCAGGGGATTTGGGATTTTCAGCCTCAAAGACTTATGACATCGAGGTCTGGCTTCCCGGTCAGGATACGTTTAAAGAGATCTCGTCTTGTAGTAACTTTGAGGATTTTCAGGCAAGAAGGGCGAAGATTCGATACCGGATTTCTGGAAAGTCGAAGACAGAATATGTTCACACCCTGAATGGCTCCGGCCTGGCTGTTGGAAGGACCTTAGTAGCTATTTTGGAAAATTATCAACAGGCGGACGGGAGCGTGATCATTCCGGAGGTGTTGCGGCATTACCTCTATGGAGTAGAAAAAATAGAGAAAAGGAAATGAAAAGTCAGTGATGAGGCGCAAGGTAACCTAAACGTTGTAAAAGTCGGCGGGTAAGTGTGCTTCGAAACTTTATAAAGCGGTACTTCGCTATTTTATGGGGAACATGCGACTTTATCTGAGGTGGCCTTTGTAAATGGTTTGGAAGCCATGTAACAGTACGATAAAGGTGGCGCTATAAAGTTTTTTCAGCACACCCACCCGCCTCCAGCAATGGGTTTATTTAACTCTAAAAGCAAGAGTTAAGAAGTTTAGAGCTAAAATTGTTTTACCGTAGGCAAAATTGCGGAGGGATGGCCGAGTGGTTTAAGGCGGCGGTCTTGAAAACCGCTTCTCCGAAAGGGGACGTGGGTTCGAATCCTACTCCCTCCGCCATACACCACGCAGGGTGCGTGGCAGCCCTGAACCCCACGTGGTTCAGGACGCCAGCTAATGCACCACGTAAAAACGCTAAGCGCTATGCGCATAGCGTTAAATCACGGAGAGATGCCCGAGAGGCCGAAGGGGCTCGCCTGCTAAGCGAGTATCCCCCTTAAAAGGGGATCGAGGGTTCAAATCCCTCTCTCTCCGCCAAATTTTGCATAGCAAAATTTGGCGGTACTGAATATCCACGTCGTTCAGGGCAGGGTCCTGAACTCAACGTAATTCGATAAGGAAGGAGGAGTCTTATGGGAGGATCTGTCAAAAAAAGTTTGTTCCTATTGATGGTGATTTTTGCTGTGGTCACGGTGCTTGCTTTGGAAGAATCCTTAGCTCAACAGACTTCTACTTTTGAGGGAAGCGTCGCTGGCATAACCACCGGCGCGTTTCGCAGGGGAAATGTCACCGTCAAAGGGGATAAGGGAGAGGTTATGAATTTTGCCGTGGGCAGGAAGACCGTTTATGTTCCTTCGCGCTATCCCGGTATCGGGGAACAGGTGAAAATCACTTATTCTCTTGTAAGGGGTCAGAATGTGGCTTATCAGGTTGAAATCCTTCCTGCACCTTCCCCTCCTCCATCGAAAAAGAAATGAGCATTTGAGAGAAGCGCCCATAGCTCAGATGGATAGAGCGTCGGACTACGAATCCGCAGGTCGGGTGTTCGAATCACCCTGGGCGCGCCACAAACCACGTAGGGTTCGTGGCTGCCCTAAACTCAACGTAGTTCAGGGCGCCAGTCATCGATGATTTGTCTGAGATCAAGGGTGAAAGATAACGAGTTTGACGAAAAGTATATGAAGATGGCACTGGAAGAAGCGGAGAAAGCTGGCCGGGGAGGGGAAATACCGGTGGGTGCCGTTTTATTGAAAGGGGATCAAGTGCTTGCAAGGGATCACAACCGATGTATCGAACTGAACGATCCTACTGCCCATGCGGAGATTCTCGTCCTCCGAAAAGGAGGAAACATTTTAAGAAACTACCGCTTAAATGAAACAGTGATGTATGTGACGGCTGAACCATGTCCGATGTGCATTTCCGCAATGGTTCACGGCAGGATACGGCGATTGGTCTTTGGATCACTTGAACCGAAATTTGGGGCAGTGGAATCGAAATTTAGATTATTGAACGATGACGGTTTAAATCACAAAGTAAGAGTTGACCGAGGTATTCTTGAGAAAGAGTGTGGCGAGGTATTGAAAACATTTTTCAGGGAACGAAGAGGAAGAGAAAGTTAGGAGTTTGAGAGTTATAAGTTCAGAGTTAGTAAGTGAGGGAATTCGATAAGAATATAAAGTAACTCATAACTCGGAACTCAAAACTCATAACTGCGATTTAGCCAGGAGAGGTTGCCGAGTGGTTGAAGGCGCCGCTCTCGAAAAGCGGTTCTCCCGCAAGGAGACGTGGGTTCGAATCCCACCCTCTCCGCCATGCACCACTAAAAAGAACGCTAAGCGCCTAGCGCTATGCGCATAGCGTTTAGTCACGGAGAGATGCCCGAGAGGCCGAAGGGGCACGATTGGAAATCGTGTATTCCGCTAATAACGGGATCGTGGGTTCGACTCCCACTCTCTCCGCCAAATTTTGCTATGCAAAATTTGGCGGATACTGAATATGTATTACGTTTATATTCTTCTATGAACCGGGAATCGAATTTAAGATCTTGTTGATAGTCGGGTCCTGCGCAACAAAAGATTACAAACCCCGTCAGGTCCGGAAGGAAGCAGCGGTAGTAATCCCCTTTGTGTGCCGCAGGGGAGCCTGGCTATCAACAAGTTATTTTTTAGAAAGCAGAAAGTAGGGGTCGGGAAGCGGAAAGCGGAGAATAGAAGGCAGAATGTCTATTCCGCAATCCCTGCCTGCGGTAGGCAGGCGCATTCCAAACTCCAAAGTGGAGAGAGATGTCCTATTTGGTGTTGGCGAGAAAGTGGAGGCCGCAGCTCTTTGAGGAGGTTGTTGGGCAACAACACATCACCAAAACCTTACAAAACGCCATTTCACAAAAACGGGTGGCCCACGCGTTTCTATTTACCGGAGCAAGAGGGGTCGGTAAGACCTCTACGGCTCGCATCTTGGCAAAAGCCCTAAACTGTGAAAAAGGCCCCCAGATTAGTCCCTGCGATCAATGCACGAACTGTCAAGAAATCACCCAAGGGACTTCGATGGATGTGATTGAGATCGACGGAGCTTCCAACCGCGGGATTGATGAGATTCGAGAGTTAAGGGAGAATGTCCGTTATACCCCCGCCAAGAGTCGGTATAAGGTTTACATTATCGATGAGGTCCACATGCTAACCAAAGAGGCCTTCAACGCCTTGTTGAAGACGTTGGAAGAACCTCCCCCACACATCGTCTTCATCTTCGCCACCACCGAACCCCATAAAGTCCCGGCTACCATTCTGTCACGGTGCCAGCGGTACGATTTCAAGAGAATTCCGTTTAGGGAAGTCACCGGGAGCCTGAAACGGATCGTGGAAGAGGAAAAGATCCAGATCAGTCAGAGAGGGCTTCTTTCTATCGCCCGTGAATCGGAAGGGAGCCTAAGGGACGCTCAAAGTCTCCTCGACCAGGTGATTGCCTACGCAGGGAAGACCATCCATGATGAAGATATCGTTGAAGTCCTTGGGCTCATCGATCGCAAAGTTCTGAGCGATACTATAGAAGCCCTTGCCCGTGGGGATGTCGAGCGGTGCCTGGAGGTCATTGAGCATGTCTATCACTTTGGATACGATCTCCAGCATTTCTGCCGGGAGCTTCTTCAATATCTTCGTAATTTAATCCTCCTCAAGGTCAGTCAACATCCGGAAGGGTTGATGGAGTTACCAGAAGAAGAACTGGAGCTATTGAAAGAGCAGGCGGGGAGGTTCCAATTCGATCAATTGAATTATCTCTTCAGTCTTCTTTTGAAAGGAGAGCAGGAAATAGCACAGTCCATTTTCCCTCGGACCATGCTGGAAATAACATTGATTCGAATGGCCACGTTACGGCCCGTCCTTCCCATCGATGAAATGCTGAAGAAGTTGGAGACCTTAGAAAATAAGGAACTGCCGCAAGAAAGGCGGGGAGAGAAACCCTCGTCCGCTTCCGGAAGGAATATCCGGTCAGAGGAAACGGGAAAAGCTAAGGGGCGAGGAGAAACGCCGCCGAAGAGACAAGAAAAAATCGACGAGGGAAAGGTCTTTGAAAAAAAGGAACAGTCGAAGCAGGAGGAGGGGTTCAGTGGCTTTCCCTCAAGAATCTGGGAAGAGACATGGAAGGGGTTGGTCGATTTTACAAGAGCGAAAAACCCGATATTGGGTTCATTCTTAGCTTTGGGGAATCTTGTTCATCTGGCCGAGGAGAAGATTGAGATCGGGTTTGAAAAAGATTCTTTTCACTATGAGAGAATGTTGGAAAAGGAGAATCGGAGCCAGTTAGAATCAATCTGTCAGGAATATCTTCAAAGAAAGACTAAAGTGATCGTATCTCCTTTGAACCAGGCGGTCGGGGCAAAGGGACGAGTGGTCTCCAATGGCGAAGAAGCAACCCACAATGAGCTGGACAAGAGATTAGAAAAGGGAAGAGAAAAGGACCCCGTCATCCAAGAAGTCCTCCGGTTGTTTAACGGAAAAATTGTAGAGGAGAAATAGGAGAAACCCATGACGAAAGGTTTGGGAAACATATTAAAACAGGCTCAGGAGATCCACTCCAAAATATCTCAACTCCAGGAGGAGATGGCCGGGAAAAAGGTGGAGGCCAGCTCCGGAGGAGGCATGGTAAACGTCGTGATGAATGGAAAGCAAGAGGTTCTTAGCATTCGAATCGATCCGGAAGTGGTCAATCGAGATGACGTAGAAATGTTGCAAGATTTAATTGCAGCGGCCGTGAATGAGGCCATCCGGAAATCCCAGGAGATGATGGCAGAAGAGATGAAAAAGGTCACAGGGGGTCTAAGCATTCCTGGACTCTTTTAAAGACTTGCAGATTTGAGAAACTTTTTTCTCCGGCGATCTTCGATTTAGAAATTTGGATTTGAAAAAATATGTCTGTCTATGCCAAGCCTATTGATCATCTCATTGAAGCCCTGATGAGACTCCCGGGAGTTGGGAAAAAAACCGCGTCCAGACTGGCTTTCCATATTTTGCGGAGCAATCCATCAGAGGTCCAGGATCTGGCCAGAGCGATTTGGGATGTGAAAGAAAAGATCCGACTCTGTTCATCCTGTTTCAATCTCACCGATGAGGATCCATGCGCAATCTGTCAAGACGAACGGCGATCCAAAGAAGTTCTTTGTGTCGTCGAGGGACCGAATGACCTTATCGCCATCGAAAATACAGGCGTTTTTAAAGGAAGATACCATGTATTACACGGTACGATTTCCCCTTTAGAAGGTATCGGGCCGGACGATCTCAAGATTAGAGAACTGTTGGAAAGACTTCAAAAGCAAAAGATTTCGGAGGTGATTCTGGCTACCAATCCAACGGTTGAGGGAGGAACCACTGCTCTTTATCTTACGGATCTCATTAAATCTCTGGGCATAAGAGTGACGAGGATCGCCTATGGAATTCCCATGGGGAGTGAGATTGAATATTCGGATGGAGTGACTCTGTCGAAGGCGCTTGAAGGTCGGAGAGAGTTATAGGGATTTTTGCAGATATTCAATGTATTAACGTTAACGCAATCTTTTTATTTGGTTCTTATATATAGCCTTTAGACCCATTTTTTCGTATTAACTATTTGATTTTTGTTGAGTTTTTACTCTTGAAAAACTGTCCGAGATATCTTAATATATATCTCCATTGAGTAAAATTAGGAGAATCAGATGATTGAGATTCGATTTCATGGAAGAGGGGGACAGGGGGCCGTCACTTCAGCGGAACTCTTAGCCCTGGCAGCTATTGAAGAAGGTAAATATGCCCAAGCCTTTCCAAGCTTTGGCCCTGAGCGAAGGGGCGCCCCGGTCCTGGCTTTCTGTCGAATCAGCGATCAGCCCATTAAGATCAGAGCCAATATCTATGAGCCAGATCTTGTGGTTGTCCTTGATGCCTCCCTTTTGAAGATCGTCAACGTCGCTTCAGGTTTGAAACCGGATGGCATTTTAGTCACCACAAGCAATGAGTCTGCTGAAAAAATAAAAGAGGATCTGAAGATAAAAAATCGAATCGGGGTGGTGGACGCGGTGAAGATTGCTAGGGAGATTCTTGGCCTGCCTATCACGAATACGACGATGCTTGGGTCTTTGGTCAAGGTTTCGAAGCTGGTTGAGAAAGAATCCTTTTTGGCGCCGTTACGGGAGCGGTTTGGCCGGATTGCCGAGAAGAACATTTCTGCCTTTGAAAGGGCTTATCGGGAAACCATCCTCATTCAATAACTTTTTACGAAAAGAGGTAGGAAGGCATGACGAAACCTGAATCGGAATGGACGTGGAAGGAACTCCCAGTCGGCAATGTTATCTCAGAACCTGGGAATGCCAGCCAATATCGGACAGGAGATTGGAAGACTCTCAAGCCCGTTTTGAACAAAGAACTCTGTATCCATTGTGGATTGTGCTATATCTTCTGCCCGGACATGGCCTACAACCTGAACGAGGAGAATTATTTCATTGCGGACCTTTTCTATTGTAAGGGTTGCGGCATCTGCGCAAAGGAGTGTCCCACCGGAGCCATCACCATGGTGATGGAAGAGGAGGAAAAATAAATGGGGAAAAGGGTTGGAATGGAAGTTTCCATTGCTGCCGCCGAGGCGGTCAAGCAGGCCAATGTCGATGTGATCTCAGCCTATCCGATTACCCCGCAAACGCATATTGTGGAGCATCTTTCTGAACTGGTGGCGAACGGAGAGATGGATGCGGAGTTCTTTTGTGTGGAATCTGAACACTCCGCATTGAGCGTCTGTGTGGGGGCGGCAGCAACCGGGGCGAGGACGTTCACCTGTACGAGCTCCCAGGGGTTGGCGCTGATGAGTGAGATCACCTATATTGCATCGGGCCTGAGGTTGCCGATACTGATGATCCTTTCGAATCGGACGCTCTCGGCTCCCTTGAGCATTTGGAATGATCATAGCGATACGATGTCGATCCGGGATTGTGGGTGGATCCAGTTCTTTGTGGAGAATGGCCAGGAGGTCTATGACCATGTGTTCGTCTCTTATCGGTTAGCCGAAGATAAGAAGGTTCTCTTTCCTGTCATCATCAATATGGACGGATTCATCCTGAGTCATGTGATCGAACCCATTGAGCTGATCCAGCAGGAGAAGATCGATCAGTTCCTCCCCCCTTATCAGCCCGTTCACCAATTGCATCCTGATCATCCGGTGACCATGGGCGCGTTTGCCCTTCCCAGTATTTTTGCAGAAACGAAGAAAGCGCAGGAAGAGGCTCTCCGCTCTTCCATGCCCAAAATCATCGAGACCTGGAAGGCCTTCGGAGACATGACGGGCAGGTATTATCGTCCTGTCGAGACCTATAAGGCCGAGGATGCCGATACGTTGCTGGTCACCATGGGAAGCTGCGGCGAGACGGCCTCTGTGGCGGTGGATAAGATGCGAGAGGAGGGAAGATCTGTTGGTCTCGTGAAGATTCGACTCTGGAGACCTTTTCCTTTCGATGATTTGAAAAAAGCTACCGTCCATGCCAAACAGCTCGTGGTGATCGACCGTGCCATGTCCGTCGGGGCGTGTGGACCTGTTGGATCAGAAGTGAAGGCGGCCCTGTACGGGAACGACCAGAGACCATCGGTATATAATTTCGTTGCGGGGATTTCAGGAAGGGATGTGACGCCTTCAGACTTCGTCAAGATGGTGGACAAGGCAGAGATCGAGATCGAAGAAGGAAACAGAGAAGGTTACGAAATTTATGGGGTGAGAGAATGACTCAAAACTTGAATGTTTTTGCAGTCCGGACATTGACTCAAAAAGAATATTTTGCACCCGGTCATCGATCCTGCCAGGGATGCGCCGAGGCTTTGGCAGTGAGGTTAGTTGCCAAGGCATTGGGAAGAAACGTGATCATCGCCAATGCAACAGGATGCATGGAGATTGTCTCTTCGCCGCTGCCTTACACGGCATGGAGGGTCCCCTGGTTCCATGTGGCCTTTGAGAATACGGCAGCGGTTGCCTCGGGGATTGAATCGGCACTAAAGGTGTTGATGCGAAAGGGGAGGATCCCTCGTAAAAAAATAGTCACCCTCGCCATGGGTGGGGACGGGGGAACAGCGGACATCGGCCTTCAAGCGCTATCAGGGGCTCTGGAGAGAGGTCACAACTTTCTGTACGTTTGTACGGACAACGAGGCCTATATGAATACCGGTATCCAGCGGTCTTCCGCAACCCCTTTTGGCGCCTCCACTACGACGTCTCCGGTGGGAAGGGCTCAAATGGGGCAGATCACGTGGAAGAAGAACATGCCGGCCATTGCGGCGGCCCATAATATTCCTTATGTCGCTACGGCCTGCCCCAGTTATCCGATCGACTTAGTGCAGAAGGTGAAGAAAGCCGCGGATATCGAAGGGCCTGCCTATGTCCATATTCTTTCCGTTTGTCCCACAGGCTGGAGATCCGCGCCGGAGCTTTCGATCAGGCTGGGCCGGCTGGCCGTAGAGACAGGGATTTTTCCTCTTTATGAAGTGGAGAGGGGGCAATACCGTTTGAGCATTGATTTCCCGAAATTGAAGTCCATCAAGGAATACATCAAGCTTCAAGGGAGATTTCGCCACCTCACGGATGAAATGATCGCGGAAATTGAAAAACGAGTTCACAAGGAATACGAACAATTGAAAGAGAGGGCAGCAAAAGGAGCTTAGAATGACCCGTCCAGAGATCGATGCCATTATTGATCGCTATGAAGGAAGAGCATCTTCAATTTTAGCCGTCCTTCAGGATATTCAGGCGAAAGAGAAATATTTGCCGAAAGAGACGCTCGAGCATGTGGGAGAGCGGCTCCGCGTCCCCCTGAACAGAATATACCGAATTGCTACTTTTTATCGGGCCTTCAGCCTCACTCCACGGGGTCTTCATGAGATCCAAGTCTGCCTCGGGACGGCCTGTCATGTTCGCGGAGGCGTCCGGATTGCGGAGCGACTGACGACAGAACTAGGGATCCGTCCGGGGGAGACCACACCGGATCGGAAATTCACTCTCGAGGCGGTAAACTGTCTGGGAGTGTGCGCCTCTGGACCCATTATCGTCGTGGATGGCCATTACTTTGGAAAGATGAGCCCAGCGCAGGTAAAGGGAGTGCTGGATCAATTTGATACGGATAAGAAGGAGAAGTTGAATGGCAAGAATTAGTTCTCCACAGGCATTGGAACAATTCCGGAACCAGATTCTGAGCAAAATAGATCCTCATCAGCCTTGCATTACAGTTTGCACAGGCACTGGCTGCCATGCTTCAGGATGCCATCAAGTGGTCGAGGCATTTAGAAAAGTCCTTCAGGAACGTTCAGAAGGCCATGGAATCAACCTTCGAATGACAGGTTGCCATGGATTCTGTGAGAAGGGCCCTTTGGTAGTTATTCATCCTCAAAAGATCCTTTATCAACGGGTCAAGCCAGAGGATGCTCCCAAGATCTTTGAAGAAACGATCCTTAAAGGAAAGATCTTGGAGTCTCTTCTTTACGAGCATCCGGCAACCGGTGAGAAAATTACCCATGAAGATAACGTTCCTTTCTACAAGAAGCAAATGCGCATTATCTTCGGGAACAACGGAAGCATTGACCCATCTCAGATTGAGGATTATGTAGCGGTGGGAGGGTATCGAGCCCTGTCAAAAGCCTTGTCATCGATGCATCCTGACGAGATCATTAAAGAGGTGAAAAGGGCCAATCTGAGAGGCCGAGGGGGCGGAGGATTCCCCGCCGGGGTGAAGTGGGAGACGTGTAAAAAGGCTCCTGGAGATATCAAATATGTAATCTGCAATGCTGACGAAGGAGACCCTGGCGCATACATGGACCGGAGTCTTTTGGAAGGAAACCCTCACAGCGTATTGGAAGGGATGATCATCGGTGCTTATGCCATCGGAGCCCACGAGGGATACGTCTATGTCCGGAACGAATACCCACTGGCCGTGATTAATATCGGGATTGCCATTGAACAGGCAAGAGAACTGGGCTTCTTGGGAAAGGATATCCTCGGGTCCGGGTTTCACTTTGACGTCAGGGTGAGTCGCGGAGGCGGCGCCTTTGTTTGTGGTGAGTCAACCGCACTCATAGCATCGATTGAAGGAAATGTGGGCGAACCCCGGGCAAAACACATTCATACTGTCATGAGCGGCCTCTGGGATAGGCCAACTAATTTAAATAATGTGGAGACCTGGGCCAATGTTCCTGTCATCATTGACCGCGGGGCTGATTGGTATACCCAAATCGGTACCGAGGGTAGCAAAGGGACGAAAATCTTTTCGCTCGTGGGCAAGGTCAATAACACAGGTCTTGTAGAGGTTCCGATGGGGATTACTTTACGAGAAATCGTCTATGATATCGGTGGAGGAATTCCAGACGGAAAGAAATTTAAGGCGGTACAGACTGGAGGGCCTTCGGGTGGGTGTATTCCTGAGCCGCTGATCGATCTGCCCGTTGATTTCGATCGGCTGACGGAAGTGGGATCGATGATGGGTTCTGGTGGAATGATCGTGATGGACGAATCGACCTGTATGGTTGATGTGGCGAAGTATTTTACGAACTTCCTAAAGGATGAATCATGCGGAAAGTGCACTTCCTGCCGGGAAGGGACGAAACGGATGCACGAAGTTCTGACAGAGATCACAGAAGGACGGGGAACAACGGATCACATTGAACTCCTTGAAGAGCTGGGTTGGGTCACGGCAGAAGCTTCTCTTTGTGGCCTAGGCCAGACAGCTCCCAATCCTGTCCTTTCTACCATTCGCTATTTCCGAGATGAGTATCGGGAACATATTATCAACAAACGATGTCCGGCAAAGGTCTGTCGAGCCCTTCTTCAATATCGAATCCTTTCCAATGTCTGTACGATGTGCGGAAGATGTGACAAGGTCTGTCCGGAGAAGGCCATCACGGGGAAGAGAAAGACAAAGAAAGAGGCAGGAGAACCTTTCAAGATTGATACGGAAAAATGCGTCAAATGTGGAATGTGCTTTGAGGCCTGTAAATTTGAGGCGGTCGAAGTGGAATAAGAAGTTGAATAAGAGGAGAGATTTATGATTCCCTTCGTTATCGACGGTCAATCTGTTGAAGGAAAAGAAGGCTGGAATATCTTGGAAACAGCTTTGGAGGCAGGGATTGAAATCCCCCACCTTTGCTACAACGAATCGGTGAAACCCTATGGGGCCTGTCGCCTATGTCTGGTGGAGGTGGTGAGAAATGGAAGGTCGAGAATGACAACCTCCTGCACCTATCCCGTGATGGAAGGCATTGAAGTGTTGACACAGACGGAAAAAGTCCTTCGGGCCCGTCGAATGATCATCGAGCTTTTTCTGGCCATGTGTCCAGCAGATAAACTCATTCAGGATATGGCGAGAGAGATGGGAGTCCATGAGGTTCGATTCAAGAAGGAGGATAAAGACTGCATCCTCTGCGGCCTTTGCGGGAGGGTCTGTGATGAAGTGGTTGGAGCCAATGCTATCCAATTTGCTTTTCGGGGAGATCGAAGGGAGATGATCCCTCCCTTTCAAGGAGAAGCGATGAGCTGCATTGCTTGCGGAGCCTGTGTGATCGTCTGCCCTGTGGATGTCATCCGGATGAAGGAGGAGGGGGATGAGCGGACGATCATCCGCTGGAAGCGGACATTGAAAATGAAACAATGCAAGGTCTGCGGGAACTATTTTGCCCCCTGGTTTCAGCTGGAGAAGTTTAAGGAGCAGGCCAAGCTTTCGAAAGATTTTTTTGATGTTTGCTACACCTGTCGGACTTGAAATCTTCACTCGATTCGAGTATATTGGAAACAGAAGGTTTGTCCTTTAGGAGGTGATGGGTATGACCCTCGTAAAATGGGAACCCTTCCGAGACCTGATGACAATGCAAGACCGGATGACCCGACTCATTGACGAAACCCTTTCCCGTATTTGGAAAGAAGATGTGGCTCAGGGGGCCTGGTCCCCGGCTGTGGATATTTTGGAGAGAGGGAACGAAGTGGTTTTGAAGGTTGACCTCCCCGAAGTGAGTCAAAGTGAAATCGATATTAGAGTGGAAGAAGGTACCCTGATCATTCAAGGGGAAAGAAAGTTCGTCAAGGAGTCCCCTGAAGAGAATTACATCCAGATTGAAAGACCTTATGGGGCCTTTCGTCGGACATTCAGCATCCCGAGAACGATCGACCAGGAGACCATTAAGGCTTCTTATAAAGACGGGGTACTCCAGATTATTCTTCCCAGAAGAAGAGAGATTCAACCCAAACAGATTGTGGTGGAACCCAAATAACGTGGCCGTGCCTGCACGCCGAAATGCCTGCGTTACACCACTCAGGCGTGATCCGTGTTCGCAAAAAAAAGAGGCCCTTTTTTAAAGGGCCTCTTTTTTGTTCTCCTTTCTTGGGGAACCTCCCCCAATCTACCAGAAAGCTCTCGATGTTACGATCGGTCAGAGGGTGCTGACGCCCACCTGCAGGTCCATTTAATTAAGGAAGGATTCTTATTTCCACTCTTCTATTCTTGGCGCGACCCTCCTTGGTGCCGTTGTCGGCGATGGGCTTTTTGCCCCCGTAGCCCTTGACAGTCATCCGGTCGCCAGCAATGTTGAATTTATCCATGAGATACTTCTTGACGCTTTCGGCTCTCTTTTCAGAGATCTTCTGGTTCGCCTTCTCCGAACCCAATGAATCCGTGTGACCTCCGATTTCCACCTTGATATCCGGATTCCCCTTCAGCATCGCCCCATCTTGGTCCAATGTCTTGGCAGCCATAGGATCGATATTCGTTTTGTTTTCGTTAAAGTAGATGTTTTCAAAGACAGGAGCGGGTTTCGGTGGTGGTGGTGGCGGCGGCGGCGGTGGTGGCGGCGGCGGCGGTGGTGGTGGCGGCGGCGGTGGCGGCGGAGCCGGTTTTTCACACGGCGTCAATTTTAGAGCCTCAAGAGATTTTTCTTTAGCCACCTTGACCCCTATATCATATTTGGATGCACTTTCATACCACCGTTTTTGTAAACCATGTTCCGCCAGAGCCAGAGAAGCCTCCGCCGTGGCATATTGACACGGGGCGCATTTCTTTGCGCCCGCTGCAGTCGCTTTGTCAAAGAGTCCTTTCGCTTCGTCGTAGGCCATCCTATATTCTTTGCTTCCGGCACATCCTGAGGCAATCATTGCCCCTAAGATGAGTGCACATAAGATCATCCATTTTCTACTCATGTTCATACGTCACCCCCTCTCTTCCTATCTCTTATTTTTTCTTTTGAATTTCGGCTAACCCGGCTTCTGAGGCGGATTCCGAGCGCTTTGCAAATGCCTCGGCAGCTTTGAAATCGTTACTGCCGAACTCTGTTCGCGAGATCTCCAAAAACTTTTCCGCACTGCAGTATTCGTAAGGAACCAGCTTCTCGCCTCCCTTACCTTTCATGTCCGAGAACAACTTCTCAGCGCTGGCTATCTCCTTCTTGGCGCTGAAATAATGGCATCCGGAAAGGGCAAAGGAGAAAAGAACAAAAACCACTAAAAACTTCCCAATCTTTCTGCTCATGGGTTCACCCCCTTTCGAATTATATTAAACAACCTCCCTAATTGTTTAGCATATCGAACACGTGCTGGGTTGTCAACACTTTTGTGTGTTTTCTGCTGCCAATAGATAGAGGTTACCGCCGGGGGTCTGAGAAATAAATAAGGTCAATCCTGTATTTAGGGGCAGAAAAGACCGTATTTTTGTTTGAAATTCCGCGAGGAGCTGTTGGTTCTTCTTAAGACTTCTTTTCTTCGAGAAATTTTCTGAGACATTCTTTAGTGCAAAAATAATAATCTCTTCCTTTTACTCTTTTCTTAGCGGCGGTTCGCTTAGGAACATAGGTTTGGCAATAAGGGTCTTGAACCAGTTCTTCTGGCTCAGATTCCCTGATCCTTTTTTTTCTCCCCCCGGCTATGTCTCTAATGAGATAGTAAAGAATGGCGTAAAGAAGGAGAAGAAGGACGATAAATAGAATGAAACGAGCCACGATCGATTTTCTCTGATTGAAGACTGCGAAGTTCAAATTACGGATTGTAAAATGTCAAATTTTGAATCTAAGGTTTGAAGTTAAAGTTTTTCGACCCCCTGATCTTCTTTAGAATCGTTCAGGAGCTCTTGGATCGTTTTTTTCAAGATAGGGTGGATAAGATTTCGATCAATTTCAACCAAGGGGATGAGCACAAATTGACGATATTGAACCCGGGGGTGGGGGATCTGGAGCTCTTCGGTTTGGATTTCAACATCGTCGAAGAAAAGGATATCCAGATCAATCGCCCGGGGTCCCCATCGAAAGGTTTCTGTGCGTCCCAAATGAGATTCGACCGTTTTTAGTTTCCGGAGGAGTTCAGGGGCCTCCAGATCGGTCTCGATTTTTACGACCCCATTCACAAACCAATCCTGGGAAGTGTAGCCGATGGGCTGCGCCTTAAAGAAGGAAGATCTTGCTAGGAGTTTGTGATGGTCAATTCTTAAGATCTCAGAAATAGCTTTTTCGCAATGGTGTAACTTATCGCCAAGGTTAGAACCAATCCCAATGTAGGCAATATGTCGCATTCCGATCGGAGGCAGAAAGCATTCGACTCTTCACCCCGCACCTGTCAAAACAGCCTCTTTCAGGACTTGTTTGAAGCACAATTTGGCGGGGACCTTCAGCATGGAAGTCCTGCAACGTTAGGCATGGCGCAGGGTTCACTTTTTTTCAGAAATCTCTTCGGGCTTTTTCGGGGTAACGTCGATTTCCTCTTTATCTTTGGTCGCCTTTTTGAAATTTCTAATCCCTTTGCCGAGTCCTTCGCCGATTTGAGGCAACTTTCCGGCACCAAATATGATCAGGATGATGACCAAGATGACGATCAACTCGGGCATTCCGATTCCTCCAAGCATTTTTTTCTCCTTTTCTTTTATTGTTATTAGCCAGCCTAACCTTCCTGCGCTGTCTGCCGGAAGGGAGACAGCACTCCGGTGGAGATTGGCGGAAGTGCATGGGAATCGAACCCACCACGGACATCTCTGCCCGTCACTGGATTTGAAGTCCAGGAGGCCCACCAGAACCTGTCCACTTCCGAAGTATAACCTAAAGGATTTTCTTTTTAAAGTCAAGGAATTCGGAAGTTTACCCCGAATAAGCATTTTTTCACTCCGAGTCCTTTCTAATCTGAAGTAATCGCGTAACTTAGTATGTTACAGTTGCCATCCTTCCATCCACATATACCGTCATTTAATAGGCAAAATACATGCTTCATCCCATTATCTCTTAAGGGTTTTTGAGATACTCTGATGGCGTCAATTCTGTCTTCTATGGATTTTCGAAATATCCAATGATACCATGGAGATGAAAACATGAACTTATCCTTCCCTAAGCAGGGAGAGAAGCGGAGCGGAAATGGTAAAGGGTCAGGGGGAATTCGGAGAGGTTGCATACAGGGGTTAGGGAAAGGGAGGATATTACGATATGGCAGAGTTGAAAGACGAAGCTGAGCTTGTCGTCATCGGTTCAGGACCCGGGGGGTATGTGGCTGCCTTCCGAGCAGCAGATCTGGGGATGGATGTAACCTTAGTAGATCTGGAGAAACGGCCGGGTGGTGAATGCTTGTTTCGCGGGTGTATCCCCTCCAAAACGCTTCTTTTCTTGGCGGAGCTCCTGCAGGATGCCCAGCGCTGCGGAGAAATGGGAATAAACTTCGGAAAACCTCAGATCGATCTCAATAGAATGCGTGGGTGGAAGGATCAGGTTATCGATAGACTTACCAACGGGCTTCTCACCCTGAGTAAACGACGCAAGGTCCGGCTGCTGCAGGGAAGAGCGGTCTTCGAGGCGTCTGATCGGGTGCGACTGGAAAATTCCGAAGTAAGTCAGATCCGGTTTCGTCATGCCATCTTAGCGACTGGATCTCGGTCAACTCCCTTTCGCGATATTCCCTTTGTGAAAGGCAGTCGAATCATGGATTCGACTGGTGCACTGGAACTTCCCGATATCCCCCGGTCGCTGCTCATACTGGGCGGCGGTTATGTTGGTCTGGAGATGGGGACGGTCTACGCGGCATTGGGAAGTCGGGTTACCCTGGCCGTTCGGAGGGATAGACTCCTCAGAGGTGCGGACCCGGATCTTGTGGACGTTCTGCTCTCCAAACTTAAAGAAACTTTTGAAGCCATTTATTTCAATACCCAGATCACTTCCCTTAAAGAACGCGAAGAAGGCGTGGATGTGAAATTCGAAGGAAGGCCGGACAAGGCCGAACAAACCTTTGAGAGGGTGCTCGTTGCCGTGGGCCGAAAGCCGAATACGGAAAATGCGGGGCTGGAGAAGACCAGGGTGAAATTGAATGAGCAAGGTTTTGTGATCGTGGATGAACAGCGCCGCACCACGGATGAAAAGATCTTCGCCATCGGAGATGTCGCAGGACCTCCTCTGCTCGCCCATAAGGCTTTTCGGGAAGGAAAGGTGGCGGCGGAGGCGATCAAGGGAATACCCTCAGCTTTCGATGTTCAGGCCATTCCGGCGGTCGTTTATACAAACCCTCAAGTTGCGTGGGCGGGTTTGAGGGAGGAACAGGCCCGAAAAGAGAACCGCAATGTTAAGGTGGAGCGATATCTATGGAAATTTTCCAGTCGTGCGACGACCATGGGCGTTTCGGACGGAGTAACTAAGATGATCTTCAACCCTGAATCCGGTCGCCTCTTGGGAGTTGGAATTTGCGGCCCGAACGCAGAAGGAATGATCCCGGAGGGAACGCTTGCAATAGAATTGGGGGCTCTGGCGCAGGATTTGGGACTCACCATCCATCCTCATCCGACCCTTTCAGAAATGATGATGGAGACAGCGGAGCTTTTCACAGGCACGGTCACCCATGTCCTGCCGGAGAGGCGTTTAGCTTCGGATTGAGGAATATCACTTTCAGGATTACTGAAGTTCTGAGACGAAGTGACTTTGCAAGTTTTTTTATGTCTTCGCTTTATTGAATAGTTTTCGAAGAAACTCGACAGTTTGATGGTAGATTCCGGGAAGCTCGCTCTCCCGTAGACCGGCGATATTGAGTACATTAATCTTGTTGACTTCTCCCCATCTCTGGACGCTTTCAGGGTTGCCTCCAACAGACAGGTCAATTACGAAATAGGGTTTCTTATATTTTTGAGCAAACTTTATTGTGAGACCGGTTCCACCTTTTGGTTCTCGCCACGTGAAAATGAGGGTCCCGTCAGATTCTCTTACATTCCTTTCAGTTCTTATCCGGTAGCTTGCAGAATGAGTCTCTTTGAGCGGATAAAGAATGTCAATCGGTCCGTCCTCAGCCCTGCGTCCCTTCGGACACCATCCCCCGCAAGGGATGCCCAATTCAAGAGCGACATCCAAAGCAGCCCTATCCACACCCGTTTGACCTCCGGAAATAATCCTTTGAATGTGAGAAAAGTCTTTATTCTTTTCTTCCTTTTGCAAAGTCAGACCTCCGAGCACCCAACGTATTGGTAGTACCTATTTGAGGGAGGATTCCGGAATTTGCAGAAAGTCCGTGGAAGAATCCTCCTGTGTCCTTTGCCTTCAAGAGTTTTTCTTCTTGACGGTGAGCTGTCCGTTGACAACGGTCCCCAGAATCCTTAGTGTTTTTTCTCGGGAATGGTGACCCTTGATCATTTCAATACAAGACGGGGAAATCCCCAATTCCTTGGATAGGAATCGGATGAGAGCCTCATTGGCCTTCCCTCCAATGGGTAGGGCCGTCACCTTCACCTTGATCCCGTCTCGATAGGGGCCCACCACCTCATTTTTGGACGACTTGGGTTGAAGATAGACTTTAATAAGGGTTTCCTTCATGGAGCGCCTGTTAGAGAAGGATTCAAGGCTTCGAGGGTTCAAGCTACCTCTTATTCCTCTGAAAGCGCCTTGAACCCTTGACCCCTTGATTCCTCCCCCCCCTTTTTTGCTCATATGATTCCAATAAATGACAGCTGCCTTCCGGTCTGGCCTTCTTTCCGGTAGGAGAAGAAAAGGTCACTGCCGCAACGGGTGCAGAGATTGATCCAGGAAATTTGCTCCTCCTCTATCCCCTCTTCCTTCATCTGAGCGATATTGATCCGAGCCAGATCCACCATCCACTTGCCCCTTTCTCTCGATGTCGAAAAGGGTTTCCACTCCGGATGGAACGCCTTCTCATCAATCTCATAACAACAGACTCCAATGGAAGGACCCAGAGTAATGAGAAGGTCTCTGGATGAGGAACCAAAATCCTGCCTCATTTTCTGTAGAACTTTTCCTGTGATGTGGAGGGCTGTTCCCTGTCTTCCCGCGTGAATCGCGGCAATGACTTTCCTTTTTTGATCGACCACAAAGATCGGCAGACAGTCTGCGGTGAGAATAGCGAGGTATATATTGGGAGAGTTTGTGATCAGAGCATCGTATTCTAAGGGAGAGGGAAGAGTGATCACGGGCTCTTTGAGGATGAGGATTTGGTCTTGTTGCATCTGATCGAGGAGGACCAGGCGGCTCGGATCGAAATCAAAGGTCCTGGCGATCAGATTCTTATTCCTAAGAACACATTCTTTCTGGTCGCCATCCTTATCGCTCAGATTGAGCGAATCATACGGGGGAAGGCTTACGCCACCCCAGCGAGTTAGAAAGGCCTGCCGGAGCCATCCGAATTTTGCGAATTCGGGAATTTCGAAATAGCAGATAGCGTTTTCTACTTTTAGGTCAGATCGGCCAAGAATATTCATCGCAAAAAAAATCCCCTCCCCTTGTGGAGGGACCTATCTGCCCTGCTTAATGCAGGTCGGGCAGATCACACCCGTCCCCCTGCCTGACCGCAAGAAGGGAGGATTAAAAGTCATTATACTATTTATTGTGATCGTAAACACTCCAGCACTTTTTCCATGTCCTGAGGAATGGGTGAAACGAACTCGACTCTTTCTCCTGTTCGGGGATGGATGAACGTTAATCGTCGGGCATGAAGGGCCTGACGATTCATTCTCCTTACACACTCTTTCAATACAGGGTCATGGATCCCTCCGGGTCTTCCTTTTCTTCCGTACAGAGGGTCTCCCAAAACGGGATGGCCAACGGAGGAGAGATGGACGCGGATCTGATGCGTTCGACCGGTCTGAGGAGAGATCTCAAGGAGAGTGAAACCATCAAATTCCTCGAGCCTCTTCCAACGGGTGATCGCCTCCCTCCCCTTTTTTGTCCGGGTGGACATCCGTTTTCTCTCAGTCGGGTGCCTTCCGACGGCCGAATCGATTAAGCCCTCGTCCAGGCTCATTTTTCCGTAGACAATGGCCGAATAGACCTTTTTCACAGTTCGGTTTTTAAACTGTTTGATCAGATTATGAAAAGCCTCATCGTTTTTAGCGACCACCATGACACCGGAAGTGTCCTTATCCAGCCGGTGCACAATCCCCGGCCTCAAGACGCCGTTGATGCCGGCCAGATCTTTACAGTGATAAAGAAGGGCATTGGCCAATGTGCCGGAAGGATTTCCATAAGCAGGATGAACGACCATCCCCTGAGGCTTGTCAATCACAATGATAGATGGGTCCTCGTAAAGAATGGTGAGAGGAAGGGGCTCGGCCTGGAGCGAAGGCGGCTCGGGCTCAGGGAGAAACCCGGAGACAGTGTCTCCTGTTCTGATGTGAGCACTGGGCTTCGTGGGTTTCTGATTGAGAAAGATAAGATGCTTCTCAATCAAATTCTTTGCCTGGGAACGGGAGAGGTTTAGGCTGGCCTCCGATAGGAATTGGTCGAGGCGCCTTCCCTGATCCCTTGTTGCTACTAAGATTGAAAATGGTTTTCCTTTTTCCTGGTTTTGGATCGAGTCAGATCTCATTCGTATGATCGGGACCGCATAGAGCATAGCGCATGGAGCATAGCGTTTAAGATTCGAAAGTCCCGTAATCCTATAGTCTCATAGTCTTGCAGTCCCTACCTGTGGTAGTCAGGTTTTAACAATCTGGCGTAGCGACTATCCAACCATTCGATTTCTTCTTCGCTACGCGCTATGCGCTTTGCCCTTTGCAATGTGCGTTAAAGCCTTCTCAATTCCGGCAGCGAGCAGAGGGATTTCCTCATCGAAGACGGTCCTCATGTCCAGGATCAATTCTTCTTTGCTGATTCGACAGACGATAGGAAGATCGCCCTTTCTTAAGTTTTCTTCGAGGCTGTTCACGGAAACCTCAACAGGTTTGATGGCGACGGCCAAGGTCGGAAGGTTCTGAAGAGGGAGGGCACCGCCGCCCACCTGGGAGACATCTTCTTTCAGAAGGAACGTCATTTTCTTATTTGCCATCCCTGACAATCTCTTGAGCAGGCGTTTTCCTCTCTTTTTCAACCTTTTTGTATCTAAACTCAGCATTCGAAGAGTCGGAATCTCTTCCATGGCCCTCTCCTCGTCGAGGTAGAGGAGAAGCGTAGATTCAAGGGCGGCCAGCGTGAGCTTGTCGATGCGGAGAGCTCGGGTCAAGGGATTGGTCTTGAAGAGGTCCAAAATCTTTTTCTTCCCCAGTATGATCCCAGCCTGTGGACCTCCAAGGAGCTTGTCGCCGCTTATGGTGACTGCATCCACACCTGTTTTAATCGTCTCCTGGACAGTAGGCTCCTTCTCCAATCCATACCGACTGAGGTCTATGAGACAGCCGCTTCCCAAATCATCCACAACAGGGAGCTGATGTTCCTTCCCCAGCTGCACCAGATCTTGAAGAGAGACCTCGGAGGTGAACCCCATCACTCTGAAATTACTGGTATGCACCTTCAGAAGCAGAGCTGTTTGGGGGCCAATGGCCTTTTGGTAATCGGCGAAGTGGGTCCGGTTGGTCGTCCCGACCTCCCTAAGCAAACCCCCGCTTCGCTTCATCACGTCAGGGATTCGAAATGCTCCCCCGATCTCGACCAGTTCTCCTCTCGAGACGATCACCTCCTTGCCCTCCGCAAGGGTATTCAAAACAAGCAAAACAGCACCGGCATTGTTGTTCACCACCAGAGCTGATTCTGCACCTGACAGGCGGCAGAGGATTTCTTCCACATGCGTGTATCGACTCCCCCGTTCACCCCGATCCAGGTCATATTCCAAATTAGAATAGGCCTTGGATACCTGAATGAGATGTTCAATCGCAGAAGGATGGAGCGGAGCTCTTCCCAGATTCGTGTGGATCACCACTCCGGTTGCATTGATGACTCGACGGAGCCGGGGTTGAACTTGGAGGTCAATCTCTTTTTGGAAAAGGGGATAGAGGGTTTCGAAGAGGTCGTCTCCTAATTCAGGAAGTTCTTCTCTGTGGAGGATTTCTTCGCGCAGTCGTCCCAATCCCTTCCGAACGGCTTCGACCACGACATGACGGGCATGGATCTTTAAAAGATCCATCATCTCGGGTCTTGAAAGGATATCATCCACGCTGGGAATCTTACGGAGAAGCTGTTGACGAAGGGGTGGAGACATCGGGCTTCCTCCTCGTGGTGTACCCCATAAATAGAACTATGTTTGAAAATGATTATTTCTGGCAGAATAAACTATCCAAGTGCTCTTTGAAATATAACGTTATTTCTGTGGTGCACCACTCGCCAGGAGTGTCCTGAGAATCTTGAAGAAGTTCATTCGAATAAACCGAGTAGGCCATTCCAACTCTTTCTTCTCACAGATCGTCGACATACTGTAGCGCCGAAGGGCGAGACGGCCACCTGAGAGGGATTCCAAAGCGGCCTCTCTCTCCATGGCATTTGAAGTGGTCATGATCCGGTCGATCTCTTTCATCATCCCGACCGCCGCCTCGAGTCGTAACTCGACCGACTGCGCTGTCTTCGGATCGATCAGGCCGAATTCAGCCTTCAAGCGATTGAGCCTCTTCCCGGCCTCATAGGTGCTCGCGACGATCTCATCCCGATTCATCCATTCCGTTTCGTAGTTGAGGATATATTTCCAGCTGGGGGCCAACGAGGCCTGACGGTGTTCCTCCACTGTCCGACAAAGCAGACGATATCCATATTTCTCCGGCGCTTCAAAAACAGCGCTCCCGGGATCCAAGAAGGGGGCCAAAGGAGAGATGAAAGGAAAAAGCTTGCCGTAGGGACGAAATCGTTCCAGCAGAGAACGGGAATAATCCACCGTCTCCAGAACCGAGGAATAGGTTTGTCTTGGGAGACCGGTCATGAAGAAGAGATCAATCCGCTTCGAGCCAAGATCGACGGCATCCCCGAGCATCCTTTCCAGCGATCGGTTGTCGTAAGGTCTTCCAAAAGCCTTTCGAACCTCTTCGTCGTGGGACTCGGGGGAGATTTCGATATTGAAGTTCGGAATCGATTCGGCAATCCTTTCCATTTGAGCCCTGGAAGGAGGAACAAAGAATTCAAAAGCGACATGGTTGGTGATCGGCCTCCTCTTCATCTCCTGAAGAAAGGTAAAGCCGTATTCTTCTCCGGGTTGAAAGATATCGCCGATGACCATCACCGGCGCACGGAGGTGGTCTGAAACGTCGAAGATATCCTGTGCCAATAATTTGGGATTTCGGTAGGCTGGCTTTCTCCGGTTCGCCATCGCACGGAAGGTCTGTGCGGAGCCCCCGCAAGTTTTGCAAGAGTAGATACATCCCCGGCAGGTGAAGACGGCGGTCACAGGATACGCATACCAGTCAATAAAGGGCTGGTAACCCGTAGGGTCAAGATACCTTGCCACCTTCTTCATGATGTGGCGGTAGTCGATCGAAATCTCGTCAAGTTTCTCGGGGACGTGGGTTAGGGGATTCATCTGAATTCCGTTCATTCCGTCCCGGTAGGTGAGGTTAGGAATCTTCTTGAAATCTCCTCCTTTTTTGATCGTTTGGAGGAGTTGGACCAGGGGCTTCTCTGTAGAATCTCCCCTCAGCACAAAATCGATAAAAGGATATTGACGGAGAATCTCTTCATGGTAATAAGTGGCAGAAAGCCCGCCCATGATGACAGGGAGGGAGGGATGAAACCGTTTGATCATCTCTGCAAGGGCCAATGCGCCCTGGACATGGGCCATCCAATGGAGATCGATCCCGAAGGCGAGTGGCCTGTTTTTTCGGATGAGGCGCTCCACGTCGAATTTCTCATCCTTGAGCATCTTCATGGCTACATTAATAATCCTCACCTTGAGACCGTGGCGCTCCAAATATTCTGAGAGGCTGGCAAACCCGATGGGATACATTTCAAAGATGGGCGTCGAGGGGACGACGTCGCTGATCGGACCATGAACTCCGGGCCGCTTTCTGAAGTCGTAAAGGGTAGGGGGGTGTAGCAGGATGAGGTCAATACTCGCCATCTTTATCATTTCGGGGAGGCAGAACTTTCCGGTGCCTGGTTTCTTGCTTTATAGGCCTCAACCATCTTCTTAATATCAGGGTCCTCTCTCATCTGTTCTTGTAGTGCGATGACGTGGTTCGTATATTGGTTTTTGCCCCGTAGCTGGCTGAGGGTCCGTTCGGTCTCCTCTTTGGCTCTCCGCCATTGAGCCTTTTCAACCTCCGGTATTTCTTTAGAGGTTAATCGTTGGTTGATATGATTGAGGTTGTTCTCCAGAGATATTTTCTTTGCCGAATTGTAAAAGACGGGTTCGTTGTCATAGAAAAAGAGGTCGAGCCTTCCTCCGAACATGCCCCGAGAACCGGCCTGAAGGATAATTGCGTCGACGGGCGGAGGATAGGAAAGATTGATCCCGTTATGGCTACCGACGATGATATGGATTCCCTGGACCTTCTGGGCCAACTCGACATCTCTCGCATAACCCAGATGGCTGAGGAGGATGATCAAATCCGTCTTGGGCTTAAGTTCCTTGACCATGGCCTTCGCTGTTTCGACCGGCGGCCGGATGCTTAACCCCTTTCTTCGAGGATCGGAGAGATTCGGAAAGAGCTCGAACGAGAGAAGGCTAAATATGCCGATTCGAAGGCCACGGAACTCTTTGACGAGGGAGGATTGGAAAAGAATTTTCCCTGACGCCTCATCATAGAGGTTGGAAGAAAGGAACGGGAAATTGGCCTTATTCGAAATCTCTAATAAAAACCCCTTCCCAAGGGTTAAATCATCATCCCCGATTCCGATGGCATCGTAACCCATGACATTGAAACACTCGATGATCAGACTTGCTTTCTCGCTCATCCCCTTCAATTCGTTTTCAGGAATAGGATTAAGATATTTTTTGAAAAGGAGATCTCCCGAATCCATAAGGAGTATTCCCTTTTCACTCTCCCGCAAATCCTTGACCCACGCTCCTCTTCTGGCCAGACCGCCGGCCCGGCTTTTTTCCCCTCAGGTTGGGCAGGGGTCAATCTCCCCATTAATATTATTGCTATAGAGGAGCGTAAGCGTCTTAACCGGAATCTTGCTCTGCGAAAAGACGTAACGGTCGGTTCCCAAGAGCCCGAGAGTCAAAAAAAGAACGATTAGCAATCTCGTCTTCATCTATTTAAACTCCGCATTCTGCAATGCTTGCCTGTCCGGCAGGCGCATTCCAGAATTGATTTCATTTATACCCCATTCATCCCTCGAAAACAAGGGTTAGAGTTTTCTAAATCTTCTACGATGGTAGAGTCGTCTTGAAGGGGCTTGGGAATGAGTCTATGGAGTTCTGAGTATGGCGTGGGTCCCGGATGGATGGTTTGGATTCTCCAGAAGAAGGGCGAATTGTTTATCGGCGCGATCAATTAATTCCGGCAGGGCATCGTAATCTCTGTCAAAAGGCTTGGTGGTTTGAATTTTCATCGGCGTTTTCTCAGATGCCGAATTAAGTCATCAGCCTTCTTAAATGGAGGTGATACCTCCCCCTTAGCAATGGCTTCATCAGCCTCCTTTTCCTTCTGTTGCCACTCTTTTGTCCAGAACCAGACCTGATCTTTGGAAATGAGTTTCTTAGGGACAAGCAGAAGCCCTTCCTCCATCACATCCACTTCCAGAAAATCCCCTACTTCTAATTGGAGCTTTTCAAAAGCCTCTTTCGGAGTTGTAATTTGGTGCTTAGGGCTAATTCTGGTAATTGGCATGAGGTCCTCCAAGCATATTTCTTTACTGTAAAGAATCTTAGCAGCTGTAAATTTCAAAGTCAACCGTTCCACTTCCCTCAAATTAATCCCTAGTTAAACGATCTTCGGTAAGCAAAATACGGAGTGAGTTTCTTTTTGGACAGGGTCTTAGGAAAAAGCAGGGAAGGTTTAGGTCATTTATATTTTAAAGCTCCACAAATTCTTCAACAGGGACTCTGATTTGACGCTTCGTTTTCTTTTTTGAAAAATAGATCTTCATGAAATCTTTCTCAATCTTTCTTAATACCCGTGCCTTAAAATACTGTTCTCCACAGAATTCACATTCCTCACAAGGCACATTATTTACAATAAGAAATTGACCGTCATGTCTATAAACGTACTGTACATGACTTTCGTTAAAGTTTTGATTTCCGCAGAAATTACAGATTCTTTTCATTTTTGACCCACCCGGTTAAGCGGCTCTTATTCTGAAGGGAACGATGGAGGAGGCCGGAAGTGTCTTTCTTGCAGCATATAAAACTTCGTATCCCTCCATTTCAACTGCAACGGCATCACTATAATGATCCCGAAGTAATTTAAAGGTAGGAGAATTTGTACTGCTCATAACTTGGTCTCCAGCCGCAATTGGCTTTACATGGGCTTGGGGAGGAGTTTCTGCGGAAAATTGGGGGTTTATTATTCTCTGAATCCAGAGATGTTTGCGAGCAGTAGCCTTCGCTCGCTGTTCCAAACCCTGGTCGGAATATGCTATTTCTGGTCTTGGCCGAAATAATTCATCAGCTTTCCCTGCCTGATAGCCATAAATTTTCGTTGAAGCAACACAGATCCTAAAGAGATTTCATCTTTTAATCCGCCAGCCACGCCGACAAGCAGAAGGACATCTGAATTAGAATGATCAACTGCATTGGCAACCTTTATTGCGGCCGGAATATTGCCCACCCCTATTTCTGCAACAGCGACTTTCCATGTTTGGGCGGACCCCTCAAAATAACCGCAATCGTAAATGTTATTATATCGATCCTTGTCCTCCCCAAGATCCGAAAGATGTGCGGTTACTGCCTGGCACTCCTCTTTAAAGGCAGTTATTATAACAGCACATGGAATACCACATCGATTACCCTTGCTATCCCGTTCTTCTGACATTTCGAATCCTATGAAAAGGCCAAAACCATGTGTATTGAAAATTGACCAAGCACTTGCTAATATTTTTCATTGCTGAAAACGGAGAAATTTCTGGGCCACCACCTCGTTGAATCCTGATTGAAATATATATATTTTATTAAAATTGGTCAACTGGAACTTTGAGGAAATACTAAACAAAGTCT